>Ga0210049_1002078_pt1 | contig 18828 bp, 13 predicted proteins | sample CryGeyCG2014_300_2_FD_183964 | JGI IMG/M metagenome (GOLD analysis project Ga0210049, IMG submission 183964) | Groundwater microbial communities from aquifer - Crystal Geyser CG06_land_8/20/14_3.00 (SPAdes) (version 2) | ecosystem: Environmental > Aquatic > Deep subsurface > Groundwater | place... | reverse complement strand
TGAGTTGTCATTGCGAGCGACCAAAGGGAGCGTGGCAATCTCGATTTTTAGGTCAAGATTGCTTCGTCGTTAACACTCCTCGCAATGACAGCCCAAATGTAAAGATCTGTTAGAGACACCACACTAGATGAAAGATGTCCCGATGAATCGGGACCGCTACAGGCAGATTGCTTCCCGCCTTATCGGCGGATCGCAATGACAAAAGCACTGGAGAATAAAAAACCCGCTTAGGGTTCAAGCGGGTGTAGTTTTCACTATCCAAGAATTGTTATCCTGCGAAGCGCCATTGACAGACAGATCTATATCTATTCTCACAATGATCCCTTGCGGGTTGCAGGTAACTTATTTCCGCGCGCCGCAGGACATATATTAAATTTGATAGTATATATTATATAACAAATCCCCTAAAAGTCAAGTTTTATGCCGCCCTGCTCTTATCCATGCATGCATCTCCTTTATTCAGTTATCCTATTTCCTTTTTTGATTTTCTTAACCGCTTCTCTTGCCGCAGCCCTCACGCTGCCGTCATAAGCATTTTCCGCGATAAGAGCCAGGGGCTCCAGGGCAGAGGATCCGCCGATGTCGCTCAAACGCTTAATAGCCTCCAGTTTGCTGTATTTCCCGGGCATTTTCAGGTTTTCCACAAACACCTGAACCGTTTCGCCCGCAAACCTGCGATCGATCTTGCAGACAGCTTCCGCGGCAAACCACCTGACGGTTTGGTTCCTGTCTTTCAACCTTTTCATGAGCGCGGGCAACGCGCTTTCCGCAACCCGGCCGATCTCACCCAGGACCCAGGCAGCAAGTCCCCTGTGTTCCGGGTCCTTGTTACGCAACTCTTCTTTGACCAGGCGGATCGTTTCGCGGGTCACATCCGTAATAATTCTATGCAGGACAACGGAAGCGATCATTTTACGCTCCGCGTCGCCTTCATCCACGCTCTCTTCCCGCGCTTTTATCAGCACCGGGATCGCGTATTTTGCCAGTTTGAAATTTAACACGCTAAGCGCGTCAACCGCGCTTATGCTTACGCCGGCGTTATCACGCATCGCCGATACCACCGGCTCAAGGGCTGATCCCTTTGGTTTCGGCCTTATTCTTCCAAACGCCCACGCCGCTCTTTTCCTTACTATTTCATTTCTATCCTGAAGGGCGCTTGAAAGCGTGAAGGCTACCGCCTTCGTGTTTAAACCTATCCTGCCCAGGGCTTCAGCGGCTTCAACACGGATGCCAGAGTCCGGGTCTTTCATTGCTTTTACAAGCGCGGAAATCACATTCCCGGCCCTGGAGCCGATCTTTCCCAGGGATTGAATAACATTCACCTTCATTCTTTTATCTTTGCCTGTTTCAAGGGCTTTAAGCAGCGCGGAAACCACGGGCTTTGCTTTCGAGCCGATAATCCCAAGGGTCATCGCGGCAGAAGACCCGAGGACTTCATCATTTAAAGACCCGACCAGCGCGGGGATCGCTTCTGCCGCATCCGGGCCTATACCGTCTATTGCCATGAAAATGCCCCATTTTGGAATAATATCTTTATCGTTAACGGCTTCTGCCAAAGCAGGCACAGCAGGTTTGCCGATCTCTTCCAGAACATCCGAGGCATGAAGCAGGGCAGCCAAACTGCTCTTTTTCCTGAAAACGCCGATGTATTTGTTTATATCTTCCTTGATGTCACGCATAAATTTTTCCTTGTTAATATGATTACGGTGATTTCAACTAATGATTACCCCTGCTGCTTTCTCATGAAAGCCCCAAAGGGATTCCTTTGGAACAAGATGCAGGGGTCCTTTAGGGACGGTGATTTTTAAAAGATGATTACACCGACTATTAAACATTTTTATAACTTTCCACATAACAACTCTCTCAGTTCCGGGAAAAGATTCGGGTACATTCTGACCAGGGCTTTTTCAACCCCTGACCGTATTTTTTCATCGGAATTGTTCAGGTTCTGCCTCAGGGCTTCAACAGGCCAACCCCCTGAATTGCCAAGAACCCAGGAAGCCATGTCGTGAAGGCTCTCGTCTTTCAGCGCTTCAATAAAAACCGGCATAGAGCTCTTGAAGCCCTTCTTGCCGCGCATACAGGAAAACCATAGTTGCTTGACCCGGTTCTGCCAAACGGTATTTTCCATAATATGGGCGAATGCCGCCACTATCTCCCTGTCAACACAGCCTTCCTCCCAGCCGTTCTCAGGAGGGAAATATTCGTTCTTCCTGTCCTCCGCAAGCACCTGGATGAGCGCCATATAGGAATCCCTGCCGGCTTTCGCGAGAAGCATGGCGGAAAAATTGATCGCCGCGTTATCCCAGTTGTTCGTGAGCGTGTCCAGGACCGCCATTATTGCCGGTTCTGCCATTTCCCACAACAGGCAGTTAGCCTTTATCCGCAGGTCCCAGTCGTTGAATTTTTCAGAATCCGCAACCCGGTATCCCAGGGTTTCGTAATCAATGGTTTTCCTGAGGGCGGGCACGATCCAGCCGCGCTGCGGGCCCCTGACATCAACAAGCTTCCGCGCCAGGAATGGCGCGGATTCCCTTGTTTTTTCAAAATACCTGATCGCCTTCACGCGGTCCGGGAAAGAACCATCCATTAATTTTTCAAAGTGCACCCTCATCGTTTCCTGCATTACTACCTCCCCCTTATTTAGTAGTCCATTGACCACAGTTGACGGTTTAAAACGTATCAACGTGTCAACGCAAAAACTACGCTTTTTACCTATACTATATATACTACTAAAATCTCAAAAATGTGGCAAAAAAAGGCAAAAATAAAACTCCTGCCCCAAACCGCAAATGGTTTGGAACGGGAGTTTTTAAACTCTAAACGCATCAATTGAGCAGGCGCGAGCGGATAATTCTATAATAATCTACAGGGTGATCGCTTCGCCGTCCTTGGCCTGCAAAATCCTGTGCCTGCCAAAATATTCCTTATATTTTTCAGGGCTAAACGTATGGTTTGGTATGATCCATTTCGGCTTAAGCGCGCCGGCGAAAGCCTGCAATTCACTGATATAAGCATGCCCGCTGCAGTGAACCATTTCAAAAGGAACGCTGTTAGTTTCCCAGAAATCCTTTTCTTTGTCCCAGTAGCCTTCCCACATTGAATATATCAGCTTTGAGCCCGGCATGAGCTTCCTGCGGGCGAACGACTCCCTCAGATAATACGAACTCTTGACAACCAACCTGTTGCCTGCTTCCCTGATCTCGTCATAAGTTATTTTTGCCGATTTATATTTATACAATATCTTATTTCCCGCGAGTTTATCAGTGTGGCTGCTTTTCACGAAAAATACCTTCATTGTTTTGCCCCAGGTCGCCTGGGGTATTTTTTCTGAGACTTCTTTCAACCTGTCCAGGATATAAGCGGTATAAGGGTCGATCACGAAAGTACGCCCGCTTTCTTTGCAAGCCCTGTAGATAGAAACGATCCTGTCTATATTCTGCGATGAGCAGGCAATAAAAAACAGTCTGTTTTCGCTTTTGAACAAAGAGGCTAATTTTGTTTCTATACCGTCTTCAGTCCCGTATTGCCCTTCGTCCCTGCCGATCATCGTGCCCTCAAGGATCAGGTAATCCACATTCTCAGGCGGATTCCTAAGCATTTTAAAAAACAGCTTGCTTTTCCTTCCGTGGCCCCTGAAATCCCCCGAATAATAGATCTTTTTGCCCCCGCACTCTACCAGAAAACCAAGGGCGTCAAACCCGGCATGGTCAACTACAAACGGAGTTATCGTGAAATCGCCCTTTTTGAAAGAATGCCCGTCTTCAACCGTTTCAATGTTTTTCAGCTCGCAACCGGTCTGGTTGAAGAAATGCGAAACTTCGACCAGGATCCTGCATCCTTTGCTCAAATAAACGGGAATGCGCGGGTTCGCGTAAGAAAGCAAGCCGTAGTGGTCCTGGTGGGGATGGCTCAGCAGGATCGCGTCAAAAGAAGGCGTTTCGTCCCTGTATAATCCTTTTATCCGCGGCAGGACCCCGGTTTCTATTAAATCATCTTTTGACTTGCCCCTTATTTTTTTGAATCAAACTGTTCGTTGTTGCTATCTACCAGGGGCAGCCCAAAATCAAGCAGGATCCTTGAATTTGCGGATACCAGCTCTATGCAGCTTCCCCCGATCTCATGCGTCCCGCGGTGAATTATTAATTTCATTTCTTTATCCTTAAACTGTATTTTTCTTATATAATTATACGCGTTGCAAGGAAAAATGTTGCAATAAAAATAGAAATTCAGCCACCAAAATAGATTGCTTCGTCGCTTCGCTCTTCGCAATGACCCCTTAAACCAGCCGCAATGACAGGCAGGGAGACCAAGGTTCCACCATAATAACTGGCGGACAGGCTGCCCCTACGTAAAAATGAACGAAAAATTGTGCTGGTTAGTCCAGACAGGATTTATTTGGCGGGTAGACACGAGATTAACCACAGAGGCCACGCCACCAAGATTGGCGGGCACAGCACGGAGACACAGAGAAATTTTTCTTGGTTTTAAACTGGACACTGGATACTGGATACTGAATTAGGGTGATCTTGTGTAGGATTTGAGTTCGATGACGCGCTTGCCCTGCTGGACCATATTTGAACCCTCAAATTTGACAAGGTAATGCGAAGGGCTTACGCTGTACCACAGGTGCATCTTGGGGAAGAAACCTGCCCAGAACCCGTTCATACCAAGCTCAAGTTTGTAGCATTCTATGATCCCTATTTCGGTTTTTACTTTTTCTTTTTTGAGAACTTTCACCGTTACCGAGTATGCCTGGTCCCCCTGCCTTCCGAAAATATCCAGTTTCAGCGATTTTGTTTTTTCAAAAGGGAAACCCCTGAATACATACCGGATCGTTGAAAAATCCGAAATCTTCGTTTCCCCGTCTTTTTTCACTGAAAAATCGTATTTTGACTCAAAGGACGCATCCGGGAATTTCCTTACCGACCAGACGTAAACAAGCGCCATCGTGCTTTTCAGGAATTTCATCTGCTTGTCTTCAAACTCTGACTTTGACGTTATTTCGTATATTTCCCTGCCTGATTCCGTTCTTATATTTGTTTCCTCGGTAATAAGGATAGATCTGTTGCCTTCAAAATTTGAGGCGTAGGTTATTTTTTCGTTGTCAGGGATGCAGGGATCAACCAGGGAAGACTGGGCGAAGCAGGAAGAACAGACTATCAAACATAGAAGAATTACCGGCAAGTGTTTCATGGATACTCCCTTCAAATTAATGCGTGTCCCGCCTGCGTAGAAACTTCGCATCCTTAAAACTCCGCTATTCGCGGAAAGGCTGCGAATACTGCGGCGGGCAGGCAGCGTGTCAGCGTGTCAGAGTAAAAACAAGGAATTTAATTGCCCGCCCCTTTGGGGCGAGGTCTCGCCCCGATGAACATCGGGGCGGATAACTCAGGGCTTTAGCCCTGATATCAAACCTGAAGGTTTGAGCTACATAAACAAAGCCGTGAAAATCCGTGCGCATCCGTGGCTGAAATACATGCTTATATGATCTTGACGCTTTTCTGGACCGCGACAGAACGGACATATTCAGCCGCCTGGGCGTATTCCTCTTCCTTAGCAAGGTGCTCAAGCATCAGCGGGGTATCGGGATGCAGCTTTGCAAGCTCCTGGAGGAAAACCCCGTAGTCCAGGCCGCCTGTGCCGGGCCGCACTTCGTCCAGGTGGACAGTGGACCTGTCAGCGAGCATTATGTCTTTCCCGTGGCAGCTCCTTATGTAAGGCCCCAGCTTTTTGAAGCAATCTCTTATAACCGCGGCGTTCCCGAAATATCTCTGCGGGCTGCAGATAAGATTAACGGGGTCCATGTGCACCCCGAACTGCTTCCTGCCGATCGCCCTTATCAGTTTTATATAGCATTCCGCTGAATCGGGATACATCCACTGCATTGTTTCAAGGGCGTAGAAGGCCCGCCTGGGTTTTACATCGTCTATTATGCCCCTGACCGTATCAACTATCATTTCAAATGTCTGGTCAGTAAGGTCCTCCTGGCAGGGGCCGTCCCATTTCTGCCCCCGGGAACCCGCTATGTTCACGCAGCAGCGCGCGCCGATCTCGTCGGCAAGCGCGAGGGATTCTTTACATTTTTTCAGGGCCTCGGAGCGTATTTTTTCATCAGGGCTCATCGGGTTGCTCCAGGCTCCCATTTCCGCGATAACGATATCGGCTTTTTTCGCCGCTTCTTCGTAGTTGCGCACCAGGCTTGTATTCTTGAGCTGATCTGTTCCCAGCGGGCAAAAAGCAGCGCTGTACCCATGGTATTTCATTACCGCGGCTACCCACCCTTCCGGATTCGAATATTCAACAAACAAAGGACCACCGAGTCGCATTTCTCCTCCCGTTAAACAGTTGAAAGAATATATATCAAATACATCTTCTACTCAGCAAACCTAAAGGTTTGCCCTACGAAAAATAAAAAATGCTGTCTATTTTCTAAATAAATTTTGTATCCAGCGTATGACGTACGACGTAAGACGCTCGACGGCACTTATCAGAACATGAAGTGGCGCATGCGGACGTTCAGTATCAGCCCGATCCCGGCAAACGTGAACAAAAGCGCTGAGCCGCCATAACTTAAAAAAGGCAGCGGCAGGCCTGTGACAGGCATAAGCCCTATGCACATGCCCATGTTCACGAATACCTGGAAAACAATGATGGTCAATATGCCGACGACAACAAGCCTTCCGAACATGTCCCTTGTGGAAGTGGCCTTTAACGCCCTGTATGAAAGCAGCATGAAAAGAACAAGCAGTATTATCGCTCCCAGGAAACCAAATTCCTCGCCTATGACCGTGAATATGAAGTCGGTATGCTGCTTGGGAAGGAACCTTAGCTGTGTCTGGGTGCCTCCCAGGAATCCCTTGCCCAGGAATTTTCCGGAGCCAATAGTTATTTTTGACTGTATAAGGTGGTATCCCGAACCCAGGGGGTCCAGTTTCGGGTTAAGAAAAACAAGCAGCCTCGTGCGCTGGTAGTCTTTGAGGAATGTCCAGGCAACCGGTAAAAACGCGCAGCCGGCGCCAAGGAGCGCGAAGATCTGCCATGCCCTGAACCCGGCGAAAAGCAGCATCGCAAGCATCACAGGCACGAACACAATGGCTGTGCCCAGGTCAGGCTGGACAAGAACAAGAATGAAAAGCGGGAACAGCAGAAGGACCGGGACCATAAGGTCCTGGAACGCAGGCTTTCTCTTCTCCATGCCTTCGGGCGTAAGGTACCCGGCAAGAACTATGATAAAAGCGAGCTTTGCGAATTCTGACGGCTGGAACGAAAGAGGGCCCAGCTTGAACCACCTCTGCGCGCCCAGGGCCGTTTTTCCGAAGAGCAGCACCCCGACAAGCATTATGATGCTGACTATGTAAATACCATAACCCCATTCCTTCAGGATGCGGTAATTGAAAAAGGTCATTCCCAGCATAACGGCAAGCCCGGCGCCGGCCCACATCATCTGCCTGACGAAAAGGTCGCTGTAATCGGTAAGCCGCGTCGCGCTATAGATCGCGGCAATGCCGGCCGAGACAAGCAAAAGGCAAATTATAACAAGCCACAAATCGAAATTTTTTAGTAAGCGGCGATCGAATAACATTTCTTCCTCGTTCTTCGTGCATCGTGCTTCGTGCTTCGCTAAAAAATACTAAAAATCCTTGTTGTTGCCATATGCCATTAGCTATGTGCCATGTGCGTCTTTAAAAAGAGGCGGTGTTTGCGGACGTATTTGGGGTAGCTAAAGACGGGCGGTAGATGCTGGACAGGACATAAGCCGCCGCGGGGCAGGCTACCTGCCCGCCGCTTCCGCCGTTCTCAAGAAAAACACAGATCACAACCGGCGCAGAACCCGGGACCGCCTTTCCCTCAACAGGTTTGGCGTAGCCTACAAACCAGGCATGGTCCTCGCCGAAAGGATTCTGTGCCGTGCCTGTTTTCCCGTATACGTCCGCCTCGGGGATACCTGCGCCAAAGCCTGTGCCTGAGGTAACCACGCTCCTGAGCGCGTCCTGAAGCACAGATACCGTCGTGCTCTTAAGTGTTATGCTCCCCGATAGCACGGGCTTGAATTTCATGTTACCTTCACCCCGTCTGATAACCTGGCTGACAAGCCTGGGCTGGTAAAGCTTTCCCCCGTTAAATACCACGCACATCGCGCCTGCCATCTGAAGGGGGGTTACAAGAAGCAGGCCCTGCCCTATTGAAAAGTTGAGGGTATCCCCAAGGAACCATTTTTCCTTTCTTTTCTTTTTCCAGGCCGGAGAAGGCACAAGCCCTTTTTTCTCGCCTGCTATGCTAATGCCCAGCGCGCTGCCCAGCCCGAAGGATTTCGCGTATTCGCTTAACACCTCAGGCCCGACCTTTGCCCCCAGGTGGTAGAAATACACGTCGCAGGATTCGGCAACGGCGCGTTTCAGGCTGATCCAGCCGTGGCCTTCTTCCTTCCAGCACCTGTAAACCCTTCCGCCAACGGGGATCTTGCCCTCGCACTTAAAAACATCGTCCGGTTTTATGACCCCTTTTTCAAGCGCTGCTGCCACGACAATAAATTTAAACGCTGAGCCCGGCGGGTAAACGCTTTGGATGGCTTTGTTGGCAAAAGGATTGCGGGGGTTCCTGACCATTCTTTTCCACTGGTCGGAAGGGATGGTGCTGGTGAACATGGCCGGGTCAAAATCAGGCTTGGAAGCGATGCCAAGGATATCGCCGTTTTCCGGGTTCATGACAATTATAGCGCCCGCCATTTTGCCCAGGGCTTTTTCGCAGGCCTCCTGGACCTTCCGGTCGATAGTAAGGAGAATGTCAGCGCCCTGAGAGGGTTCTTTCTGGGCTAGGACATGCGGCGGCTGGGCGGGCCTGCCCATCACGTCAACCTCTATTTCGGTTCCGCCGTCAACGCCTTTAAGGTATTTCTCGTATGCCTTCTCTATGCCGGTCTGGCCCAGGAAATCGCCCTGCTGGTATCCCTGGTCCTTTAATTTCTCAAGGTCATCGTTGCTTATTTCCTGGATATAGCCCAGAACGTGGGCGCAGGTCCTGCCGTCCGGGTAGTTCCTCCAGGGCCTTGCCTGGACAAAAACTCCCGGGAAATCCAGCTGGCATTCCAGGATCCTGCTCATCTCCAGGGGTGACGCGTCCTCTTTCAGGGTTATGGGCTGGAACGGACGGAAGCGCTGGTTTTCTATCTTCGCCTTTATCTCCTGGGGGTTCAGCGGAATTATCCTGCACAGCCCGTTCAGAACGCCGTCGATCTTGTTCCGCGCCAGCCAGGGAATGATATATACGCAGAAGGACGGCCTGTTGCCTACGATGATCTCGCGGTTCCTGTCGTATATGGCGCCGCGCGGCGCGAAATCCTTCAGCACCTGTATCCTGTTATGCTCAGACCTTTCCCTGTAAAATTCCCCCCTGACCACCTGCAGGAAAAAAAGCCTTACGCAGAGAACCAGGAAAACAACGGAAAGGATGTATGCGAATACCTGATGCCTTTTCATTTACGCTCCGAACCGGATCACGCTGGCGGTTTTTTTCTTCTCAAAAAACCTTATGGCAACTGTTCCAAGCACCGTGGTATAAAGCGCCGAGATCAGCGCTGCCCACGCGCAGGGCCCCAGCGGATAATCTTCCGACCTTGCCACAAGCAAAAACGAGAAGACCAGCGCCTGGATAAACACTGAAGTAAAAAGAAGTATCGAGATCACGAATTCGTTGTCCCTGTTGATCGGGCCTGAAACAATGCCCAGGAAAGCGCCCGCCGCGCACCACGAAAGAACAGAGCCTGCGACAAATCCTGAATTCGCGCCCTCCATAAGCCCTGCCAGAAACCCCAGCACCAGGCCGCGCAAAAGGTTTTCCATCGGCATTTCGCGGGGCGCATACCACCGGGTCTGGAATTTCATCCTGCCGGCTTTCGGTGAGGCAGCGTTGAAGGTCAGACCTGAGAAAAATTTCGGGTAGATCCCCAGGGTGAAAAAAACAAGCGGGATCAGGGCGAGCGCGGGTTTCACGGACACTATCTGTATAAAATTGCCGATGCTCATCTGGATTATAAAGGCAAGGCAGAGGCACGCGGTCCCTAATAAGTAATACGCGAATTGCGACATTTCCCCTTCATTTCATTATAAGGACTTCTTCCAGTTTGTTGAACTCAACCGCGGGCACAACTTCGGCAACCGCAACAAGCCCGCCTGTTTTGACCGCGGAGATCCTTCCTATTTCAAGGCCTTTGGGGAAGATCCCCCCAAGCCCGGAGGTCAGGACCGCATCCCCGGGTTTTGCCCGGACCGCGGCTGAAAAAAACCTCAGCAGCAGGCCCTGGCCCGTGCCCTCGATCATGCCCAGTTCCCTTGTCGGCGAGGCGATCGCCGAGATCCTGGAGCTATTGTCAACCGCCAGCATCACAACCGCGGAACCGCGGTCTACCCCTATCACCCTTCCGACCACGCCCTGCGGCAGGACAACGGACATGCCGCTGGCGATGCCGTCATCGGAACCGGCGTCAACCGTAACGGTCTTGAACCAGTTCGTGGGTTCCCGCGCGATTATACCTGACACTACAAACCTGGTGCCGAGGTATTTGTACCTGGCAACCCTTTCCAGGTCGGAAATCCTCGCCCTGATCACCGAATTCTCGGTTTCAAGCTCGGTAATGTGTTTTTTAAGCTCAAAGTTTTCGCCGTCTATTTTTTTCACTCTCGCCACAAAAGAAAAAAACCCTGAGATACTGCGCAGGGTGGCTGTCACTGCCCTGGAAGGAAACAGGATCACTGCCTTTACCGCGGGCATGAAGGGGGGCGAAATAAATGTGAGGACTGCTACTGCTGCAAGCAGCCAGATAAGTATGTGTCTGCGGGTCATATATCCTGCCAAAACTGGTATTCTATAACATTACTTTTCAACCAGCAGGTCATTGCGACCCGCCTTTGTCCGCCAATTCTTATGGAGGAAATATTCGTGGCGGGGAAGCAATCTGCATACGAGATTGCTTCGTCGCTGCCGCTCCTCGCAAAGACACTAAAAATTTGTACCATAAGGTAATAGACTGTTTTTAAGTGAGGGTGTGTTCTTCGCATTTTGTGCGCTCTCTGAGGACTTCCCTGAGGGTTTGCAGTTCTTCGAGCACCTTGCCTGTTCCCTTCACAACGCACTGCATCGGATCCTCAACAAGGTGTATGGGAAGGCCTGTTTCCTGGGCAAGAAGCTTATCAAACTCTCTCAGCAGACTGCCGCCGCCGCACAGGACAAGCCCTTTCTCGACTATATCGGCTGAAAGCTCGGGGGGGGTTTGCTCAAGCGTCATTTTTATGCTGTCAACTATGGTCTTTACGGGCTCTGAAAGCGCTTCCCTGACCTCCTGGGAAGTTACCTTCAATGTCCGGGGCAGGCCCGTGATAAGATCCCTGCCTTTCACTTCCATTTCTTCTTCCTTTTCCATCTGGAAAGCAGAACCGATCTGGATCTTCAGCGCCTCGGCGCTGCGCTCGCCTATCATCAGGTTGTATTCGTTCTTCAGATAATTTATTATCGCCTCATCCATTTCGTTGCCTGCCACCCTTACGGATTTGCTGACGACTATGCCTCCCAGAGATATGACCGCGACCTCTGTGGTGCCCCCGCCTATGTCTATCACCATGTTTCCGCCTGCTTCCTGAACGGGTATGCCTGCGCCTATCGCCGCGGCCATAGGTTCCTCTATAAGGTATATTTCCCTTGCGCCCGCCCTTTCAGCCGACTCCCTTACAGCCCTGCGTTCCACTTCGGTTATGCCTGAAGGAACTCCTATGACAACTCTTGGGCGGACAAACTTCATGCGCTTCTGCGATTTCTCGATAAAGTACCTCAGCATTGCTTCAGTAACCTCAAAATCGGATATGACTCCGTCCCTTATGGGCCTTATCGCGACTATATGGGCCGGGGTGCGGCCCACCATCTGCTTTGCCTCTTCGCCTACGGTCAGGACCTTGCCGGTATCCTTGTTAAGCGCCACCACGGACGGCTCTGTCAGAACTATGCCTTCCCCTTTCACGTAAACAAGGGTGCTTGCAGTGCCCAGGTCTATTCCTATGTCATTTAAGAACAAATCCGCTATATTTTTAAATATACCCATGTCTTTCTCCTTGATTTTAAATTGTAAATTGTTAATTGTCCCGAAAGGACCCCCGCGTCCAGATTTCATAAAAAATCTGCGGGGGTAACTTGATATATATTATAGTCAAGCGTATCTATTATATCAGATTTTTGAGATTTTAGCAAGTTTTACTTGCATTTTCCTTGTTTTTTGGTATAATATGTGATTACAGTGATTCTAAAAGAGATTACAGTGATTATTGAAATATCTTAAGATTAATTGACAAATACTGATTTTGGTTGTTTTAAATAATCACCGTAATCATCAGTTAAAAAATCACCGTAATCATCTTCTATGGAGGGAACAGATGCTTGAAGGATTGCGCAAGAATATGAAAGCTATCATATGGGGGATCATAGTCGTGTTCCTTGCCACTATAGCCATCGCGTGGGGGCTTCAATTCTCGGGAAGGGGCGGCCCTAAGAACTACGTGGCAAAAATAAACGGCAAAAAAGTCACCTACGAAGATTTTAACTCTGTCTACAGCCAGTGGGCTGAAAGGTACAGGAAAACATACAGCGACGATTTTGACGACGCCATGGCTGAAAATCTTAAAAGGATGATACTTAACAACCTGGTGTTCAACGAGCTTATGTACCAGGAAGCCCTGAAGAACGGGATGAAGACCACCGGCTACGAGATAGATGAAGCCCTGAAATCCCTGCAGATCTTCCAGAACGAGAGCGGGCAGTTCGACCCCAACAGGTACATGCAGGGCAAGAAAGTTCTTCCCAATAGCTGGTGGAAAACCCAGACGCTTGAGATGAAGAAAACGCTGCTGGCAAGGAAGCTGGAACTTGCGATAAGGAACACGGTGAAAACAAGCGACGAAGACCTGCTGGGATACTACAGGGAACAGAACGCCCAGGTCAGGATGGATTACATATACCTTGACCGCAAAGCCTTCCCCTTCCAGCCCTCGGACCAGGAACTGCAGAAATTCTACGAGGTAAACAAGGAAAAATACAAGAAACCCGAGCAGGTGCAGGTCGAATACCTTGCCGCGCCCAAACCAAGCGAAGAGGACATCCCGGATTCGGGGATAAGGAACGGCATCATATCCAACCTTAAGAAAACAATGGAGAATGCCTACAACGAAATGGATAAGGACAAAAAAGACATGAGGGAAACAGGCAACAGGTATAACCTGGAATACGACAAAACACCGCTTTTCACCAGGCTGCAGAGCCTTGACAACCAGGATTTCCAGCTTTTCAGCCAGGCCGCGTTCATGCTTTCAGACCCCGGAGAACTGACCGACAGGCTTGAATCCGAAAAGTTCTTTTACATACTGAGGCTGGTCCAAAGAATAGAGGCGCACGTCCCCGCGATCGGGGAAGCAGGAAAGGAAATAAAAGAAGAAGTTGTGTCCGTGAAGCAGGAAGAAATGGCGGGCAACCGCGCGAAAGAGATTTCCGCGGGCCTTAAAACCGGGGGAGAAAAAAATTACGCCTCAGGCATAAAAACAACCCAGTTATTCAGGGTGACGAAGGAAATACCGGGGATAAAAGGCGACGCTGAACTGAAAAAATCCATCCTGAACCTCAAAACCGGCGAGTGGAGCGGTCCCCTTAAAACAGAAGAAGGATACCTGCTTGCGAAAGTCGTCGAGAAGAACGTGCCGCAGTCAATCGCGGTTAAAGACACGGAAACCCTTTCAGAACTAAGGCAGGAAGTCCAGAACGCCAGGGAATACCAGGTTTTGCAGGAATGGTTCAAGAACGTGCGCAAGCGCGCTAAAATAGAAAACACGCTCTTCCCCGAGGGAGGGGAAGCAGAATTGCCAGAGGAATAAACGCGTATCAGCGTGTCAGCGTGTCAGAGCAAAAGCCTTAAAGGCAGTTTATAAAGTTTACACAGTTTACAAGTTTATAGAGTAAAAATCCGTGCAATTCGTCGTTTATCGACGTGGCTCACAAAGAATGTTGCGAAGCAAACAATCCGTGGCTGAATTTCGTGCTTTCGTGATACTTTCGTGTTTTCGTGGAAATTATTTCAGGATCTTTTTAAGGAACTGGCCGGTGTAGGATCCGGCGCATCCGGCTATTTCCTCAGGAGTGCCCTTCGCAACAACCCTTCCGCCCTCATCCCCGCCTTCAGGCCCCAGGTCGATAACGTAATCCGCTGTTTTTATCACTTCCAGGTTGTGCTCGATCACTATAACGGTGTTCCCCGCGTCGGTGAGCCGGTGCAGCACGCTTAAAAGCTTGTCAACGTCAGCGAAGTGAAGGCCGGTAGTGGGCTCGTCAAGGATGTATATGGTCCTGCCTGTGCCTATCTTGCTCAGCTCTGTGGCGAGCTTAACCCTTTGCGCTTCCCCGCCTGAAAGCGTCGTGGCGAACTGCCCTACTTTTATATACCCGAGGCCCACGTCATTAAGCATCCGCAGCTTCCTGTGGATCCGGGGGATATTCTTGAAGAACTCAAGCGCCTCCTCCAGGATCATGTCCAGGACCTCGCTTATGTTCCTGCCCTTGTACCTTATCTCAAGAGTTTCACGGTTGTACCTCGCCCCCTTGCAGACCTCGCAGGTCACGTAAACGTCGGCAAGGAAGTGCATCTCGACTTTCTTGACCCCGTCGCCCTGGCATGCCTCGCACCTGCCGCCCTTCACGTTGAAAGAGAACCTTCCCGGCAAATACCCCCTTGCCTTTGACTCGGGCAGCATCGCGAAAACATCCCTTATGGGAGCGAACGCTCCCGTGTATGTCGCTGGATTCGAACGGGGGGTCCTTCCTATCGGCGACTGGTCGATTATGATTATCTTGTCTATTTTTTCAGCCCCCAGTATCTTCCTGAACCTGCCCGGTTTGTCCTTCGCGTTATATATTCTTTTTGCAAGCGCCTTGTAAAATATCTCGTTCACAAGCGTGCTCTTGCCCGAACCCGAAACCCCGGTGACGCAGGTAAAGATCCCCAGGGGTATCTTCGCGGTGATGTCTTTCAGGTTGAACTGCGAAGCGCCCTCGATCGTGATGAAACCGGCCGGCTTCCTCCTTGCCCCGGGCACTTTTATCGCAAGCTCCCCTTTCAGATACTTGCCGGTAAGCGATCCCGGGCATTTGATTATGTCGGAGACAGTTCCTTCAGCCACGATCCTGCCCCCGTGGATCCCGGGGCCGGGCCCAAGGTCAATGACGTGGTCAGCGGACATTATGGTTTCCTTGTCGTGCTCCACAACAATAACGGTGTTCCCGAGGTTGCGCAGGCTTACAAGGGTTGATAGCAATTTTTTGTTGTCGCGCTGGTGCAGCCCTATTGTGGGCTCGTCCAGAATGTAGAGCACACCGACCAGGCCCGACCCTATCTGGGTGGCGAGGTGCACTCTCTGCGCCTCCCCGCCCGAAAGCGTCTCGGCTGTCCTGTCAAGCGTGAGGTAATCCAGGCCCACATCCACAAGGAACCCCAGGCGCGCCCTGATCTCTTTTATAACCTCGCGCGCTATCACGCGCTCCTGTTCGTTCAGCTTCAGATCCGCAAAGAATTCAAAAAGGCTTTTAACCGGCATCCTGGCTATCTCAGATATGTTCCTGCCGTTTATCCTGACCGAAAGGCTCTCGGGCTTCAGCCGGTCCCCTTTGCAGGCGGAGCAGGTCACGTAGGAAATGTATTTCTCGTAGATGTCCCGGCGGACATTTTCAGAATCCGTTTCTTTATACCGGCGCTCCAGGTTCGTTATCACGCCCTCGAAATTGTCCTCCGGGCTTCCGACAAGAAGTATATTCTGGTGCTCTTTGGGCAGCCTGGCGAAAGGCACATCCAGGTCGATGCGCCGCTTTTTCGCGATATCCTCGATCATCGAAAGATACCAGTTGCTTGCCGCGGCTTTCCATCGGTAGAATCCCATGCCTTTTGACCAGGGCTCTATGGCGCCGTCGTTAACCGACTTGTTCTTATCGGGGACGACAAGGTCCGGGTCCACTACCATTTTCGCGCCCAGGCCCAAACACCCGGGGCAGGCCCCGTAAGGGCTGTTGAAAGAGAAAGACCTGGGCGAGATCTCCTCGTAGTTTATCGAGCATTTCGGGCAGGACAATTGTTCGGAGAACAATAACGTCGGACGTCGTGCGTCGGACGTCGGATGTCGTAATCCCCCTTTCTCCCCTTTTAGCAAAGGGGGATTGAGGGGGATTTTTTCTCTATGGAATTGTATCATGACAAGGCCCTTGCCGATCTTGAGCGCGGTTTCCAGTGAATCCGCAAGCCGGTTCCTGTTTTCAGGCGTCAGCGCTATCCTGTCAACAACCACTTCTATGTCGTGCTTCTTATATTTCGCGAGCCTGGGCAGCTCCTCGGAAATATCGTAGATCGTCCCGTCGATCCGCACCCGGATAAAACCCTGCTTTTTAACATCTTCAACTATATCCCTGTATTCGCCCTTCCTGCCCCGGATAAGCGGGCCGAGTATGTCGATTCTCCCGTCGGACGTCGGACGTCGTATGTCGTGCGACGTATGACGTATGACGCTCGACTGCATTATCTGGCTGATGATCTCGTCCACGGACTGGCGCTGTATTTTGCGGCCGCATTTGTAGCAGAAGGGAACGCCTATGCGGGCGAAAAGCACCCTGAGGTAATCGTAAATTTCGGTGACTGTGGCAACAGTGGAACGCGGGTTGTGGCTTGCCGCGCGCTGCTGTATGGCTATCGCGGGAGAAAGTCCTGTTATCTCATCAACGCTGGGCTTTTCCATCTGCTCGAGGAACTGCCTCGCGTAAGCTGAAAGGGATTCCACGTACCTGCGCTGCCCCTCCGCGTAAAGGGTGTCGAAAGCGAGCGTGGATTTGCCTGAGCCGCTTAAGCCGGTTATCACGACAAGTTTGTTGCGCGGTATTTCCACGTCTATATTCTTTAAATTGTGCTCTCTTGCCCCGCGAATGATGATTTTATCTGTGTTCATCGCTTCCTTCTGTGTCATTGCGACCCGCCAATATTCGTGGCGGGGAAGCAATCCGACGAAGTCGTTGTGCAGGCAAAGCCTGTAGGCAAAGCCCGCGGCAATCTCTTAGATTGCTTCGTCGCTACAAAATGCTTCCCCCTGCAGTTCCGAAAAAGCCGAAACTACACGCAGGGGCCTTCGAGCCAGAGCCAGGTCGATGGCTCTGCGGTCGCAATGACAGATTGTGACACTCCTGCTATTAATTATATCTCTTTGTTAAAAAAAGTCAAATAAAAAACCCGCCAATCACTCCGGCGGGCAGCAAGCTTTGCTTATAATCGGCGTAATCTCGCTTTAAAAATCCGTGTAATCATTATTTATAGATCTCATCCACAGGCACGGGTTTTGAATAAAGGAAGCCCTGCATTTCGTCGCAACCCAGGGACCTCAGCGTCTCAAGCTGCTCAGTTGTTTCAACGCCCTCGCCAACCGCTTTCAGCTTAAGGCTGTGCGCCATTGCGATTATGGCTTTCACTATCGCCCTGCTGTCCGAGTCCGTGGTGATCTCCTGGATAAAGGACTGGTCTATTTTGAGCCTGTTGATGGGAAGTTTCTTAAGGTAGCTCAGGGAGGAATACCCGATGCCGAAATCGTCTATTGCCGCGTGCACCCCGATCTCGTGAAGCTGGCGCAGGACGGATGCGGTATTCTCAAGGTTCTGCATCGCGGTGCTTTCAGTTATTTCAAGCTCAAGGTATTTTGCGTCAAGCCCTGTCTCTTTCAGGGTTTGCGCGACCATCTCGACAAGGTTTTTTTCCTGGAACTGGCGGGCTGAAAGATTGACCGCGACCCGCATCGGCGCGAAACCCTCTTTCTGCCATGCCTTTGCCTGGGCGCACGCGGTCCGCAATACCCATTCCCCTATGTTCACGATAAGGCCGGTTTCCTCAGCAAGAGGAATAAATCTCAGGGGCAGGAGCAGGCCCATGTCAGGATGGCGCCACCGCACAAGCGCTTCCATACCGATCATCTCCCTGGTCTCTATGTCGATCTCCGGCTGGTAGTACACCAGGAATTCCTTGTGCTCAATTGCCTTGTGAAGCCCTGTTTCAAGGTTCCTGCGCTCTGTCGCGAGCTCGCTCATCGCGGGCGCGAAGAACCTGTAGTTGTTCCTGCCGTGCCACTTTGCGTGCGACATCGCTATGTCCGCGTTCTTTATAAGAGTATCCGCGCTGTCACCGTCAGAAGGGAACATGCTGATACCGGTGCTTGCGGTTATGTTAAGCTCGTGGCTTTCGATGAAGAAAGGCTTTGAAAAAAGCTCGGTTATTTCCTTTGCCCTGTTCTCCGCCTCTTCGTTTGTGGAAATGCCGGGGAAGATAATGCCGAACTCGTCCCCTCCCATCCTCCCCATACTTTCTCCCACCTGAGCGAATTCCTCCAGGCGCCTCGTCACTGACTGGAGCAGTTGGTTCCCTATATCATGCCCCAGCGAGTCATTCATCTCCTTGAACCTGTCCATGCCAAGTATTATTACCGCGACCTTTTCCCCCAGCCTCTGCGCTATCATAAGCTCCTGCACGAGCCGCTCCCTGAAAAGGGTCCTGTTCGGCAGGCCGGTGAGGATGTCATGGTAAGAAAGGTGGCTGATCCGGCCCTGCATCATCTTCGCCTCGTGGATGTCAATCGCCATTTCGTACCTTACCCATCTCCCGTCAGGCCATTTTATCGCCCGGTCTATACAGTGGTACCATCGTTGATTTACCGTGTTCTGGAATTCCCAGATATGCGGTTTCCCGAGGTTTCTGCCGAAAAGATATTTATTCGTGCAGAAACT
>Ga0210049_1002076_pt1 | contig 18837 bp, 15 predicted proteins | sample CryGeyCG2014_300_2_FD_183964 | JGI IMG/M metagenome (GOLD analysis project Ga0210049, IMG submission 183964) | Groundwater microbial communities from aquifer - Crystal Geyser CG06_land_8/20/14_3.00 (SPAdes) (version 2) | ecosystem: Environmental > Aquatic > Deep subsurface > Groundwater | place... | reverse complement strand
CTTCAATTATATCTTCTTTTGTCATTTTTCTTTTGAGAATTTTTTCTCTGACGTAATCGTTGCCGCTTTCCGCGGCGCAACGGACGCAAATACATCCTGCCCGACTAAGATTGAACGCAATTTCTTCGTCTAATAAATTTAACCTAACTATACAATGGAAGGGCAACTTTATTTCTTTTTGATACATTTCGCAAAATTCTAAAATCCAATTTTTATCTATAATAAAAGTATCATCTTGAAAATAAACCAATTCTGTCGGATATTTATTAATTACTTCCTTAATCTCAGCAATAACATTTTCTACCGACCTGATCCGGCACCACTTCTGACCCTGATACATTTTAAAATTAGCGCTGTTATAGCAATAGGAACAATTATACGGACATCCACGGGTAGCGATAAAATGCTTGATTGGATAGTTGTAATGGAATTTATCCTGATAGAGTAAATCTCTATCGGGAAAAGGAATTTTATCCAAGTCTTTCACTAATGGCTCAAAAATAATCTTTTCTTCGGGTTTTTTTATAATTTTTAGTATGGCCATTTCTCCTTCTCCTCGGCAGATATAATCAACTCCGTCTTCTTCAATAAATTTTGGGAAATATGTTGGATGCGGTCCGCCAAAAACAGAAGTAAAATCCATCTTTTCTTTAAGTTCTCTGATATATGCCAGATATTCTTTTTGAGATCCGGTCATAACGCTGCAGCCAATAAAATCAGGTTTCCAGTCAATAATTTCTTTTATATCTTGACCTATAACGTGAAATCTAACATCTACTCCGTTATCCTTTAATATCCGGGAAAGATACATTGGACCCAAAACGGCGTATTTCAATGGTTTAGAAACAAATAAAAATTTCATAAATTATTCCGTTAATTCTCTAAAAAGTTGATGATACTTTTCAGCCGCAATATCCCAGGTGAATCTTTCTAAAACATTTTGTCTTCCTTTCGCGCCTGTTTCTTCCGCTAATTTCTTATTTTTATACCCCTCTAAAGCTTTTGTTATTTCATCAATATTATCCACATTAATACAGCTCCCTCCACCATCAATTATCCATTTTTGAATTTCAGTATTATTAGTCACTACTGGCGTCTGACAGGCCATCGCTTCTACTAAAACCAGTCCGAACGGCTCAATTTTTGAAGGCAGGCAGAAAACATCGCTAACAGAATAATATTTTGACAGCATTGCTTGATCAACACTACCAACGAATAAAATATTTTCTCCCATTAAATTTTTGCCCAGATTTTTTAAATATCTCTCTTGAACTCCGCTTCCAGCTATTAACAAGAAAGCATCTTTAATTTTACTGGCTGCTTTTATCAAAAAATCTATTCTCTTTATCGGATCAAGAGCGCTAGATGAGAAAATAATAAATTTGTCTTTCGGCAAACTTAACTCTTGCCTGGAAATTTTTTGAGGCTTAAATAAAGTCGCGTCAACCCCAGCCGGAATACAGAGAGTTCTAGCTTTTCTTGAATAAAGTTTTTGAGAAACAGGATCGGTCGCAGTGATAGCGTTAGCAGAAAAAAATCTTGAGTGCATAAAAGCGCTGCCGCCGCCAGGATTAAAAACTATCTTAATCTTTCTATTTTTAAATCTCTTATATAATTTTATCGGCAACAAGGTAAAAGGAAAGGAACTGAATAAAATTATGTCTAAATCTTTTCTTAACAACTTTGGAATCAATAGGATTGAAAAAAACATCAATTCATAGTCATGGTTGTGTGTTAAATGCAGTCGCTTAATTTTTAGGTGATATTTAAACCAATGCCTCATTGGACAGAGTGTTCTAATATATGTAGTATTTTTAATCCTAAAATCCTTGCCGGCTCCAAAAATAAATATTTCCAAATCATCTTTTTGGGCAAGTCGTTTGATGTATTCCGTAAAGGCAACTTCGTTGCCTCTTTTAATATATCCCAAGCCAGGCAAGATAACTCCGACTTTAATCTTTTTCATAGTTCTTAAAAATACTCTTAATGATTAAGAATTGCAGAATGGTGGCAAAAAGAGCGCTAAGGGCAAAGGATAAAGATATAGCCGTTAGAAAAGTAAAGATTTTTACCGAGAAAAAAGTCAAGAAAACAAAGAATACTGTCTGGGCGCTAATAATAGCAATGGAAGTTTTCATCCGGTTAACCGTTCGATAAAAAGAGCTAATCCCGACGCCCAAACCGGAAAGAATAGTCATTATCGCTAGATAATAAACTAATTGGATGCTCGGAGAATATTCTCTTCCGTAAAACAGATTGATTAGGAAAGGAGCTAAAACAACGAAAGGAATTAACATTAGAGTAGCAATAGCGCCGGAATAGAGAGTGGTTTTAAAGAAATGTCTTTTTAAAATATCCAAACCGTAAGATTTTGATTTTGGCAATTGAACCATTAAGAGACGGGAAATTGGCCCTAAGACTAATGTGGGAATCGTGATATAACCTAGAGCGATTTTAAAATATCCAATTTCTGCCGGAGAAGTCAAATAACCCAAAATCAGAACTGGTAGAAGCGCTATTAATCGGCCGATATTTTTATCTAGCGCGATCAAAAATCCAAATTTAAAATATTTATTGATTTTAATTTTTCCAAAATTTGAAAAAATCTCTTTAAAAGATGGCAAATATTCTTTTTTTTGAGCCAGAGAAGAATAAATCAAAAAAGATAAGATTAAAAAAATAAAAGAAGAAATAAAGTGCCCCCAGATTACTCCAGCCAACCCGAACCCCGCCCATAAAAGCCCGACGGGAAAAACAAGATAAGCGACTTTATTAATTGACTCCAGTATAGTTAATTTTTTAATTTTTCGAAGCGACTGTAAAACTATTACCAGCAGATTATAGAAAATCCCGATAAAAACAGCTACTAAAATTATTCTTGCCCATTGGCCAACTTGGCTATTTTGGTAAATTAAATCAGTTAAAAATGGAGCAAAGACAATGCTTAGAATACCAAGAATTCCGATTGCTAAAAGAGTAATTTTAACAAAATAGGTTAGGATATTTTTTATCGCTTCTTTGTCTTTTTGAGCGTAGGCTTCGGCTAAAAGAGTTAAGCTGGCATAACTGCCGCCCCAGTCAGTAAAAATTCCGACTAGGCCGACAAAGGCAAAAACTAAGCCATAAATCCCATAAAGTTCCGGTTGGAGCAAACGAGCCAAGGCGATTGAACCAATAACACTTAAAAAAACAGAAAAAAACTTGCCTGTTTGCAAGATTCCGACATCACGGACAAAAGAAATCTTAATAAAATTCTTAAATCCCGAAACTATTTTTTCGTCATAACCAGCCATAATAGTTTAGTCCCTTCTCCGGTGATGGAAATAATTTCAAAGCCAATTTTATTTAAAATATTCCTAACTTCTTTTCCTGAAAAAGAAACGCCGTAATACCATTTTAAAAACCTAAACACCCCTCCGTACGACTCTTTTCCCCGAACCTGAATTTTAATTAATCCGTTCTTTTTAATAATCCGATAAAATTCCTTTAGAATATTTTTTACCATCTTTTTATTGGGCAAATGCTGCAAAACAGCGTAAGAAAAAATAAAATCAATAGAATTATCGTCTAGATCTATTTCTTCGCCACTATTAATAAGGTATTCGATATTGTTAAACCGGCTTAATCTTTTCTTAGCCAGTTTAATCATTTCGCTTGAAATATCAATAGCCCAAACTAATTTAAAAACGCCAGCCAGAAATTCGGTCATTCGGCCGTTACCGCATCCAAGTTCAAGACAGATTTTTTCTCGGCTATTTTTAAAAAAATTACCTAATTCTCTATCAGAAGAAATATATCTTTCAAAATCTCTTTTCCCGCTCTGGCGATATTTTTCTTTATCCCGAGAATCTTCCTCGGAAAAAACATAATAATTAGGATTTAATTTAGCCAACGCTTCCCATTTTATTTTTTGAAAAATTCTCAAAATATTCATAGGGTCTGATAAACTTCAATATATTTTCCAACAACCCTAGACCAATCCATTTCTTGGGCATATTTTTGGCCGTTTTGGCCTAATTGTCTGGCTAAATTAGGATTATCTAAAATCTTTAAAATTGCCATCTCGGTCTCTCTAGTATTCCCTTGAGAAACTAAAAGCCCGCTATATTCGTTTTTAACCGCTTCTTCCGCTCCGCAGCCGAAAGTCCCGATTGAGGGCAGATTGGCCGCGCCGGCTTCTAAATAAACTAAACCAAATCCTTCGCTCGCTCCATTAATATTTACCGGTGTAAGAAGAAATAAATCGGATTGCCAGTAAAGGTTAATTAATTTTTTATCAGAAAGATTTTCTAGAAAAATAACATTGTCTTTCAATTTATATTGGCGGACCAAATCCCTTAGACGGCGATAATACTTATTATTATCCTGATTGCCAACTATGAAATATTTCAAACGCGGATATTTTTTCTTAACTCTAGCTATAGCTGAAATGGAAATATGATAACCTTTTCTTGGCTTGAGCGCGCCGACGCTGATAATGATTTTGTCGCTGTTTTCTTTTTTCTGAAATGACTTTTCAACCTGGAATTTACCATAATCAATTCCGTTGTTGATAACTATGGCATTATTAGTTTCAACTTGAGATAAGAATTCTTTCTGGGTAAACTTGCTAACTGAAATTATCTGGTCAGCCCCTTGATAAACCCTTGAATAAATTTTATGCGAATACCATTTCTTAAAAGGAATAACGGCGTAAGTTCCATGAAGGGTAATAATCAAGGACCGGTTTTTTTTCAAAAAAAAAGCGATTGGAGCGTAAGGCTCAATCAAGGCGTGAATAATATCGCATTCCTTAATCAACTTTTTTATTTTTAAAAAATTTCTGGCTAGACAAAAAATTTTACCTAATCTAGGCCCAGGGGGCGGTAGAACTTTATAACACTCCACCCCTAACAGATCGCTTTTGGAGGCATTAGAAGAAACTAAAACTCGGCAGTTAATTCCTTTTTCTCGCAACTGCTGAATCAGAGAAAGGGAATACCTACTCCAACCGTCTTTGGAAGACAGCTCATTTGTCAGAAAACAAATTTTCATCTTTTTTCCTAAATTTATTCCAAAAATAAACCAACCCCAATGAAAAAAGGATAATATATGATGGATAAACCGGAACTGAATAGCGCGCGATGGCGTGAATTAGAGCAAAAACTGAATTAAAAGACAGAACCAGCAGTAATATCCAGCTTAATTTTGACCAGCTTTTGATATGTTTAATTATAGCATAGATAATCAGAGCGAAGAAAATTGAGTAAACCAGTCGGATTACAATAATAATCAGCCCCTTGGCAAAGTCAGACATTTCCGGATAAGTGCCGATAAAAACATGCTGCATCCGCATATTAGGAATCATCGGCGTGTTGAACTTTAAGAAATCAATAGAAGATTGCTTTAAATACATAATCGGATGTTTGGGAATAAAATCTTTGGCTTCACCCAAAAGAATTTGGTTTAATTCGCTTAGGTCTTTGCCCTGGTCAACCCATTCGCTTTTTCTGTTCCAGGTTTCTATGCCATGGCGAACCTCTTTTGGATTATAATCTTTAAACCAGCGGTAGGCGAAAAAGTCACCCAAAGTATTACCGATAAAATGCTCCCAATAGTGCCCCTCTAACTTCTCCATTTTTTCCGCCCTTTCTCTCAAAAGTAGGCCCTCCACCCCTCCGCCGCCAAAAGAAATGTATCCGCTTAATAAAAAAGGAGAAAGAGATAAGACAAAAGACAGGACAAATAGACCGATTTTAAAAAGTTTCTCCTTAAATTTTTTCTTATAAAAAACAATAAAAAGGTTAATCACGGCAAGAATAATAAAAAACTGGATAATGGCATTGGTCAGAAAAGACAAGGTCGCTACTATGCCAGCCAGAATAAACCATCTATTTTTAAAGGTTATCTGGGACTTATAAAGGCAATAAATTAAAAGAGTGACCAGAAAAACAAACAACACTTCCCGATAGAGCCAGCCCGAAAAGCTGGCGATTGAATAACATAAAGCAGTAAATATCCCGGCTAACCGGGCGATTTTTTCCCTGAAGAGCATCTGAGAAGTTTTATAGACCAAAAGAACAATCAAGATAAAAAGAAAAATCTGGACAGCGGTAACCGCGTGGTAATTGTGACCGAAAACTTTGTAAACTAAAACCAGAAAAACAGGATAAAAAAACCTATCCATGCTTAATCCCTCTCCTTTTAAATCGCTTGAAAATATCCCCTTTTCCAGTATTTTAAGAGCTGTTTGGTCATAAGCAAAGGCCTCTCCGCTTCCGGAAAACTCCGGTCGGGGGTCCCTTTCATAGGCAAAACCCCAGATAAGGCCATTAACCAAAGCTAATGATAATAATAAAAAAATAAATTTTTTCTTACTTAATCTCATAAACCCTCAAGTTATTTTCCTGATAGACTAAATTTAGAAAATCGTATTGTTTAAGTTCCCAATTTGGGTGCTTGACAGCATCCCAAACAACATATTTAACATGATACTTTTTGAATATATCCCATAGCGGAATTTTAATAAAATCTCCATATTTTTGAGAAAAAAGACTAAGCTTTTCATCAGGAATCATTTCATAATTACCCAACGTCTTGCGATAGCGCTGGCCATACATTTTTTTAGAAATTTTTTCTCTCTCTTGAAAAAATACTTCTTTAGCATTTTTCGGTTTTAATCCATCAAGGCGGTATTGTAAAAATAATCTTTCTAAAAGAGTATCTTCACTAGAAACCAAATAATAATGCCCATCCATATTAGAAACTGTATTAAGTGAAGTATAAATCGGAATAAATTCGGAAATAACAAAATCGCTCAACACAACCTCGTCTTTCTGACCATGGCTATTTAACCACTTAAAGACAACGCCATAACGCTGGTTATCTATAGCATTCGGCTCGTATCTTAAATAGGCATTCCTTTGAGATAGAATCGCGTTATAAAAAGAAACAAATAAAACAACAATAACAAAACCCGACCAAAGAATATTTCCAATATTGCTTTTAATTTTTCGCTTAAATACATGAAAAGTTATTATTGTTAATATGATAATAGCAATTGGCTTATGATAATAATAATGGTAATGCGCAGAAGTCAATAAATGACCGGTAATAACTTGTTGATTAAGAACTACGAAAGGAGCCAGCGTTAAAGCTAGACAAAAATCATATCTCTTTTTAATCTTTTTTGGGAAAAAAAGGAGGAAAATAGCTAGTAGAATAAGTATTGTCGCGCCTATTTGTAAACTATGACTCTCGATCACTCCGGTACGAAGTGAAAGTTCTGGATAAAAAGGATGATTCATGGCCCGCCATAAATTTATGAAATAAGGAATAGACATAATAAGACCTCCCCCCATTATCAAAATAATATTTTTAATGCAAGGATAATTCTTTCTAAAAAGAGAAATTAGTATCAAAACCCCCAGAAAAACATAAATAAATGTCCAGGTGTAGGGATAAACATAAAAAGAAAGTCCCAAAATAATTCCACTAGTTCCGCCATAGATCCAATTTCTTTTCTCCAGAAATAACCAAAATAATAAAAAGAAACCAAAGAAGAATAGAGAATGAACTTGAGGACTAATAAGCCGCGTATAACTTAAAAACACATTATTTGTTTCCTGATTTATCATTAAATCCCAAACCGCGCGGGGATCCACCAGATTTGATATCAGCAAAACAGCAAGCGATGACAATAGAGCCACTGATTTCTTTTTAATTAACTGGTAAGTTAAAAAATATATAAGGAGAAAAATAAAAGCGGGGAAAAAGAAGTTTTCCAATAAAACAGTATTTATTAAACCAATGCCAAAAATTTGACCCGGAAAAGAAGCAATAACTTCCGAAAAAGGAGGACGAAGATAGGGTAAATCTTTTCCCTCCAGCCAAACTGGATTAGCCAGAGAAAAATGACCATCTCTAATTTCTTGAATACGAACTAAATAAAAACTTTCGTCCAATCCGCCCATGAAAACTCCCTGATAAATGTCCTGATGAACAATAACAAAATAAATATGAGGAAAAGCCATAATTACACCAACTAGAATTGATAGTATTAAGGCGCTTTTATGTTTGATTAAAAATTCTTTCATTTTTCTAAAATAAAAAAATGATGATATTGGTTTTCAAATGGAATAAAATCATTCTTGACCTTGAAATGTTTTGATATGATTTTTTTAATCTTTCTGATGCCATAACCGCGTTTACCGATTTCCCAATAATGGACTCTGCTTTCTTGATGTTTTGGATGATAAGGAATCTTAAAAGCAACTTTAATTTCTTTTAAGAAGGGAATTTTAATGGAAAATTTTATCGGCGGACCAAAATGAGGCAAACTCAAAATCACATTTTTTTTAGTCACTTTTTCTAATTCTTTCAGACATTTTTCAAATTTTTCGAAGGGTAGATGCTCTAATACTTCGGCGCATAAAATCAAGTCAAAGGAATTATCATCAAAAGGCATTTCTTCAACACTGCCGAAAAAATCAGGTTTTCTTTCTTTATCAACATCCAAAGTTTTAATATCCAGGCCGTGTTTTTTTAAACAGTCCCTTACTGTTTTATTTCCTATTCCAATTTCTAAGACTGTCTTTGGCCTTAATTTCAAAACTTCGTTAATCTGATGCCAATAACTTATCCAGCGGATTAAATAATCATATTTTTGGAATTGATAATAATCATTCATAGATAACAAAATCCAATATTTTCTGAGCTCTCTTATCCCAGGTGTATTTTTTAACGTCGGTATAGGCCTGCTGGGAAATTCTCTGAGAAAGCTCCTTATCATCTAAAACTTTTTTAATTCCTTCCGCCAATGCTTGGGGATTATCCGGTTCAACCAAAATAGAATTATTTTCGCTCAAAATCTCTCCGATTGAAGACAAATCCGAAGCAACAATCGGCCTTTGTGAAGCCATATATTCAAACATTTTCATTGGCGAAGTCCAATATCGCGAAACATCTTTTTTGCCAGAATTCGGCAGAATTAAAACATCAGCTGATTTAAGATAATATGGCATTTGAGAGTGCGGCCGATGCCCTAATACAATAATATTTTTAAACTTTTGGTTTTTTTCTTTGAATTTTTTTTCATCTTTTTCAGTGCCGCCGACAAAAACTGCCAGAATATCTTTATTCAGAAATTTCGACGACTCAGTTAACACCTGAACTCCTTTCCATGAATAAAGGTGGCCGGCGTAAAGAACTATCTTTTTATTGAACGGCAAATTTAATTCTCGGCGAGCTTCTTCTTTTGAAACATTGATATCAAATCTTTTTAAATCAACCCCATCTGGCATGATAAGAATTTTCTTTTCATTTACTCCATTTTTTAAAAGAATTCTTTTTAAACCATTAGTCACAACAATTATTGCCTTGGCTTTTTTAAAAACTCTTCGGCAAAAAAATAGCCAGCGAGGAAAATAATGAACTTCGTAGACCAAATTCTTCTTGAAAAAACTTAAGAAAAACAAATGTGGCCAGTCGCGAGAATAAATAACATTAACTTTTCTAAAAAGAGAATAGAAAAATACAGAAATAGTAAAAGTTGCGCTTTGAACCCAGAAACCAATTTTGGGAAGGTTTAGCATAATCAAATCCAGAGAAGGAAGCTTTTTGACTTTGAAAACTTTTTCAATTGAATAATACTCAAATAAATCAGATTCTTTAAATTTTGGGTTATAACGCCAGGGAACAACTAACTCTATTTCTATTCCCTTTTCGGCAAAAGTCCGACACATGTTCATTATCTGAATGCCATGCGCCTTCTCAGTCGGTATTCTAATGTTGGCTAGATACATGAACTTCATCTTTTATAAGTGGTAACTATTTTACCCATTAAATTGTCGAGATTATGATTTTTAACTACTTGTTCTCTTAAATATAGGCCAATTTCTTTTAATTGACTATTTCCGGCTAAATCAGTAATTTTTTTTGCCAAATCTTTAACATTTCCATGTTTAAAAATTAATTCATCGGCATAGTGGCCAAAGCCATCTTTAAATGTCTCATTAGCTACTAAGACTGGCAAACCACATGCCATTGATTCTAAAACTGCCTTATCGGGCGAGCCAGTTGGGCAAAGATTAATTGATAAATCGGACTCTTGATAATATTTAGGCAATTTTCGATTAGGAATTGAATTTTTAAAATTAATTATACTTTCTAACCTTTTTTCTTTAATCATCTGTTGAAGCTCTTTAAAATAATTTTGTTGGTTATCTAATCCTAATCCACCAATAATATTAACTTTTATGTTTATATTATTATTTATAATGCTTATTGCCTTAATCAAAGTTTTATAATCTTTAATTGGAGAAATTCTGCCAACTGATATAATTCTAAAAATATCGCTTTTTTCTTTAGGCGGCGCTGGTTTAAATAATTCTGTATCAATACCATGACTAATGACTATTTTTTTATCCGATTCTAACCCAAACGCTTCTTGAGTCGGCGTAACAATTTTATCAGCCAAAACATTTATCAACTTGACCTTCCAGTTAATCGCTTTATGCGAATACCAGCTTACAATTTTTTTTCTGAAAAATTTTGCATAAGGAAAAATTAAAATAGTGTATTCTGGATTTTGATGACAAAAAACTCCATCAACTTTTCCAATAAATTTTAAAGCGCCTCTTTGAAAATTAATAAACTCTCTCAACCGATTTTTACCTCTTTCTTTGCCTAAAGAAAAAATTTCAACATTGTCAGGTAATCCTTTTGTGTTTCCTTTTTCTAAACAGATTACTTTTAAAACATCGACATTTTGAGCCAATTTTTTAACCCATCCATAAATAAAGCCCGCCTGAGAATCATCTTTATCAACTTTTCTGGTAATCATTAACAAATTCATTTATTTAAAAAATTTAAATTTAATAATATGATAGATTGCCGCTTTTCCCAATATTTTTTTGATAGTATTTTTCTCGTTGTAAACTGGGATGATAATTGATATTTTTTTCATTTTATTACGCTAATTCCCGCCAGAAATCAATAATTTCTTCAATTAATTTCTGATAATTAAATTTTTCTTTGACAAATTTCCGGCCATTGGCTCCTATTTTTTTAGCCTCTTTTGGATTATTAAGAAGAAAAAGAATTTTTCTGGCTAACGCTTCGCTGTCGCCGACTGGGACTAAAAACCCATTGATTCCTTCTTGGACAATGTCTTTCGAACCAGTGGTGGCAGTGGCGACCACCGGCAGACCGGCAGCCATCGCTTCAATTAACACTTTGCCGAAACTTTCGTGCCGAGAAGAAGAAACATAGATATCCGAGGCATGATAGTAATTAGTCAATTTATCCTGGCTGATTTTACCAATGGAACTTAATTTCATATTCTCACCAAAGATGATATTATCGTCTAATTTAATCTTCGCTCCAATTTGCCAAAAGGCTAATTTGCCATATTTCTCCCTGACTATTTTAATTACCTTTAATAAAGTTCGGTAATCCTTAGCCGGGTCATTTCGGCCAACATTAATAATTGTTTTCCAGTTTTCGTTAACCTTTTTTCTGAGATTTCTAACTTTGTCCGGACTGCAATAAATAAACTTACTCAAATCAACCGGCGTTGGAATTACTCTGATTTTTCTTTTTTTTATTCCGCTTTTAATCAATTTTTCCTTAATCCCGAAACTAACCACTTTTATTCCATCTGCTCTTTTGACTAAAAACTTACTTAGCAAAAGTAAAATGAAATTATACCATTTTTCCCTCAACCAATATTTATTTTCCCAGAAATCGCCATGGAAATGGATTAAATATTTGCATTTGTGTCTCTTTTTAATCAACCAGCCAACTAGGCCGGTGATAAAAGGATCTTGAGTCAGAACTAAATCAATTTTATGGTCAAAAAATATTTCTCTTGATAATTTTAACGCGTCAAAAATAAAAAAAATCGGATTAGTTGAAGACGTCGGATATATTTCAACTTGGTCGGAAAGAATCTTTTTTTTCAGTCCCATTTTTTTACGAGAATGAGTAATTGAAATTATTTTCTCGACATATTTGCCGTAATCAATATTTCTTTCTTGGGCATCGCCAAAATCAGGCGAATCCATCGCTAAAGTGTAGTCTAAATTAATAGTTAATATCTTTAAATCCGTTTTTTTTAGCATTTTTTAATCAAGTTGTGAATTTTTCTTAAAAACTTGCCTAAAAGTCCTTTTTCTTTTATGGCAATATCAGAAAAATATTCTAAAAGATAAATATCGACTGGAAAAGAAAAAAACTTTCTTTTTATCCTAAATTCAAGCCATTTATTAATCAACCCCAAATTAATGCTTAAAAATTTAAAGTATTCCCTGATTTTCCAAACAAGATGGGCGTTAACCCAAGGAGAAGCGAATCTATTTCTAAACCGGTCAATTTTTCCCCAATCTTCGGTCTTTTCGGGCGGATTAAAACCACGCTTCAAGCTGAACTGATAAAGTTTGGAACCGGGATAAGGCAAATAAACGCCAAGAGTAAAACCGGCTTGAGGGTGAATTTTACGAACCTGGTACATTAAATCTATCGTTGAATTAAATTCTTCTTTAGTTTCGGTTGGCAACCCCACGATAGCAGAATAGGTTGCTCGAAGATTGTTTCTGGATAAAATCTTGGCCGCTTTAATAATATCTTTAGTGTTAATATTCTTATCAATCATTTTAAGCAAACGGTCGCTGCCCGATTCCATTCCGATTAACAAGTCAAAACTGCCTAACTTTTTAAGTTTTTCCGCCAAAAGGTCGTCGATGGCGTCTATCCTAAGCTCGGTGTGAGAAGGTAAATCTATTTTTTCCAAAATTTCCAAAGCTCTTTTTTTGTTAACAAAAAAATTATCGTCGTAAAACTTGACTGCGTCTATCTGGTATTTTTCCTTTAAAAATTCGATGTCTTCAACCACTACTCCAATTGACCAAGCCCGCCAGCGGTTCTGGTTAAAATCATGGTTATAGCAGAAAGCGCAGTTAAAGGGACAACCCCGGCTAGCTTTATAGGCGATCACCCTTTGGTATTTATCCAGTTTAAAAATACACCGGTTCAAATCAATCAAAGAAAAATCCAATCGATAATTATCCAAATTATCAATCAATGGCCTTTTGGGATTGATAACAACCTCGTTTTTTATCTTATATCCTAGTCCCAGTATCCCTTTAAATGAAAATTTTTCTTTAATCGCTTTAGAAAATTCAATTATTGCCTCTTCGCCTTCTCCGATAATAATATAATCAATATACTCCGATTCAAGGCATTGTTTGGGTAAAAGAGAGGGATGAATTCCGCCCCATAATACAGGCGTGTCGCTTTTTTCTTTAATTTTTTTTGACATTTCGGCGCTGTGTTCGGTCTGTATCCCGGTCATAACCGAGAAGCCGACATAGAAAGGATTTTTCTCTAAAATATATTCAACCGTTTGATCAATTTCTTTTTCGTTAATATTTAAAAGCTCCACTTCAAATCCGTTTCTTTTAAGGGAACTTCCCACTGACAAAATCCCGAGAGGCAAAATTGCCTCGGAGCGATCTTTAGTATAATTAATCTGAATCAAAAAAATCATGTTTTTGTGACGAATTTCTTAGCCAGTTTAAAATCCCACGGCCAGGAAAAAAACTTAAATTTCCATCTCAATTTGGCTAGGATGATAAAAGGCAGCTTCAAAAACTTACTAGCCTTGACGGTTGAACCGAGAGCGCTTTTGACAGAATGGGCGCCAAAGCGGACATAGGCCTCAAGCGACTCAATAAAGTCCGGGTCGTCCAGCCAGGGAAATTTATGGACATTGAAATAATTAAGTTCTTTTTTAATGGCGCTTTCCCACTCATCAATGGATTTGGGTTCCTTCCAGCCGGACGCCAGGCACTCTTGATAGAGTTCCGAACCGGGATATGGCCGAAAGGCCTGCGGTCCCAAAATTTGAACTTGCTCGCTTAGGTTAACCAACCGGTCAATCAACCTGAGAGTTTCCATAATATCTTCTTTGGTTTCGCCGGGCAAGCCGGCCATAAAAGAATACTGGGGAATGATATCGTTTTTAAGGCAGATTTTGGCCGAATTAATCACATCTTTCGGCATAATATCCTTTTTGATTTTTTTCAGCATTCTCGGACAACCCGATTCGGCGCCGAATGATAAAAGCTCGCAGCCGGATTTTTTAATTTTTTCCATCATTTTTTGGTCAATCATGCCTTTTTTTAAATAATTGGCCCGGACGGTGGTTTCCCAGGGAATAATTAAATTATTCTTAATCAGGCCCTCAATAATCTTCTTCGCCCGGTTGAGGTCAACAAAAAAATTCTCATCCCAAAAGCGCAAGCGCTTGTTTTTAAAATATTCTTTGTCTTTGATGATTTTAATGTCCTCTAAGACCTGCTCGGCAGTTCGAGGACGCCAACGGTTTTTTAAAATAGCGTTAATGCAGAAAGCGCAGCGATGGGGACAGCCGCGGGAAGTTAAGGAAGGAATAAGGCAAAGGTCTTTTAAAATTTTTAGAGGCATTAAATCCCAGTTAAAAAGCTTCGTTTCGGCCGGATTATGCAGTTCCTGCGGCTGGTTGATTATGACCCGGCCGCCGGCGCGATAGGCGATCCCTTTGATTTTCGCCACCGGCAGATTATTGGCGAGCTGAAACATGGTTATTTCTCCCTCGCCATAACCGACAATATCTATCAAGGGATGACTGGCCGTCTGCCCGATAAACAAGCTTGGATGGGCGCCACCCCAAATAATCTTGCATTTCGGATTCAATTTTTTAACCAGGCGTGAAATTTCCAGCGCTTTTGGAATTTGAGTGGTCATGACTGATATTCCGACATAGTCACATTTCCTTATTCCTTCCGTGAGCAGCTTTAAATAGTCTTTCTGTCGGACGCCGTCAATAATGCCGACGGCGATATTTTGGCTGTTCAAATAACTGGCGATGCTAAGCAAGCCGACCGAAATGGAACTGTCGTAATTTTCTTTGTTGATATTAAACGGCGGATTAATCAATAAAACTTTGGGCATATAGCTAAAACCAAGCCGGCAAAAAACTTTTATCGTTAATAACTGAAGAATTGTCTTTTTCAGCCCAAATCCAGATATTAGCGCCATATTTCTGAAGCAGCGGCTCTAAAAAAGCGTTTAACCAATTAGGCAATCTTCTAATATATCCAGAATAACCTATCGCCTTATATCCGGCGGCTCCCAAAAGATATGTCAGGGATATCTTATTAAAAGCGTAAAAATGCTCCGGACTTAAGTGAGTTTTAAAAATGGACGGTTGAGGAATCTGAATAACTATTTTTCCGTCTTCTTTTAGATATTTTTTAATTTTAAACAAAAACCTAAAAGGGCTAACCAAATGGATGAGGAAATCGGTGCACCAGATTAAATCAAATTTTCCATTTATTTCTGGCCAATTGTCTTCGGCGTTTATTTTAAGAATATTGAGGCCTAAGCTTTTTCCGAAATCAACCAAATAATCGTTAATCTCAATCCCCAGCGATTCCGGACTGAAATGAATTAGATTATGGCCTGGACCGCAGCCAATATCCAGAATTCTGTAAGATTCGTTTATTTTAAACTTTTTATAGATATAGGCGTGTCTGACCGACCAATCTTTAAAAAACTTGCCGTAAATTCTTGAATTCTCCGCTTCTTGATAAGGGCCTTTTGATAAGACTATTTCTTTTAACTCTTTTTCATTCATTATTTAATCCTTCAAAAACATTAATTGTTTCTTTAACCAAATTATTCCAGTCAAATCTGGTTAAGTCATCTTTGGCGTTTTTAATAAATCTTTCACCTAAATCTGAGTTATCTAAAAGCTTACTAATGGCTTCTATCCACTTTTGCTTATCGCTATAATCAACCAATAAGCCGGTTTGATTGTCTTTAATGGTTTCCAAGTTGCCGCCAACTGGCGTAGTAATAATGGCGACGCCGGCCTTCATGGCTTCTAAAAGCGTATGCGACATGCCCTCATAATTGGTGTTTAACAGAAAAACATCGGCAATGGACATATAATCATTAATCTCTTGGCGCTCGACTTTGCCGGTAAAAATAATCTTTTTCCCAATTTTGAGTTTTTTAGCCAATTCTTTTAGATTTTTAAATTCCGGACCGTGGCCAACAATAATCAGACTGATCTCTCCGTAATTCTCAATTAAATCCGGCATAATTTCAATTAGCGTATCAATCCCTTTCCAGGGGGTTAACCGGGCAATAGTCAAAAGAATTTTTCCCTTCAAATCCATTTTGTTCTTTAATTCCTCTTTACTTGACGACGCTTCCGTTTCCATAAAATCAACTGAATTGTAAATAACTTTAATTTTCTCTTCCGGCGCGCCGATTTTTAAGGCAACTTGCTTTAAAAAGTTGCTGGCAACAATGATTTTGTCCGAATTGGTCAATATCTTTTTTCTGGCTCTTTTCCATCTTTCTATTTTTGAAGAATATTTCTTCCCCTGAAAAGAGATAATATCGTCGGTTATTAATTTTCCGGCTGATGATTTTTCCCAGGCTGAATCGCCGACAAATCGGGTAATTAATTTTTTCCTTAAAACCTTTTTAATTATTAGGCCAGTCAGGCCAGCGGTATAGAGGTCTTGATTGTAAACAAGATCGGCTTTTAAGCCATACCAGAGACCCCATTTTAAATAAATAAAGCTCCTGATAATTCCTGGCCAAAGATTGGAAATTTTTTTAACAGGATAAAGGTATCTGGACTTGTCTTTTTCACCAAAAGTCAAGACGCGAATAAAATATCCGTTTTTAAGCAGCTCTCTAGCTAAGGGATCTAAAAAAGCGGTTGGCCCGCCGATATCGGGCGGAAAAACTCCGGATAAAATTAAAATTCTATTTTTATTCATCGTTCCAATCTAATTTATAAATATCAACTTTTGGCCCCAAATATTTTGCTTGCCAGAGATCAATAATGGGATTATTCATTCCAGAAGGAAAAGTTAAAGCGCGCTTATTCGGCTCATCGTAGGGAGAAAAAGATTTAATTAAATGGCCCTGTTTTTCCGCTATTTGATAAATAGGAAGAGTATTCTTCTCTTCTTCCGATGGATGCAGAGCAGAAATAAGATATCCCGACCTTATCTTTTTCAAATATTCCAAAGTTTTTGGAATGTCATTACCTTGGTATTCTAATAGATGATTGAAATTGATCATTGATCTGCCCTCTAGAGGATATTCTTCCGCTTCGAGCGAAAGCAAATATTGATTTCGATATCCCAATAAGCCAGATAAATCAAAATTTATCTTAATGCTTTCTTTGTCCGGAATTAATCCTGGCAAGAATCCTTGATAGATAATTGTTTCTTCCAGAGAAATATTTTTTTCTATCCACTTTGTAGCTATTTCAGCGGTATATGGCCTTGAGATCAATTCAACCAGGCGAAAAGCTTGGGTAAATTCAAATAACAATAAAATTGATATTAGCAAAAGAGAAATTTTCTTGTGCTTGGACAGATTATTAAAACCACGGACAAAAAGAATACCCAATCCGAGACAAAGAAAAACAACTAATGGCGATAGAACCCGATATCTGGTTCCATTATCGAGTAAGATAAATATAAGAGTATAAGGAATGACAAACAACCACCAGCCAATTAAAGATTGTTTATAGTAAAAATTTTTGCCGTCTATTGGTTTTCGCTTAAAAAAGTAAAAGAATAAAAAGAAAATAAGCAGTATTCCCAGGGCCGGTTCTTGAAAAAAAAGTCCCTTTAGAATTGTGATGAAACCCAGGCCTAAATTAGCAATTGGAAACGGACTGCTTCCTAGGGAGATGAACAAACCTTCTCCTTGTTCAAAAAAATAAAATCTCTCTGAAAGCGAAGAAAAAAAGAAAAAAGGATAGAAAATTAAAATTAGCGCCCCAAAAACGCCTAAGCCGGCTAAAAAACGGCCAGAAAAAAAACTTTTTACTAAATTAGACAATCTTAATTTGCTACTCTGAAAAGTAATAAAATAATTGGCTAAAATCAGAAAAATAAAAGTAAAAAAACCGCTAATAAGAATACTGGCGCTTAATCCGCAACTAACGGCTAAAATTAAATACGAACCAATGGTCTTTTTTTTCAAAACAATCAGATAGCAATAAAAACTTAAAAGAATAAAGAAACTGACCGCTACGTGAGGCCTGATTTGCTGGGAAAACTGAACATTTAACAAGCTAAAAGAAAGTAAAAAAGCGGATAGAAGCGAACCTAGAATAATCTTTTTTTTCTGGTTTAAATAAAATACCCGCTTGACCGTCAAATAAACTAACAAAACCGACAAAGAACCGAAAATGCCAATCAGTATCCTGCTATACCAGTATAATTCATTCAAATGCAAGAAAAGATAGCTGATAAATTCTGGGACGGAGGAAAATAAATTTATACAAACGCCGATAAAATAAAAAATCCCATAACCAAGCAAAAGAATAGATGGAATAAAAAACGGATATTCAATTTTCTGGCTTAAAAAAGAAAAATCTTTTTCAGCCAATCCTTGGCCCAAAGCCAAAGCCTGATTTACAACTTGAGCGTTAAAATTAGTAATCCAAGACTTGGTTTCAAAGGGATAAATCCTTAAAAACAAGCCAGCTAAGATAATTAAAAATAAGATAATAAAACGTTTTTTATAAATAAAGTTTATCATAGACGCTTTCCATTTGTTGGGCGATACTATCCCAATTATACTTTTCTCTGACCAAATCCAATCCGTTGGTTATCAATTTTTCTCTCAGCGATTCGTCAGCTAAAATTTCTTTAATTTTTTGCGCGATGCTTTTGGGATTCCTGACCTGGCAGAACAAGCCGGTCTCCCGATCAATCAGAAAATCAGGAATGCCGCCGACCGGCGTACCGACAATGGGTGTGCCGCAGGCGAGCGCTT
>Ga0210049_1002073_pt1 | contig 18854 bp, 19 predicted proteins | sample CryGeyCG2014_300_2_FD_183964 | JGI IMG/M metagenome (GOLD analysis project Ga0210049, IMG submission 183964) | Groundwater microbial communities from aquifer - Crystal Geyser CG06_land_8/20/14_3.00 (SPAdes) (version 2) | ecosystem: Environmental > Aquatic > Deep subsurface > Groundwater | place... | reverse complement strand
ACAGGTGATACCCTTGCCGGGGTTTGTGGCTGTTTCTTATCCCAGGGATTTAAGCCGGTCCTGGCTGCCAGCGCCGCGGCTTATTTAAATGGTAAAGCCGGTGAATTAGCAAAGAAAAATTTGGGTCCCGGACTTTTAGCCACCGATATAATAAAATATATTCCCAAAGCGATAAAAGATGGGTTAAGTTAATCTTAAAAATTAATAATATGGAAAATAAAATAAGTTTTTTTCAAAAAATTATTAGAAGTTTTAACCCCAGTTTTTCTAAAGAGGTAATAAAATTTTCCCTTAAAGAAGGATTCAAATATCTCTGCCTTCTTATTCTTCTTATCACTCTAATTTTATCTTTAAAATCTACCCGCTCTTTTTACTTTTCCACAAAAAACCTCTCTTCTAGAGCAAAAGATTTCTTTTTAGAAAACTTTCAAGACTTTCCAGAAATTAAAATGGAGAATGGCAAAATTTCCTCAGCAAAAGACCCTTTTAAAAAAGAATGGGATATTGACGGTAATAAGGCGGCATTTGTTGTTGATACAAAAGCCGAAAAAAAAGATATTACTTCTGGAAAGTATAGTTCCTATCCATTGGGATTATTTCTTTTAAAGAATGAATTTATAATGAAGATAACTGATGAAAAAGAAGGGGGAAGAATAGAAAATTACCCCCTCCCCACTAAATTAAAATTCAATTTAGTTTTTAATCCCCAAGAGGATATATTTTTAAGAGCAGAGTGGGACAATAAAAAATTTGAGCTTACGCCTCAAGTAATTAATAAATGGAAAAATATTGCCAATCTAGTAATTTTCCCTTTATTGCTGGTCTTCCTTTTTATCTCCTACTTTATCGGAAAAATTTTCCAAGTCTTGATTTTCAGTATAGCGTCTTTGATTACCAGTAGAGTAGGGAAGATAAAAATAGCCTATAAACAGCTTTTGAATATAGGAATATTTTCTTTAACCCTCCCTTTCATTTTAGAAAATATAATAAGTTTATTATCAGTTAGAATTCCTAATTTTGGCATTTTTAATTCCCTACTTTATCTCGGACTTTTAATAGCTGGTGTCTTAAAAGCCAGACCAACAGATATTAAAAAAGTAGAATCTTTATAAATTTTATTTGATTATTGAGTTAAAGGTCGTTTAAAATTATTTTAAAATATGTCTAAGCTAACAAACAAAGTAGCTATAGTGACCGGAGCAAGAAGAGGGATGGGGAGGACCCATGCCCTGGAGCTAGCAAAAGCCGGAGCAAAAGTAGTAGTTTCAGATATTTCTCAAGAAGATTGTCAGAAAGTAGTCGAGGAAATTGAAAAAGAAGGTGGCGAGGCTTTAGCGATAAAATGTGATGTTTCAAAAGGAGAAGAAGTTAATAAAATGGTAAAAAAGACTATTGAAAAATGGGGGGAAATTAATATTTTGGTAAACAATGCTGGAATTTGTCAGTTTAAGCCATTTTTGGAGTTAAAAGAGGAAGATTGGGATAGAACAATTGATATAAATTTAAAAGGATACTTTTTGGTTGCCCAAGCAGTGGCAAGAGAAATGGTAAAAAGAAAATCCCCGAAGGAAGGCGAGCCTCCTACGGGGCAGGCTGGAGCGATAATTAACATTGCCTCAATTGCCATGGGCCAAACTGGAGTTGGATTTCCGGCTTTAACTCATTATTGTGCATCAAAAGGAGGTATTGTGGCGATGACCGAAGCAATGGCTTTGGAATTAGCTCCACATGGAATCAGAGTTAATGCTATTTCACCAGGAGCAATAGAGACTCCAATGATCAATCCTTTAAAGGCTGATCCAAAGACGATGGAGGCCACACTAGCAAGAGTTCCTATGCACCGCGTCGGGAAACCAGAAGAAGTTTCCAAGGTAGTTTTATTCCTTTCTTCCGATGACTCGAGCTATATGACAGGTTCTACTATAGTGGTAGACGGAGGCTGGTTGGCAGCATAAATCTAAACCCCTAATACCAAATTTTTGGTGTGGGGGTAAATCAAAAATAATATTTATGGTAAAAGTTTACTCTACTCCTACTTGTCCATATTGTGTTGCTCTCAAAAATTTTTTAAAAGAAAATAAGATTGATTTTGAGGACATCGATGTATCCCAAGATGAAAAAGCTAGAGAAGAAATGATTCAAAAAACAGGTCAGATGGGAGTGCCAGTTATTGAAATTAATAGTGAATTTATAGTAGGATTTGATAAAGAAAGGATAAGTCAATTATTAAATATTAAATAAATTGATATTACCAATATTGCCTTAGCAGCAAATTGGTATTACTTTTATGATTAAAATTGCTATTAATGGTTTTGGTCGAATAGGACGCCCGGTTTTTCGAAGAATTCTGGATAAACACCCTCATTTAAAGGTGGTAGCCATTAATGATTTGACGGACACAAAAACTCTTGCCTATCTTTTTAAATACGATTCCTTATACGGAATATATCATAAAAAAATAGGTTATAGAGAAAATTCACTTTTAGTAAATGGAGATGAATTTTTGGTATTTGCTGAGAGAGATCCGGCTAATTTGCCTTGGCAAAAATTAGGAGTGGATATTGTTTTGGAGTGTACGGGCTACTTCACTGATTTTGGAGGAGCAAAAAAACACTTAGAAGCCGGAGCGAAAAAAGTAATAATTTCCGCGCCTTCTAATAGCCCAGAGGTACCAACTTTTATCTTGGGGGTTAATGAAGAGAAATACGACTCAAAGAAAGATGATGTCATTTCTAATTCCTCTTGTACGACTAATTGTTTAGCGCCCATAGCAAAAATTATCCATCAAAGCTTTGGGATAGAAAAGGGATTTATGACCACTGCCCATTCTTACACTAATGACCAGCGGCTTTTAGATTTACCCCACAAAGATTTGCGTCGGGCTCGAGCTGCCGCCCTCTCGATTATCCCAACTACTACCGGAGCAGCCAAATCAGTTGAGAAAGTTATTCCAGAACTGAAAGATAAATTAGATGGTATTGCCCTCCGCGTGCCAACACCGACGGTTTCTATTGTTGATTTTGTCTGTCAGGTTAAAAATCCACCCTCAAGTCCCGAAGAAGTCAATTATATTTTCAAAAAAGTTTCCACTAATGAAAGGTTCAAGAATATTTTAGGAATAGAAGATGCCGAGCTTGTTTCCATTGATTATAAAGGCAATTCTTTCTCGGCAATTGTTGACGCTCACTTAACAATGGTAATTGGAAATCTAATAAAAGTTGTTGCTTGGTATGACAATGAATGGGGATATGCTTGCCGTCTGGCAGAAATGGCAGAATGTATAGGTCAGTATTTATAAAATTGCCGGGTCATCTAATGGTAGGATAGATGCCTCTGGAGCATCTCATGAACGTTCGAATCGTTCCCCGGCAGCAAAATCTTGGTTCGCCTGCCCTGTAGTGAGCTTTGCTCTACTGCTGGGGAGTCCAGGCCCCGCAGCAACCGACATTTTTTATCGAGAGACCGGGCCGGTTCGAATACAGTCGCCGGAGCCACTATCTAACGCGTTAGACAAATTAGCCTGAGAGTTTTTCTCTCGGGTTTTGTTTTGGTATAATTTATTAATATAATGAGCATGGATAGAAATTGGTATGTTATTACCGGCGGCCCTTCTTCGGGGAAAACAACGGTTTTAAATGAACTAGCAAAACTGGGGTATATTGTCTATCCCGAAGCAGCTCGGGTTTTTATTGATCAAGAAATGGCTAAAGGTAAGTCATTGAAAGAAATCAGAAGCGATGAGGCAGAATTTCAAAGAAAAGTTTTGAAAATAAAAATAGAAGTGGAGAAGACAGCTCCAAAAAACAAAATAGTGTTTTTTGACAGGGCGATCCCTGATAGCATTGCCTACTATCAAATTTGCGGACTAAACCCAAAAGAAGTTCTCCAATTTTGCCAGAAGAAAGCCTACAGAAAAATATTCCTTTTTGAGAAACTTTCATTTGACCAAGATTATGCAAGAGTCGAGGATAGTAAAACTATTGAAAAACTAAATGCACTTTTAAGGAAAAGCTACAAAAATTTAGGATACGAGGTAATTAAAATTCCTGCAGTGCCTATTAAAGAAAGAGTTAAAAAAATTCTATCTGAAATAGATTAAAAATTAATATCTAAAATTATGGAAAATTCGTACGAAAAGAGAAGACCACGGTCTGACTTCGATATTCATAAAACCGGTACAAAGATTTTTAAAATAAAGAATATATTTCCTTATTCTTTCGTCCCTGTTCAAAAAGACCCCTTGTCAAAAGAGTGGGGTAGAATAATGCATTCAGACGGTGCTGGTAGCAAACCAATCCAAAACTATCTCCATTGGAAAGAGACTGGTAATATTAATAATTTTGAATGGATAGCCGATGACGTCGTTGCAATGAATTTAGATGACATATTCTGTGTTACAGCAGAGCCGACCGTGGAATTTGTAGATTATGTAGCAATAAATAGATTCAAACTTCCTAAAGGGGAATTTTTAAAAGTTTTAAATAATGGATTCAAAAGAGTATTCACAGTTTTAAAAAAATACGGAATTAATATTAGTTGGCTTGGTGGTGAAACAGCTGAGGTTTCGGATCAGGTAAGGACAGTTGATGTTTCCGGAACTATTCGGGCTAGGGTAAAAATAGCCGATGCAATAACAGGTAAAAAAATAATACCGGGGGATGTGATAATTGGTCTCGGAAGTTATGGTAAAGTAGCCTGGGAAGAGAAAGAAAATAGTGGAATTATGTCGAATGGCATAACAGTAGCCAGACATTGTTTGATGACTCCTGAATATGTAAAAAAATACCCAGAAATAGCTGATCCTGAAATTATGGAATATAAAGGGAAGTTTAAAACAAATCAGTATTTGGAGGAGCTTCGGATGACAGTTGGCGAGGCCTTGATATCCCCGACAAGAATATTCGCTCCAATATTAAAACTAATTACTGAAAAATATGGAAGCAGGAATATTCATGGTATAGTTCACAATACTGGAGGCGGTCTTGCTAAAATTCTTAGAATAGGCAAAGGAATACATTATATAAAAGATAATCTTCTACCAATTCCCCCAATTTTTTCCCTTGTTCAAAGAGAATCTGGGAGGCCTTGGCAATCTATATTTGAAGGTTTAAATAACGGTATAGGAATAGAAATTGTAGTGTCTAAAGACCGGGTGCCACGCATCCTTGAAGATATAGAACGATTTAACATTCCTGTCTCAGTTATTGGACATTGTGAGGCAAATAAAGATAAAGAGAAGCTTTCCACTTCGCACAGGAATAGAATGACAATCATTTCACAATTTGGAACATTTGAATATCCATATGAAAAAATTTATTAGTTAAAGAAAATTATCATAAATTGTAAAAACAAAAGGTTAATTCTATAATAAAAAAACCATGAGCTTAATTACCATAATTCTTGGATCTATTTCGGATAAGGTGATATTTGATAAATGCAAAAATATTTTCGATGAATTCGAAGTGAAATACGATGTTAAAATTGCTTCTTCCCATCGGACCCCAGAAAAAGTTGAGGAAATTGTTAAGAATTCTGATGCCGATGTCTTTATTGCCATTGCAGGTTTGGCCGCTGCTTTACCGGGAGCAGTAGCAGCCAGAACAACAAAACCGGTTATCGGTGTACCTGTAGAATCGAAATTAGGTGGATTGGATGCTCTACTTTCGATTTCGCAAATGCCACCAGGCATTCCAGTGGCATGTGTGGGAATAGATCGAGGAGAAAATGCCGCTCTTCTAGCGATAGAGATTTTGGCTTTGAAAGACGAGGATTTAAAAAATAAACTGGAAAATTATCGAAAAAAAATGAAAAAGAAAATTGAAAAGGATAATAAAGGAGTCGAAAAATGGTGAATAAGAATTTCTATTACTAAGATATTTTTAGAAAAACTTATTAATATGATTCACCCTATTGATTATAGATATGGTTCAAAAGAAATGCGGGAGATTTTCGATGAGGAGGAATGGTTAGAGCAACAGTTAAAAGTAGAAGCTGTCTTAGCAGAAATCCTTGCTGAGTTTGACAAAATACCAAAAAAGGCTGCAAAAGTAATAACAAAAAAAGCAAATATTAAATTTGTAAAACTTGAGAGGGTGAAAAAAATAGAGGAAGAGACAAAACACGATGTAATGGCCCTGGTCAAAGCGCTCACCGAAGTTTGTGGAGAGGCTGGTAAATTTGTTCACTTCACGGCTACTAGCTATGATATTTCTGATACCGCTCGAGCTCTTCAATTAAAAGGGGCGATAGAAATTTTATTAAGAAAAGGAAAAGAATTATTGAGAAGTTGTCTGGCTATTTCTGAAAAATACAAGGATTTAATTATGATTGGTAGGACCCATGGTCAGCATGCTATTCCTATTACTTTAGGGTTTAAATTCGCAAATTATGCTGATAAAGTTGGTGAAAATTTAAAAAGATTAAAAGAAGATGAAAAATATATTTGTGGAAAATTTTCTGGAGCAGTTGGAAATTATGCTGCTCAGCAAATTTTTGGTCTGGGCGAAGAATTTGAAAGGAAAATAATGGAAAAACTTAATATTAAAACAGCTGATATTACTACCCAGGTTGTTCCCAGAGAAAATATTGGCAGAATTATCTCTGATATAGTTATATTCTCTTCGACAATCGAACAAATAGCTAAAGAAATCAGAAATCTCCAGAGAACAGAGATTTCAGAATTGTCTGAGCCTTTTGAAGGAAAACAAGTTGGCTCTACAACTATGGCCCAGAAAATGAATCCTAAGGATAGCGAAAATATTTGCAGCAACGTAAGGATAATTAGATCCTGTCTCTATCCAGCTATTGAGAATATTGCTCTTGAGCACGAGAGGGATTTGACAAATTCAGCTAGTGAGAGATCAATTCTACCCACAATTTTTATTTTAATGGATGAGATTTTAATGAGAATGTCAAAAGTAATTAGGGGGCTGGTAGTTTTTCCCGAAAATATAAAAAGAAATTTAGAGTTAACTAAAGGGGCAATAATGGCAGAGGCAATTATGACTAAATTAACACAAATAGGGATGCCAAGACAAGAGGCCCATGAGATTTTAAGAGAAAGCTCAATGGAGGCATTTTCTGAAAATAAGTATTTAAAAGATGTCCTTTTCAAAAATAAAGTAGTTTCGAAATTTTTAAAGAAAAATGAGCTCTTAAAGATAATGGATTACAAAAATTATATTGGCCTTTCTGTTGAAAAAACTGAAAAGATAATTAAAAAATGGCAAAATTTTAAATAATAAAATGAACGTTGTTTCAGAGACAAATCTCCCTTTTAAGTTGAAATCAAGAGGAAAGGTTAGAGATATTTACGAATTGGATAATGATAAATTGGTTATGATTGCCACTGATAGAATTTCGGCTTTCGATGTTGTTTTGCCAAGCCTAATTCCCTATAAAGGCCAGGTCTTAACTGGCCTTTCTGTGTTTTGGTTTAAAAAAATGGAAGCGATAATTGCTAATCACTTAATAACAGTTGATTTTGAGAATTTCCCAGTAGAACTAAAAAATATAAAGAACTGAAAGAAAGAACTGTTATTGTAAAAAAAGTTCAACCAATTCCAGTAGAATGTGTAGTCCGGGGTTATCTAGCTGGCTCAGCCTGGAATTCTTATAAAGAAGGTAAATCGATTTGTGGAATTAAGTTACATCCTGACTTGAGAGAATCAGAAAAATTTCCTGAACCAATTTTTACCCCGACTACCAAGGCAGCTACCGGACACGATCGGGAATTATCAGAAAGGCAATTAATTAACTTAATTGGGAAAAAACTGGCTGAAAAATTAAAAGAAATTAGTTTAAGAATTTATACAAAGGCAGCAAAAAGAATAGGAGACAGAGGAATAATAATTGCTGATACAAAGTTTGAATTTGGGTTATTAGAGGAGAATCTAATCTTAATCGATGAATTGCTAACGCCTGATTCCTCAAGGTTTTGGCCATTAGATGATTATCAAATCGGGAGATCTCAAAAAAGCTTTGACAAACAATTTGTTCGTGATTTCCTAACAAATATTGGTTGGAACAAAGAGCCGCCTACCCCTAGCTTATCAGTTGAAATAGTAAGAGAGACGAGTAAAAAATACATCGAAGCCTATGAAAGGATAACCGGGAAAAAATTTGAAATATAATAAAAAGATTGCTAGGGAAATCAAAGTCAGAAAAATAATTTTTTTCATTATTATGCCACATCGAATTGAAGTCGGTTTTAAAGAAGGAATTAGGGATGCTGCGGGCGAAAGGGTTAAAAAGAGAATAATCGAAGATTTAAATATTCCTGTTGAAAATGCAAAGACAATCAATGTCTATACAATTGATGCTGATTTATCAAAAGAGCAGTTAAGTTTTCTTGGGGAGAATCTTTTTTCTGACCCCATAATTCAGGAATTTAGTATAGATAAACGTTTGGCAAGGGATTTTGATTGGTTAATTGAGGTTGGTTTTAAACCAGGAGTAACTGATAACATTGGCAAAACTGCTAAAGAAGCAGTAAAAGATATTTTGAAAATAGAGGTGGGAAAAGATGAAGCAATTTATACTTCAAGACAATTTCTCGTTTCTGGAGAAAAATTAACTAATCAGGACCTCGAGCGAATTAGCCGAGATCTTTTAGCTAATGAATTAATTCAGCAATGGTTTATTACTGATTACAAATCTTTTCTTAAAAAAGGGGAGAACCTTCCTCTACCAAAAGTAAAAATTCCCCGTCAACCCACTATTGCCCTCGTTGATTTAAATGTTTCTGACGAAGATCTGTTAAAAATTAGCCAGGAGAGAAAATTGGCCTTAAATCTTCAGGAAATGCAGGTAATTCAAGACTATTTTGCTAGATCTGAGGTGATAAAAGAACGCCAGAAAGTTGGTTTAGACCGGAGAGCAACTGATGCAGAATTGGAAGTTTTTGGTCAAACTTGGTCAGAGCATTGTAAACATAAAATTTTCAATGCAAAGATAAATTACAAAAATAAAAATGAGGAAATAGAAATTGATAGCTTATTCAAGACTTATATTAAAAGCTCAACCAAGCAATTGGAAAAAGAATTAGACTGGGTTGTTTCTACTCTCTGGGATAATTCTGGGGTAGTTCGTTTCAATAATGATTGGCTTTTAGCTGTAAAATGCGAAACTCATAATAGTCCTTCAAACGAAGAGCCTTATGGTGGAGCAATAACTGGAATTGTCGGAGTTTATCGCGATCCAATGGGAACTGGCAAAGGCGGCAAATTAATTTACGGGACCTATGGTTTTTGTACCGGTAATCCTTTTTATAATGGCAATTTAAAACCGAAATTGCATCCAAAGCGCTTACTTGAAGGAATCCGCAAAGGAGTAGAAGATGGCGGAAATAAACACGGAGTTCCAACAGTTTATGGCATTACTTTCTTTGACGATGGATATATGGCAAAGCCGGCAATTTATGTTCTAGCTAGTGGTTTGATTCCTGCTAAAGTAAATGGTGAACCAGGTTTTCAAAAGAAAGCCGAACCCGGAAATTTAGTAGTAATGGTTGGTGGAAAAGTGGGAATTGACGGCATTCACGGAGCAACCGAATCTTCAATGGAGGCAGGGGAGTGGATATCAGCTAGTCATGTCCAGATAGGAGACCCTTTTACCCAAAAGAAAATGCATGATTTTCTAATTGAGGCAAGAGATTTAGGTCTTTATAAATGTATTACCGATAACGGAGCTGGCGGCCTTTCTTCATCGGTAGGGGAGATGGCTCAATTTAGTAATGGTTTTGAATTATGGTTAGATAAAATACCTTTAAAATATTCCGGCCTGGATCCTTGGCAAATTTTAGTTTCTGAATCTCAAGAAAGGATGACTTTAGCAGTTTTACCAGAAAAAATAGATAAATTTCTGGAATTAGCAAAGAAACATGATGTCGAGGCAACGATTATTGGCAGATTTACCAGCTCAGGAAAATTTTATTCTACCTATAATGGTAAGACAGTTACTTACTTAGATATGGATTTTGTTCATCATGGTGTGCCTCAAATGAGACTGGAAGCCGAATGGTTGAGTCCCAAAGAACGTGGGTTTTCTGAACCAGAACTTGAAGAAATATCCGACCACAACTCATTTCTTAAAGAAATGTTAGCTCGTTTGAATATTTGCAGTAAAGAATATATTGTTAGACAGTTTGACCACGAAGTTCAGGGAACTAGCGTAGTAAAACATTTAGTTGGCAGAGATAGTGATGTTTATAGTGATGCCGTTGTGATAAAGCCTCTCTACGATTCTTACAAAGGTATTACTATTGCCGCTGGTATCAATCCAAAATATGGCCAAATTGATACTTATTGGATGACGGCCTTGTCTATTGAGGAAGCGATAAGAAGAATTATTGCTGTTGGCGGAAGTTTGAAACAAATAGTCCTTAACGATAATTTTTGTTGGCCCAGCCCTTTGCCTTCAAAAAATAATCCAGATGCAAAATACAAACTCGCTCAATTAGTAAGAGCTAATCAGGCTCTTTACGATTTTACCCTAGCTTTTAAAACTCCTTGTATCTCCGGTAAAGATTCTATGTCAATGGACGGGACAATTAAGAAATCAGGTGGGAGCGAAGTAAGAAATTCTGCCCTACCAACAATTCAATTTTCAGCTGCCGGGGAAATAGATGATGTTAGGAAATGCGTGACGATGGACGTAAAGAAACCAAGAGGCCTAGTTTATATTTTGGGCATTACTCGAGATGAATTGGGTGGGTCGGAATATTATGAAATGAGAGGAAAAATTGGATTAAATGTTCCAAAAGTTGATGCCAAAACCGCCATAAAACTATACACTGCCTTAAGTGAAGCGATTAAAGAAGGAATAGTTGATTCTTGTCACGGAGTTTATAAAGGTGGTCTTGCAGTAGCCCTGGCCCAGATTTCTTTTGCCGGAGGTTATGGTTTAGAAATTGATTTAGATAAAATACCAACTGAAAATTTAAAGAGAATCGATAAAATTTTGTATTCAGAATCACCCAGTAGATTTTTAATAACAATTTCTCCGGAAAATAAAGGACGATTTGAGAAAATTTTGAAGGAAAATATTTTTAAAGAAATCGGAAAAGTTAGAGACGATGAAGAATTTTTAATCGTTGCTAAGAGAAAGCCAATAGTTCAAGAAGATATCTATAAATTAAAAGAAGCTTGGCAAAAAACATTTAAAGATTTTTAAAATGAACCCAAAAGTTTTAATTTTATATGGATATGGAATAAATTGTGATAATGAAACCCAATATGGGTTTGAGTTAGCTGGAGCTATAGCAGAGAAGGTTCATTTAAATCAGCTTATTAATGGTGATAAGCGATTAAAGGATTATCAACTTTTAGCCATTCCTGGTGGCTTTTCTTTTGGTGACGATATTGGAGCAGGAAAGGTTTTAGCAACGAAAATTAAATATAATTTAGCAGAAGAATTTTCGGAGTTTATTAAAAAGGGGAAATTAATCATTGGAATTTGTAATGGCTTTCAAGTATTAGTAAAATTAGGGACTCTCCCTGGATTTAATAGAAACTGTGATAAACAAGAGGTAACCTTAACTTTTAATGATTCTGGCAGATTCGAAGATAGATGGGTCTATCTTAAAGTAAACAAAAAATCCCCCTGTATTTGGACGAGAGGAATTAAGACTATTTATTTACCAGTCAGGCATAGTGAAGGAAAGTGTGTTTCTAGAAATAGTATGATTAGAGAAAGGTTAAAGGAGGGAAACAAAATAGTTGCTCAGTATGTAGATAACAAAGGAAACTTAGCCGGTTATCCCTGGAATCCTAATGGTTCAGAATTAAATATTGCTGGAATTTGCGATGAGACTGGCAGAATATTTGGCCTAATGCCTCATCCCGAAGCTTTTTTATACCCTCAAAATCATCCGAGATGGACAAGAGAAGAAGTTAAAAATGGAGAAGGATTAAAAATTTTTAAGAATGCAATTGAGTTTGTTAGAAATGGTTAGAGTCTTATTAACTCTAGGCATAGGCAACAACTTTTAGCGTTGTCGTAACAACAGATTTTCTTACAAGTTGGACAACGCTAATAAATAGTGAGTAGCAGGGTGGGGGAAAATAAGGTAAACTAAGCTTGTAGACTTAAATCTGGGATGTAAATATAATCATTTTGTCGTTGAATAATGGTTCTAATGTTGTCCACGATGGTCAGCATCGCTGAGCGCGCCGTCCGTTATTTGGACGGCTTTTTAAATTAAGTTGTTTTTTGGTTTTTAAAATGATAATTTTAAAATAATGCCCAGTAATACAACTTCCAGTATGTTCTTCTATATTTATGTGTTAGAAAGCATAAAAGATGGCAAACGCTATATTGGTTATACCAACAATCTCAAGAAAAGAATAGAAGAACATAAAAAAGGTATGAGTTTCTCAACAAAATTTAGATTACCATTTGAACTTGCTTACTTTGAGGGATGCAAAAATATTGAAGATGCCAAACGCCGTGAAAATTATTTAAAGACTACCCAAGGTCGGAGATTCTTAGGGTTGCGGCTTCAAGAGCACAAGCGTCATAAAACGGCGTTTGGCTCTGGAAGTTGATATACTGGGATGTACAGGAAAGACAGAAAAAATGAGCATTATACGATGTTGGCAAAAAAAGAGGGATATCCTGCCAGGTCGGTATATAAACTTAAAGAGATAGACGAAAAATACAAAATTATCAAAAAGGGCGATCGGGTTTTAGATTTGGGCTGTGCGCCGGGTTCCTGGCTTTTGTATATTTCCCAAAAAGTGGGGAACAAAGGAAAGGTGGTTGGTGTTGATATTGAAGAAATTAAAATACCCCCAAAAGCCAACATTGTTTTTATTAAAAGAAGCGTTTTGGATTTAAAAGTGCCGATTTTACCAAGCAAAATCGAGCATCCACGATGGCAAATAGCCATCGGGAAATCCGATTTTAAAGATAAATTCGAGGCGGTGGTTTCCGACTTGTCGCCAAAAACCTCAGGCATTAAATTTTTAGATGCCGGAAAATCTCTGGAATTAGCAGAAAAATCTTTCGAAATCGCCAAATCGGTTCTGTTGCCTGACGGAAATTTTGTCTGCAAGATTTTTGAAAGCGAAGCAAGCGATGATTTTTTCAAAAAAGTGGAAATTTGTTTTGATTTTGCGAAAAGATTCAGGCCAAAAGCAGTAATTAGGGAAAGCAAAGAATTTTATATTATTGGTAGGGGATTTAGGGTTTAATATGAAAAAATTTTTCCTAAAAGAGGAATTAACTAGTTTTTGGAAGAAAAATACAAGGGAAAGGTTACTAAGAAAGAGAGATTTGAAAATTTTAGATATATTTGCTTGGTTATAGCTACCCTGGATAGCCGTTTTTTTTAAAAATATCCCCAATTTTGCCGTAGTTGCCTTGAACGTGGTTCGAGAGACCGATCTGCACCTTGTTAAAATTCGAAAAATAGCCAAAATTCCCCTTTAAATTTAGGTTCTAAACCAAGGTTACCAGCAATAGCGGAAGTCTTGAAATTTCTTTTTCTCTTGACAATTTTAAATGATTATCTATACTAAAGGAGTCTAAAAACTTAACTAACGTGAATTCAATTAACTTATTAGTACTATCTCTAAAACTGAATACTTGAAGGAACTTAATTCTCGACAGGGGAGGTTTTGGAATAGTTCCTTTGTCAGACTGCTTTTTTTAGGAGCAGTTATTTTAGTTTCCTCGCTCTATCTTTTGGGGAATCACTCGGTCAAGGCAGATTCCAACGAAGAACTTTCTCTCTTTTCTTCTTCAGTAATTTTCTCTCAAAATGATTACAAAAAAGAAGATTTTTTAACATTAAAAGATGATTATTTAAAACAGGGAGCAAAAGAAGGAGTTTTATTAGCGATAAGTCCAATTAATATCGAAAGCGAAATTCTACCTGAAAAGGGTTCTCCAGAATCAGCAGGTCGCCAAGAAGTTATTAAATATAAAGTGAAGGAAGGCGATGTTATTTCAGTGATTGCTGCTCGATATGGTCTGGGAACACAAACTTTACTCTGGGCAAATAATCTGAATGAACATAGTATTATTCGGCCAGGAGATATAATTAAAATTCCTCCAGCTGACGGAGTCCTTTACAAAGTAAAGGCGGGAGATACTTTAAGTGGAATCGCTAAAAAATATCATTCTGATATTAATAAAATTATTGAGTTTAACCAACTTAAATCCGATAAGATTTTTGAAGGGCAGGAATTATTTTTGCCTGGCGGCAAAATGGTAACCCTTACTCCTACTCCGACTCCGACGTCAAAACAATCAATTCCTGTTTCTAGGCCAACTATCACTTATCGAAGCTATTCCAAGGGCTGCCATCGCTTCCCTTACGGTTATTGCACTTGGTATGTAGCCCAGAAAAGATGTATTCCTTGGGGAGGAAATGCCAGTGCCTGGCTTCAAAACGCCCGAGCTGCCGGATATGCAACCGGTTCCGAACCGGTACCGGGAGCAATTATGGTTACCAAAGAAAGTTGGTGGGGCCATGTAGCTTATGTTGAGAGCGTTTCCGGAAATTATGTTACTATTTCCGAAATGAATAAATACGGTTGGGGAAGAGTAAACTACCGAACTCTTAATAAAGATAGCTGGGTAATTAGAGGATACATTTACTAACAGACAACTAACAACTAACAACTGACAACGGGCAACAGGCAACCTATCTCGCCGGCAGGCGGGCAGACAAGAAAAACTACTAATTTATGAGTAAAATCCAAAAGATTATCTTAAGCATTCTATCTCTTGCCTTTATTGTTCTGGTATCCCAAATCGCCAAAGCAGAAAGAACTTCAGATAAAGAAACAATAATATTTGACCAAGGATTTGAATATAAGATTGAAAGCGATGGTGAAACAATTGGAGAAATTTTAAATAATGGCGGTATTGAAATTCAAGAAAATGATATTGTTTTCCCATCTCTTGATTATAAACTAGAGGGAGACCGATATCCTGTAAAAATCATCATTGATAGGGCAATTCCGGTTTTGCTTATTTTTTATGACAAAGCAGAGAAGATTTTTACCCAAAAAGAAAAAGTAGTAGAAGTTTTAGAAGCAGAAGGAATAAATTTAAAAGATAACGACCTGATTAATTATAATCTTAATACAGAAATTTTTCCTAACATTGAAATAAAGATTTGGCAGAAACCCCGCCCCGAAAGGCGAGGCTCGCCTCAAAGGGCGGCAAAGCCAATAAAATTTGTTAAAACAGGCGAAATCCAAACAGGTCTTGCCACTTGGTATAGTTATATTCCTGGTAATTTTTGTGCCTCAACCACTTATAGAAAAGGGACGAAACTCCTCGTTACTAATCTCAAAAACGGTAAAAAGGTAATTGTTACTGTTAATGATTACGGACCTTTTAATGGACCAATCATTGATCTGGAGAGAAACGCATTCCTAAAACTCTCTCCGCTTTTCAAAGGAGTAATAAGAGTCAGAGTGGAAAAGATTAAGGTACTATAAGATATTTTCTTGACCCCTTCACCTTTTTTAGAAGGCGAAGGGTTGAAAAAATCTCCTTTAATTGCTAAATTAACCTTGTAAAAGGTTTTTTATTTTTGCCCCTGTAGCTCAATGGATAGAGCACTGGCCTTCTAAGCCGGTGATAGAGGTTCGATTCCTCTCAGGGGCACCTCGTCGTTTCACTTCTCGGTGTAAACTATCTAGCTTGCACTGAGCGAAGCGAAGTGTGGTGGCTATGGTGTAGCGGTAACACTACTCCCTGTGGAGGAGTCATCGCCGGTTCAAATCCGACTAGCCACCCTGCGTTTTTTAAGCCCGAGAATTTTTCTCGGGCTTTTTGATTTGGTATAATAGGGGAATATGGAAGAAGATTTCTATAAAAAATTGAGAGAGATGAAGGAAGGACAAATAGGCTTAGAAAGAAATAATCAAACTCAGCTCCCGCAAGATTCCCCATCAACGAAAACAAAAATTGCAACATGGTGGATGTTGATAATAGGAGGAATCTTAGGGATTCCTGGCTTATTAACTCTTATCGGAATATTTGCAGTTCCAGGTTTTTATAGTAGTGGTAATGATATTGTCGCTGCTTACCAATTGACTGTTGCTTTCATAGGAACCCCCTTTTTTATTTTTTATTTCCTACCCGGTCTCTTTCTTTTGAAGAGGAAAATTTGGTCTCTCAAATTCGCTATAGTAGTACTTTCTATAGGGATAGTTATGGTAATAGGAAATTTCATTTATCAGAACTTTTCTCTTCTTTCATTCTTTCACAGCTGGCGTGTCTTTTTTTTATATTATTTAATTCCCCTGCCTCTTTTTCTGATCCCCTTGGTGCTTCTTATATTTGGCAAAAAAGAAAAGCACTAAGCCATTCTTTAAGCTTAGTATATTAAAGCTTTAAAAGCTGTAATATTTTTTTAGAGTTATATCTCAGCTCCTCATAATTTTCTCCCCGCTTCAAAGTTTGAAAATCGTCCCATCTGGCAACCTCTTAATTAAACTTTCCACAAAACAGGTTCGAACTTGGTCCGCTAGGTGACCCTGCAATTTTAAAGCCCGTTTTCTTCGGGCTTTTTGTTTGGTATAATTCAGGGTAAATTTATGAATAGAAAAGAAAGAAAAATATTAGATACCATAGAAAAATTTGCGAAAAAATTACCGAAATTTCCTGACGGAAGAATTAATTATTCAAACTCTGATATTGCCCCAGTAATAGTTATTTTTATAAAATATAAAGGTAAGATTATCTTGTTGAAACGTAGTAATAAAGTTCGTACCTACCGAGGTAAGTGGAATACTGTTGCTGGTTATTTGGACGAGATAAAACCTATTAATGAAAAAATATTACAAGAGCTCAGAGAAGAACTAAAAATCAACAAAAGTAATATTTCGTTGATTCGTATAGGAACCCCTTATACTTTTAAAGATGTTAAAGTCGAGGTAAATAAAAACTGGATTGTCCACCCTGTTTTAATAGAATTAAAAAAGAAACCAGATATAAAATTAGATTGGGAACATATTAAATACAAATGGATAAAACCAGAAGAATTAAAAAATTTTGATACACCTCCCAACCTGAGTAAAAGTTTTGACAATCTATTTAAGTAAACCCCGTTAGAAGAAAAGTTGAAATTATACTCATCCAGAATTCAAATAGACATAACTTTCTAATGGGGTAAAATGACCGAGCCAATTTTTAACCTAATATGACTGAAGAAAAAAACCAAATTATAAAAGACTCCTTTGGACCCGAATATATTATTAAGGTTTACGACCCTAAAATTAAAATGGAGGGAATTTTAGTTATTGATAATACAATCTTAGGTCCAGGTAAAGGAGGAATTAGAATGGCTGCTATTATTAGAGAAGAAGAAATTTTCCGCTTGGCTCGGACCATGACTTGGAAAAATGCTTTAGCCGAGCTTCCTTTTGGCGGAGCTAAAGCCGGAATTGTTTGGGAAGAAGGTTCCCTGGAATTAAAAAAGAAATTTATTCAAAGTTTTGCCAAAGCGATTAAATTTCTAACCCCCAGAAAGTATATTGCTGGCCCCGATCTGAATACCGGAGAGAGAGAAATGCAATGGTTTGCTGAAGCGACAGGTAAATGGACATCAGCTACCGGGAAACCAGAGAATTTATGCTTGCAAATTTGGGGAAAGTCAGAGGAGAAAAAGTGTGGTATTCCTCATGAGTTTGGAAGTACTGGTTTTGGTGTGGCCCAAGTAACGAAAATAGCTGCCAAGTTGAGAGGTCTTGACCTAACCAAAGCGAGAATTGCCATTCATGGTTTTGGTAATGTCGGAAGTTTTACCTTCAAATTTTTATCTCAGATGGGAGCGAAAGTTGTGGCTTTAGCTGATTTAAGCGCCACAATTTTTGAAAAAGAAGGCCTCAACAAAAAAATTATTGAGAGAATAATAAAGAGTAAAGAGCCATTAAGTAAATATCCAAGGAGCAAAAGAATTAAGCCCCAAGAATTCTGGGCTCTGCCGGTTGATATTTTAATTCCTGCTTCAGTAACCGATGTTATTAATAAAAAAAATAAAGATAAGATTAAGGCAAGAATAATTATCGAAGCCGGAAATATTCCAATGACCGAAAAAATAGAAGAAGAATTATTTAAAAAAGGAATTCTAATTGTGCCTGATTTTGTGACTAACGCTGGAGGTGTAATCTCATCTTATGCCGAGTATCGTGGTTATCATCCAAAAAGAATGTTTGAGACTGTCGAGAAAAAAATCACAAAAAATGTTAAACTTATTTTAGAAGAGAGTATAAATAAAAATCAAAATCCTCGGGAAGTCGCTCTTAAAATTGCAAAAGCTAGGATTGAAGCAAAAAGGTCGATTCTTTAGATGTTAAAACAAAAATATGCAAAAACCAAAAGTAGACCAAGAAAAATGTATAGGGTGTGGTATGTGTGCTTCGCTCTGTCCCAAAGTTTTTAAAATTATGGAAGATGGAAAATCTCATGTGATTTCTGAAGACTGCAAAGAGTGCGATTGTAAGCAAGCAGTTGAAAATTGTCCAGTTAATGCCATTTCATTAGAAGAATAGAGACTACATAGAGTATAGAAATTTTAGCTCGAGGATTTTTCCCTCGGGCTTTTTCATTTTTAAAACCTATGATATTATAATTACAATATGGGACCTTTTTCCAGAATTGATAAATCAAATATGCGCCAAGTTATTTTGGATTTTCCAAAGCAGTTTAGAATTAGTATTGAAGCAGCAAAAAATATATCACCATCTGTCATTCACCAATCACCATCCAATATCGTAATTTGTGGTATGGGAGGCTCGGCATTACCTGGAGATTTACTAAAAATGGTTAATAATCAATTATCAATGACTAATCTACCAATTTTTATCCACCGAGATTATGGGCTACCAAAA
>Ga0210049_1002072_pt1 | contig 18862 bp, 15 predicted proteins | sample CryGeyCG2014_300_2_FD_183964 | JGI IMG/M metagenome (GOLD analysis project Ga0210049, IMG submission 183964) | Groundwater microbial communities from aquifer - Crystal Geyser CG06_land_8/20/14_3.00 (SPAdes) (version 2) | ecosystem: Environmental > Aquatic > Deep subsurface > Groundwater | place... | reverse complement strand
TATCCCCGATTTCTGACCAGTCAAAAAGCGTTAAGAAATTTTGACTGAACGAAGGGCAGGCCAAAAACAGGACAGGGAGCCACTCACCCCTGTTGCTACCATGTGGAGCATGCCCCATTCTGCCTTGACATCCTGCCGTCGTTGTGTTAATATACATCCCTGCTCACGGAAAGGTGAGTTAAATGAAAAGTTTTTATATATAATCGGGAAAGAAAAACAAAGCGCTAGATACCTAGCGCTATTTTTATTTTAAGAGGGACCGGCAGAAAAAAGAGGAGGAGGTAAAAATGGCAAAGTTTTTTATGTATGGAAAGTATTCGAATGAAGCGATGAAAGGCATATCGGCCGATAGGACAAAAAAGGCGCTTGAAGCTATAACGAAGGCCGGCGGCAAGGTAAATTCGATGTATGCCATGCTTGGGAAGTACGACATAGTTCTTATTACGGATTTCCCCGGCGTTGCGGATGTCATGAAGGCGTCGATCGCCTTAAACAAGCTGACTGGCATCGGCTTCAAGAGCTTTCCAGCGATCAGTATAGAAGAGTTTGATAAGATGATGGGAGCCTGATGACAGCAACAGGCTTCGCGGCTTAAGTAAATTTTTCCCGTGGTTTTGAACTTACTCCTCGCGCCTATAGCACTAATAGTTAAGTACTACACTTTCGGCGCTCGTCGTAAGTCCTAAAACCACATTTGGGAAAAATTTACAATTTCGCCGCTCATCCTGATTGCTATCATCAAGAGAAGAAAAAAAAGGAAAACAGGTTGCTCGGGTAATATGTCCCAAAATGACACATCCCCGAATGTCCGTGAACAGGATGGGGTCACCAGTCACCACGACACCAGGTCACCAGTTAAAAGTTTTGTATAAATTCCAAATTACAAGCACCAAATCACAAACAAATTACAAATCCAAAATCACAAGAAACAAAATTTCTTTTTTTTGTAATTTTGGTCATTGTATATTGTTTATTGTTTGTAATTTGTGATTTGTATATTGTAATTTAGCACTCTATCATCTACTATCTTTTGCTGGTGACGTTGTGACTTTGTGACGTGGTGACCCGGGGCAGTTATCGGCACAATCCTTCCAAAAAATCTTGCAAAAAAGACAAATCCGAGTATAATAATCAACTAATTTTAGATAGAAAGAGCTATGACAACAGTTATACTTTTGACAATATCAAATATATTCATGACAATAGCCTGGTACGGCCATCTTAAATATAAGAATTCGCCGCTAGCCAAGGTTATTTTGATAAGCTGGATGATCGCTTTTGTGGAATACTGCTTTCAGGTGCCGGCTAACAGGATAGGGCATTACCATTTTTCGGCCGCTCAATTAAAAACTATCCAAGAGGTTATTACTCTGGTAGTTTTCTGTTTTTTCTCCGTAATATATCTCAAAGAAGACCTCAAATGGAATTATTTAGTAGGATTTTTCTTTATTTTGGGAGCGGTCTTTTTCGTATTCAAAAAGTGGTAAAAGGCATTCTTGCGCTTGAAAAAACAGTTTGTCTTTAATTTCTTCTTGTGATAGTATAATAACAAAGATAATTCATAAATATTCATGGTAATCTTAAACGGCGAGATGTTAAATTATGTTTGAATCTTTTGTTTATCATCCAGAAAAGGGGTTGCGGGGCAACCTCTCCTTCGTGGAGATAACCCAGGCACTTAAAGATGAGCGCTCTATTTTATGGATCGACCTGTTCGATATTGAAGACAAGGATATAGACTTCCTTACCTCGGTATTTAATCTCCACCCGCTTACCGTTGAAGATTTCATATTGCCAAATGCCCGCCCGAAAATTGAAAAATTCAAGGACTATTTTTTTCTCGCCGTCTTTTCCCTTGAGTCTATGAATGAAGGCATAAAAGGCATGATCAAAACATCAGAACTTGACTGCTGCCTAGGCAGGCATTTCCTGGTCACCTTTCATGAATGCCCTGTAAGCTCGCTTAATATGTGCAAGGACAGAGTAAGAAAACAATCACCCATGATGCGAAGCGGGACAGATATGCTTTTATATTCCATTCTTGATTCATGCGTTGACAGCTATCTTCCGGTAATAAAGGAGTTCGACGATCTTGTCGACGCTATGACCAACGAATTATTCAAGGACCCGAATCAGGATACGCTCAAAAAAATATACAGGCTCAAGAACCAGATAATACACCTGCGCCGCACCATAGGCCCTCAGGCGGATACGGTTTCCATGCTAACCCGCAATGACTTTGAGTTTATAACGCCGGGGGCGGTCAGCTATTTCAGGAATGTCTATGATAATCTTGTGCGCTTGAACGATGTGATAGGTACCTCCCGCGATGTCATAGCCGGAGCTATGGAAGCATATGTCTCTATAACATCAAACCGCCTAAACGAGATCATGAAAAAGCTTACAGTTATCACCACTATCATGATGCCGCTTACTTTGATAGCCAGCGTCTATGGCATGAACTTCAAGCACATGCCTGAGCTAAACAGCCCTCTTGGTTATCCTTTTGTCATTTCAATTATGATTGCACTGACGGTTTCCATGCTCATTTATTTTAGGCGGAAAAAATGGTTGTAATCTCCCGACATAGGCGTTAGGCGGCAGGTTATAAGCGGTAAAATCCCACGCATTATTGACAATCAACAATTGTTATGATAAGCTTAAAAGCAATATATTCGACCGCGTTTAACTCATTACTGCGCTAATAGTTATCCTCGGAGACATAATATGTATGTCATAATTGTAGGTTGCGGCAGGGTTGGTTCTCAGCTCGCCAAAATTCTCTCCAACGAAGGCCACGATGTTATCGTAATCGATAAAAGTCAACAAAGTTTTGAACGTTTAGGTAAGACATTTAATGGGATTACCCTGATAGGCAACGGGTTTGACCCCGAACTTCTGAAGACGGCGGATATCGCCAAGGCTTATGCCTTCTGCGCCTTAACCAATGGGGATAATACAAACCTGGTCGCCGCGCAGGTAGCCAAGAAAATATTTAAAGTTCCTAAGGTTATCGTGCGGGTCTATGACCCGAGCAGGGCCGAGATCTATAAGGCGCTGGGCCTGGATGTTATAAGCGGGACAGTGCTTTTTGCCGCGATGATCAGAGATAAAATAGTGGAAACCAGATTTTCAAGCTATCTCATAGAGAGCGGAGAACTCGGAGTTTTAGAAATAGAAGTTAATAAAACTCTGAAGGATAGTTCGATTAGTCAGATCAATATACCGGGTGAGCTTGTCGTTGCGACTATCAGAAGACCGCACGGTGTTGTTATCCCCGAATTAAGTACAAAGGTAAAAGAAGGAGATGTTCTTTTGGCAGTTATGAAAACCGTGAGTCTGGATAAGATAAGAAGAAAATTTGGTTTGTTGTCTGATTTCTAAATAAAACGGAGCACGTAATGTATATTATCATTGTTGGGGCCGGGAAAATAGGGTACTTTTTAACAAAAAAACTCTCAGCCAACAAACATACAGTGGTTATAATAGAAAAAGATAAAAATTTATGTGAAGGTGTAGCGAGAACTACAGAGGCCATGGTTATTAACGGGGACGGATGCGACCTTAAGTACCTGGAAGAGGCCGGTGCTACAAAGGCAGATGTTGTCGCAGCGGTTACCGGGGACGATGAGGATAATCTTGTGATCTCGCAATTAGCTAAAGAAAGGTTTGGCGTCACGAGGACTGTGGCTAAAGTTAATGATCCCAGGAATAAGCACATATTTTTAGAACTTGGAGTTGATGTGCCTATTGATGCGACGGAAATTATAGGAAAAATCATAGAGGAAGAGGTGTCATTCTCCGACCTGGTCACGCTTATGAGTTTTAACCGCGGGAGATTGGCGATCGTGCGCGTAGATTTACCCCACAATTCTCCTATTGCCAATAAAATGGTCCAGGAGATAACGCTTCCTCCGGACTCTGTATTGGTTTCTATTATTCGCGGCGGTGAACTTCTGATCCCGAAAGGGAAAACGATTTTGCAGGCAAATGACGATATCGTCGCAATTACTATTATAGAGAACAAGCAGCGGCTCTTGCAATTATTCGTAGGTAAAATGTAATGATTAAAAAAATTATTGATGCAAGCGTAGGTATTTTTATTGAAATCTTCGCGATCTATTTAGTATTATTCCTATGCTACCTTATCTCCGTGTTTTTTACAGCTTACCCAAAAAATCTGAATTAGCATGATCCTTAAGCCTCAAATACAAGATTTTAAAATTGTTGGCTATTACCTCGGGAAAATTATTACCGGGCTAGGCGTTACAATGATCATCCCGCTTTTTATGGGGATTGTCTCTTTAGAAATAGGGCCTTCCCTGGATTTTCTCATAGCGATCTCTATCACTTTTAGCGTTGGATTTATTTTAACCACTTCTTTTCATACCGACCGCGACCCGGGTTGGATGCACGGTATGTCGGTAGCTGCTTTGGCCTGGATCGTCGTAATGCTTCTCGTCGCCATCCCTTTATACTTAAGCGGCCACTGGAAGTCATATCTGGATACCTGCTTTGACTCTATGAGCGGTCTTACCACTAGCGGGTTTACTTTAGTGCAGGACCTTGACCATATTTCATTTGCTCATAATTTATGGCGGCACCTTATCATGTTCATAGGCGGGCAGGGTATCATTATAGTGGCGCTGTCATTTCTCGTGAGAGGGGCGGCTGGAGCTTTCCGGATGTATGTCGGAGAGGCAAGGGACGAAAAAATCCTTCCAAATGTTATTTCAACTTCAAGATTTATATGGCTTGTCAGCATAACCTATTTGATATTGGGCACGCTTTCTCTTGCCGGTGTTGCTTTCTACGAAGGGATCCCCGCGAAAAAAGCCGTATTTCACGGTGTATGCGTTTTTATGGCGGCTTTTGATACGGGCGGTTTTGCCGTGCAGTCGCAAAGCATACTTTACTATCACAGCTTTCCGTTCGAGATATTAACGATCGTAATAATGTTCTTGGGCTCGATGAATTTTAAATTGCATTATGCCGTATGGACCGGCGACAAAAAAGAGATCTGGCGAAATATCGAGACCGTAACTTTATTCGTAACGATAACTCTGACATTTCTTATAACGGCTGCCGGCCTGCAGCAAACAGCCACCTATCCCACGGCGATATCGTTTTTTCGAAAGGGATTTTACCAGTTGATCTCGGCGCATACCACTACCGGATATATGACGATTTATACCCGCCAGTTAATAAACGAATGGGGACCGCTGGCGCTCGCGGGCATAACCATTGCCATGACTATCGGAGGGAGTATCTGCTCCACGACAGGCGGCATTAAGGCGCTGCGCATAGGCATAGTGTTCAAGGGGCTCCTTCAAGACATTAGGCGGACAGTTTCTCCGGAATCCGCGATCGTTACACAAAAATTCCATCATATAAGAGAGATCTTTCTTGAGGACAAGCAGGTCCGTGCCGCAGCCATTATTCTATTAGCGTACCTCGTGCTTTATGTATTCGGCGCAGTTGTGGGGATGTGTTTTGGCTATCCGTTCATGGAGTCGCTGTTTGAATCGACCTCAGCCGCAGCTAACGTAGGCCTTTCTTGCGGTATCACGAATGCGTCTATGCCGGCGGTCTTAAAAATAACTTATATGTTCCAGATGTGGATAGGTCGTTTGGAATTCATGTCGGTATTTGCTTTGATCGCTTTTTTTATCGCAGCGATAAAGGGTAAGTGATGGAAAAATCAAATATCAAATATCAAATATCAAAAATAATACCGGGGATTTTTGTTTTTTGGTTTTTTATTTCTGGTTTGGCATACGCCGAGACTATTTCCAGCACAGAGCTGATAAATGAAGCCAAAGAATACGACGGCAAAAAAGTATCCTATGCCGGCGAGGTGATAGGTGATGTAATGGTGCGCGGAGAATATGCGTGGATAAATGTGAATGACGGCTCTAATGCAGTTGGTATATGGGCAGGCAAGGATTTGATAAAAGATATTACTCATACCGGCAGTTATAAGGCAAAAGGCGACCTGATAAAGGTAGAGGGCGTTTTTAACCGCAGCTGCAGGCAGCACGGCGGTGACTTGGATATACACGCAGAAAATATAGTAAAAATAAAACAAGGGCACAAGATCTACGAATCTCTGGATATGGAAAAATTGCGCTTAGCATTCGGGCTTGCTATACTCGCGGCATTAATATTTACGGCAAAGCTTTATATCTACCTTAGATATAAAAGGATCCGGATTTAATTTATACATTCCGCGCAATAATAGCTTCAAGTCGTACGCCTTTCTAAAAACGCCATTATTTCAACATGGGTGGTCTGCGGAAAGAAGTCATAGATATATAGCAATTTCAGCTTATACTTAAGAAACAATACATTAAGATCCCTTGCCAGAGTCGCAGGGTCGCAGGAGATATACGCGATCGAGGCGATAGGTTTCTTTAAAATGGCGTCGCATATCTTTTTTGTTATTCCCTTTCTGGGCGGATCGATTATCATAAAGCCTATATCGGTTTTTGTGACCTCGTCTATATATTTTTCGCATTCGCCTTTATGTATAATGAAGTTATTTATGTTATTTAATTGCGCATTTCTTCTAGCGAAAAATACATTTTCCTCATACGATTCTATGCCTATAACCCTTGCCGCCTTTGACGCCAATAGTAAACCAAAAGTCCCCACCCCGCAATAAAGGTCAAGTATCGTCTCATCTCCCCTTAGGGATACGGATCCTTTGATATCTTCTACAAGGCGTTTCAGCAGAGGGATATTTACCTGAAAAAACGATTCCGAGCCTATATTAAATAATACGCCGTCGATATTTTCTTCTATAAAATCATTGCCCCAGGCTAAATATTTATCATTTGTGATCATGTCGGCGTAGACGATACCTCTGAGCGGGAAAGCTTTCTTTAGCTCGTCAAAATTGCCGAATAAACGCTTGGCGTCTTTTAAGCTGTCGCCGTACAGTGTTAATAAAATTTGATTTCTGTCCGAATTTTCTCTGACCGATACTTCTTTTATGAAACGCATCTTATGCCGCGCCGTTATATTTATTAGCGAATCAAGCAACCGGTTTATCCGCTCGGATACAAGGAAGCATTCTTTTATTTTTGTAAATTCATTTTGGGAATCGAGAGAGTGATACGCAAGCGACGGTTCATTGTTTTCCCATACTATATGTAGATGCATCTTATTTCTGTAATTCCAAGCATTCGCAGCCGGCCTTAAAATGATATTTACTCTTCCTTCTTTAATATGTTTTGAGAAGATCTCCCTCACCTGTTCTTCTTTTATCTTTATTTGCTGGGGGTAGGTTATATACTGGTATGGCGAGCATATTTTATAGTGACCGCATCTTGGTTCTGTCCTGTTTGGGGAGCGGGTAAGTACCTTTAGAATCTTTGCCTCGATGTAGTTTTTCTTTTCCTTAACAGGTTCGGCTTCTATCGTTTCGCCAGGCAGCCCCTCATTCGACAATACGACTTTGCCGTCTATTCTGGACAAGCTTTTACCCGTATATATTATCTTCTCGACCATTATCCGCATAGCCCCTATTATAGCATGAAAAAGCCGCTTTTTCCATTGACAAAACCATAATTTTAGTGTATAACCTTTAGCTAATCTTCCATATCTTGAAGGGAGGTGATTAAGATGATGAGATTAGCAATTTTCGCAGTTATACTTACGGTTTTAGCGGTCCCGGTATATGGCCAAGAAGTAGCTACCCAGGAAGCACCTGTGGCAGCTGATATAGTTTCCGGAAAGGTAATTTCCGTGGATGCTTCGAGTTCAATGATAATCATAGAACAAGCCGCGGTTGCAGAAGGCAAGATAGCGGAGACTACAGAAGTTGAAGTTATGCCGGATACAAAAATATCCAAAGCAGGAGTAGAGAGCAAGATCCAGGATATTCAGGCCGGAGATATGCTGAAAGCCGAGTATAAAACAGACGAAGCCGGAATGAAGAAGGTTGCAACTATAACGATTAAATAATTATGCGCTTTAAAAGTTATAATAGACCCCAAGTAAATTTTACTTGGGGTCTATTGTTTTTATGAGGTATAATTGATCTAACAATGGATCAAAGATGTCCCCGTAGCTCAATCTGGATAGGGCACCGGCCTCCGAAGCCGGCTATGGCAGTTCGAATCTGCCCGGGGACACCACTTCTTTAATTCGCCCGAGCTATACAGTCCCGAGGCGCAATCGCTTGAAGTGAGCGCCGAGAGGCAATTGCTACCCTCTAAAAGATAGAGATTAGAAGCTTAAGGCCTATGATCGCAATAGTGATCATAGGCCTTTTTATCTGGCTGGCGTAAGAATCCGAAAATAATCCTTGACAACATAATTAAAGTATGATATATTTTTAGTGTGAGCTATGAAATTATGGTGAGTGAAATGGAAGTCAAAGAATATTCATTGCGCGAGAAAAAACACGCCAAGACAAAAATCGTGATAATGAATGCCTTTATGGAACGGTTAAAGCACAACCGCTTTGATGGCATCTCTATTAAAGAGGTATGTAAAGATATCGAAGTTGCTGAAGGCACATTTTTTAACTATTTTCCCGAAAAGATAGATGTTATAGGTTATTACCTATATTTGGCCACATTAAAAATAATTTGGGAAGCTCAAGAAGATGCTCCTGCAGGAAAATATCTCCCTTTAATCAATTCCGTCTTCAGTCATCTGTCGGATGAATTTAATAATAACAACGCTGCTTATCAAATTATTTCCGTGTTGCTTGTTCAGAGCCAGAGACCTAGAAAAATGGCTATTTCTGATCTCGAAAAAAGATTGGCTTTTCCAAATTGTGAAGGTATCGAAAAAATACCATCTGTGATCCTGGATGAGTGGCTTAAAGAGCAGGTTATCTTAGGGCTGAACAATGGCGAGTTGCCGCCAAAGACTAATGTGGAAGATATAGTTGTTTCTTTGATGACAATTATAATCGGAACATTGTTAGTAGTACGGTTCAACAATAGTAATAGCCGCGACTATCACTATATGCGTCAGTTGAAGGCGTTATGGCGAGAGCTGGGAGCAAATGGTAATGACAAGCGAGTAAGGGGATGAAGGGCATCATATTTCAGAAAGGATATTGTTTTATGCGGAATTTGTCGGGAATAAAGTGGATATTGATTCTTACTGCTGGTCTGCTTCTGGCTGGGTGTGGTCCACGTGGTCCTCAGGGGCCGCAACAGAAGCCAGCGGAGGTTGGTGTGGTGACTATACAGACAGAACGCGTGGTATTGACTAGAGAGTTACCTGGCCGAACAACAGCCTTCCGAATGTCGGATATTCGGCCCCAGGTCAGCGGGCTCATTTTGAAACGGGTTTTTGAAGAGGGGGCCCTTGTTCAGGCAGGGGATGTGCTGTATCAGATCGATCCTGCCCAGTACCAAGCGGCCTATGATCAGGCCAAGGCTGCAGTGGCCATGATCGAGGCTAATCTCCCAGCCGTTCGTTTACGAGAAGAACGCTTCAAACAACTTATCGCGAGCAATGCGGTCAGTCTGCAGGATTATGATAATACACTTGCGGTGCTGCGCCAGACAGAGGCCCAGTTGGAATCCGGAAAGGCGGCTCTGGAAGCGGCGAGGATCAATTTATCTTACACTCCGATTAAGGCCCCTATATCCGGACGCACCGGCCGGTCTAGCGTGACAGAAGGCGCGATGGTGACAGCGTACCAGCCTGTCCCATTGGCCACTGTGCAACAGCTGGATCCTATATATGTGGACGTGTCGCAGTCGACAGCAGAATTGCTGAGACTTCAGAAGTATATGACAGACGGAAAATTAAGCTCTGAAAGTGCGAGCCGAAACAAGGTTACAATTATCCTGGAGGATGGTACTCCGTATTCGCTGGAAGGAACGCTGGAATTCCGCGATATTACGGTAAACCCGGCTACTGGTTCCGTTATTCTTAGGATAACGGTTCCGAATCCGGACAGCGTGCTCCTGCCGGGCATGTTCGTCCGCGCGGTGCTTGAGGAAGGCGTTATTGAACAAGCTATTATGGTTCCACAACCGGGCGTCAGCCGAGATCAAAAAGGGATGCCTTTTGCTTGGGTGGTGGATGAATCCGGAAATGCGGCGATACGAATGCTTACGGTCGAGCGCGCTATCCGTGACAAATGGCTCGTTTCGTCAGGCCTTGCCGCCGGCGACCGGGTCATTGTCGAGGGAATGCAGCGTATGCGGCCCGGCATTCCCGTGACTGTTACCGCGGCAAAAGTGGATTAACGGAGGTATTGTATGTTGTCGAAATTTTTCCTGAAGCACCCGGTCTTCACCTGGGTTATCGCCATCATCATGATGGCGCTGGGCGCGATGGCCATTTATAACCTGCCCATTTCTCAGTATCCACCGATAGCGCCGCCTTCTATTTCCATTTCTGCATCCTACCCCGGAGCATCGGCGGAAACGGTGGAGAACAGCATTACCCAGATCATTGAACAGAAGATGACGGGCTTTGATGACCTGCTGTATCTTTCCGGTACGAGCGATTCGGCCGGCTCTTCTCGCTTGGAGTTGACCTTTAAGCCGGGAACCAACCCGGATCTAGCCTGGTCCAAGGTGCAGAACAAGCTCCAGCTAGCAATGCCCAGCCTTCCGGATGTTGTCCAGCGCTCAGGCGTCATGGTCAACAAATCCACGAGGAACTACTTGATCATCGTTGGCCTGATCTCTGAAGACGGCAGTATGGAAGGCAGAGATTTACAGGATTATGCCCTATCCAATCTGGAAAAGGTACTGGCGCGTGTGCCCGGGGTCGGCGAGGTCGAAGCCTTCGGATCAGGGTATGCGATGCGTCTCTGGCTGAACCCCGATAAACTTACCGATTACAGTATGACCGTGGAAGACGTGATCTTGGCGCTGAAGACCTACAACGTGGAAGTTTCCGCCGGACAGTTAGGCGGAGCGCCAGCGGTGGAGGGCCAGCGGCTTAATGTTTCCATTATCGTCCAGAACCTCTTGCAGACGCCGGAGGAGTTCTCCTCGATCCCTCTGCGCATCGGTCAGGATGGGTCCATCGTACGGATCAAGGATGTGGGCAGGGCTGAACTAGGGACCGATATCTACGATATTAAGGCTTTCTGCAACGGTAAACCGGCCGCCGCTTTGGCGATCAGGCAGGCACCCGGCGCAAACGCGCTGGATACGGCCAGAGCGGTCAAGAACAAGCTTAAAGAGATGAGCAACTATTTCCCGAAAGGGATGAAGATCATTTACCCTTACGATACCACTCCTTTCATAGAGGTATCCATACATGAGGTTATCAAGACTCTGTTCGAGGCGATCTTGCTGGTGTTTCTCATCATGTGGATGTTCATGGGGAACATTCGCGCTACACTGATCCCAACTATCGCCGTACCGGTTGTTCTTTTAGGTACCTTTGCTGTGCTTGGATTTTTCGGATACAGCATTAATATGCTGACCATGTTCGCCATGGTGCTGGCCATCGGGTTGTTGGTCGATGATGCCATTGTGGTGGTAGAGAACGTGGAACGTATCATGACTGAGGAGGGGCTTTCACCCGAGGAGGCTACAGCCAAATCCATGAAACAGATAACCCCCGCCCTGATCGGCATCGGGCTGGTGTTAGCATCAGTGTTTGGTCCGATGGCATTTTTCGGCGGCTCTACAGGGGTTATTTACCGGCAGTTCTCGTTGACCATCGCCGCGGCGATGCTTCTTTCAGTGGTTGTGGCCCTGATCCTGACGCCTGTGCTATGCGCTTTCATGCTTAAGCCTGTGGTCAAGGGCCATGAGGCTGCGGAAACCGCAAACAAGCTACTGCGCCCGTTCTTTCTGTGGTTTGACCGCGTATTTTTCCGGTTTCGCGACGGGTATGTGCGGCTGGTTGGCCATGCGTTGTCCCGGCGGCTGCGTTATCTGGCGGCGTTCGTCGTGATCGTGGCCGGACTAGCATTTCTTTTTATGCGTATGCCGACTAGTTATCTCCCGGATGAGGATCAGGGGATGCTTTTAGCTCAGATCATCTTGCCGACAGGGTCTACTATTGAGCAGACCCTAGCTGTTTCGGATGAAGTTCAGAAGTATTTTAATGAGAAGGAAAAAGAAACGGTTGAAGCCTGCATGTCGATTTCGGGAGTTGGTTTTTCCGGAAGAGCGCAGAATAATGGTATGATATTTGTTAAGCTGAAGGATTGGAAAATGCGCAGCCGGGCGGACCGGCGGGTAAAAGCCATTGCCAATCGGGCCATGAGGGCATTCTCCAGTAACAATAAGGCCCTTGTTTTTGCCTTTCCTCCTCCTTCTGTTGTCGAGTTGGGCAATGCTAGTGGCGTGGATTTCCAGTTGGTGGACCGCGGAGGCCTTGGCCACTCTGCTTTGATCAATGCCCGTAACCAGTTGCTTGGTATGGCGGCCAAGGACCGGAGGCTGATAAATGTTCGCCCCAACGGCATGGAAGACGTGCCGGAATTCAGGATAGATGTGGATTGGGAAAAGGCCGGCACGCTGGGTCTTCCCATCAGTTCGATCCACAGCACAATTTCAGCTGCCTTCGGCAGCGCCTACGTCAACAACTTCATCCAGGGCGGACGCGTGAAACGCGTTTTCGTTCAGGCCGACGCCCCTTACCGTAGCCTGCCTTCGGACCTCGATAAACTCTACGTGCGTAACACCTCAGGGAAGATGGTTCCATTTGCTTCGTTTGCATCCACCCGCTGGACGACAGGCGCACCCCGCTTGGAGCGTTTCAACGGTTTTCCGTCGGTGAATATCTGGGGCGAACCTGCGCCGGGTCGAAGTTCCGGCGAGGCGATGCAAGCCATGGAGGAGATCGTTTCGAAACTTCCGCAGGGCTTCGGCTATGACTGGACCGGATTATCATACCAGGAGCGGCAGTCGTCTTCCCAGACCGGTTTACTTTATACTTTTTCGATCTTCGTGATCTTCCTTTGCCTGGCGGCTCTTTACGAAAGTTGGCCTATTCCCATCGCGATTCTGTTGGTCCTGCCTCTCGGGGCTGTAGGTGGGGCGATCGCTTCGACACTACGGGGTCTGTCCAATGACGTCTATTTTCAGATCGGATTATTGACTACCCTGGGTTTGACTACAAAGAACGCTATCCTTATTGTTCAGTTTGCCAAGGCAGGAGTACAAGAAGGTATGGGGTTGGTCGAGGCTGCCTTGGAAGGTACAAGACTGCGGTTCCGGCCCATCATTATGACCTCGCTGGCCTTCGGGTTCGGCGTTCTACCCCTGGCATTGAGTAGAGGTGCGGGCGCTGGCGCTATGAACGCCATCGGTACGTCGGTGCTGGGAGGAATGATAACCGGCACTTTGCTCGTGGTCTTATTTGCGCCTCTTTTCTATGTGTTGATCGAGAGTACCCTCGGAAAACGAAATGGGCATGATGCAGACAGGAACACAAAAAGAAGGGCGGCAAAGAGAGCCTCATCAATATGAATAAGACACAAATACTTTCACTTGTTGGAATAATCCTATTTTTGAATGGCTGCGCGATGATACCAAAATACACGCGGCCGGAGTCGCCGATCCCTACCGTCTTGCCGAGCGAGGGGGCATATATGGACGGCCGGTCCCCGGAAGAAGTCCGATCTGTCACAGGCCTCAGGTGGCATGAAATTTTTCCGGATAAAAATCTTCAGACGGTCATTGAGATATCACTCGCGAACAATCGCGACCTGCGGATCGCAGTACTTAACGTGGAACGTGCACGCTCCCTTTACGGCGTTAAGAAAGCAGAACTGTTTCCCGCTGTTTCGGTATCCGGCGCAGTGAGCAAGTCACGCATCCCTGCGGATCTTTCTACAACAGGAGAGGCGCTAATATATGAGGAAGATAGTGTTGATCTGGGGATCACATCATGGGAGATCGATCTGTTCGGCCGCATACGAAGCTTGAAAGACCAGGCGTTGCAGGAGTATCTGGGTTCTGAACAGGCTCAGCGCGGCGCGCAGACCGCCCTGATCAGTGAGGTGGCGCGCGTCTATCTCACCTTGGCAGCGGACCTTGAAAACCTCAAACTGGCACGTTCCGCGCTTGAGACACAGCGGAGTGTTTACGGGTTGATCCGGCAACAGTATGACAAAGGTATTGCCAACGAAGCTGATCTTCGCCGGTCGCAAACCCAGGTGGATGCAGCCAATAGAGATATTGCGTTCTATACGCAATTGGTGACTCAGGACCAAAATGCCTTAAATCTTCTTGCTGGCTGTTCGGTGCCCGAAGATCTTCTGCCGTCCGGATTGACAAGCGTCAGCCCGCTCAAAGATATTTCCCCAGGTTTATCATCAGAAGTACTTTTGCGCCGCCCGGACATTATGGCGGCAGAGCATCAGTTAAAAGTAGCTTATGCCCTTATCGGCGTAGCCAGGGCAGCTTTTTTTCCTCGGATCTCACTTACGACCGTGACAGGGACCGCCAGCTATGAGCTTTCAAGTCTTTTCAGCCCAGGAGCTAAAGCCTGGGGTTTGGCTTCTCAGGCGGCCATGCCGATTTTCGATACCCGTACCTTTGCCGCATACAGAGTCAGCGAGGCTACGCGCAAAATATCTATTGCGCAATATGAAAAAACTATTCAGACGGCATTCAGGGAGGTATCCGATGCTCTTATCGCGCGTGAAATGGTGAATAAGCAAGTGGCGGCACAGGAGTCTATCGTTAATTCCGCGCAGAAGATCTACGAGCTTTCAGATCAACGTTACACCCAGGGAATTGACAGTTATCTTAGCGTGCTGGATGCCCAGCGATCCCTCTATGCGGCGCAGCAGGCTCTTACGTCTCTGCGTTTGGCTAAACTGGTCAATCAGGTGAGGCTTTACGCCGTGCTCGGCGGAGACGCGGAGTCGCAGGATACAGCTTCAAATACCAGTCGTCAGGTCCACAGGAAATGAGGATGCCAATAGGTTTTGATATTCACCCCAAAGGTTCTGACATAGAATAACCGAATTTTCTCGTTAATTGCCTTATCCAATCTTATAGTATATACTATGTAAATAGCGGGAGGTTCCCCCTCATGAAACACGAGAGGGACACTATTCTTCTTCGCCCTTCAGACGTACGTTATGGTAAGGGCTTCGAAGGAATGACATTTTCCGGAAGATATGCCAAGAGTTTTAGCATCAAAAAGGAGTGTTAGGCAATGAAAAAAACCGTTTTAGCTATATTATTTCTAATTGGGTTTTTTTTAGCAACTTCGTTTATAACCACTTCCAGTACGTCAGCAGGGGAAGAAGGTAATTCGAAGGCCCAGCTTCATCTAGGTAAATATTGGCAAAGCGTAAGAGAGCCTATTGTCCAGTGTTTTATATGCCCGCATAAATGCGTCTTAGATCTAGACCAGAGAGGAATATGCACTGTGCGGATAAATAAAGGCGGCAAGCTATATACCCTGGGTTACGGAAATCCTGTCGCGATCCATGTAGACCCGATAGAGAAAAAGCCGTTCTTTCATGTAGCCCCGGGAGAGCCCATATTCTCGTTAGCGGTAGCAGGATGCAATATGCGCTGCCTTTTCTGCCAGAATTGGCAGATATCGCAATCCAGGCCTGATGAAACGCAAAATTACAGCCTTTCACCGGAAGAAGTCGTGCAAAAGGCCATTGAAAATAAGTGCAGATTTATAGCGTACACCTATACCGAACCCACCGTATTTTATGAATATATGCTTGATATTTCAAAACTTGCCAGAGAAAAAGGCATAAAAAACACAATGCACACATGCGGATATATAAATCCAGAGCCTTTAAGAGAGTTGTTAAAATATATGGATGCGGTTAATGTTGACCTTAAAGGTTTCTCAGAGGAATTTTACGCCAAAATGGGATTATCGGTTGAATTAAAACCCGTTCTGGAAACGCTTAAAATTATTAAAGAAGAAGGGGTGTGGCTCGAGATAACGAATTTACTCATCCCTGGTTTTAACGATGACCCGCAAAAGATAAAAGAGATGTGCGCCTGGATAAGAGAGAATTTAGGTGACGAAGTGCCTCTGCACTTCAGCCGTTTTATGCCGTCTTATAAGCTTATGAACCTTCCGCCCACCCCGACAGAAAAGCTTGAAGAAGCTTACAACATAGCCAAAGGTGTGGGCTTGAAATATGTATACATAGGTAACGTGCCCGGGCATCAGGGTGAAAATACGTATTGCCCGAATTGCGGAAAGATAGTTGTCAAACGAATGGGATATCAGCTCCTGGAAAACAATATCAAGGACGGAAAGTGCGAATTTTGCGGTTATAAAATTGCGGGAAGTTGGACATATAATAGATAAAAATGTTTAATGCGGCCCTTACTTATTTACAGCTTTTTGGTATCGGAGTCGGTTTAGGATTGGCCGGGCCATGCCTTCTGGCTTGCGCGCCTGTTTTGATCACCTATATAGCGGGAAAACAAACAACATGGAAACGGGCATTAATTGATATATTTTATTTTTTGACCGGAAGATTTTTGGCGTATCTTGTGTTAGGATACCTGGCCGGCTTATCAGGGACGATTTTAAGGCAGTTCTGCAAAGCAGGCTTTATCCCGGTCGTTAAGGTATTTGGCGGCGTGATCATTGTATTCCTTGGGGCCTATGTCTGGCTGGGCTCGGAGCATTTTTCCCGGTTGTGCAAAGGCCGCTCAGGCTCTGCGTTTAACCTTGGCAGCCTTTTTATTTTGGGCTTTGTCGTAGGCATGTTTCCTTGCGCCCCGCTTTTAGCGTTGCTGCTTGAAATTACATTAATTTCTAAAACGCCGCTGGGCGGAATGTGTTATGCCTTATTTTTTGGCTTAGGCACTTTTATCTCGGGATTTATTGCCATGGGTATCTTGAGCGGAATATTTACATGGCTCCCGCCGAAAGTTTTAAGATCAAAAAAAAGCAATTTGGTTTTTCGGACGATTTGCGCATTACTGCTTATTTGGTTAGGATTGGATCTTATCTTTAAATTTTATCCGCACACTATCAATAACGCCGGAGCGATAAATTGAAAAAAGGGATCTTCTTCTCAATAATCCTGGTCGGTTTTACAGGCGTAATTGCGCAGGTTATTCTTATGCGCGAATTCCTCGTGGTATTTTACGGTAATGAGATCTCAATAGGTTTTATTTTTGCCGCCTGGTTCATAGGCGGGATGCTCGGCAGCTGGTTTTTAGGCCGGCTTGCTGATACTCTTAAGGCAAAGACTGACATTTTTTCATTCTGCCAATTTTTATTAAGCATTTTAGTCCCCTTAAGCGTTCTGGCCGTAAGGTCGATAAAACCTGTCCTGAATCTGGATCCGGGAGAAGTTATGGGGATCCTGCCGATGTTTTTATCAAGCCTCGTTATTCTGATTCCTATTTGCGCGGTTTTGGGTTTTATGTTTTCTTTAGGCTCGCGGATATATAACGGTGTACGGCGTACGGCGTACGCTAACATAGGTATGGTGTATGTGTTAGAAGCTATCGGCGCTATGGCAGGAGGGCTATTGGTCAGTTTTATACTGGTTCGCGCGTTTAATTCCTTCCAAATAGCAGCCATCTTGAGTTTGCTGAATATTTCAGGCGCTATTTTATTACAAATATTGTCGCGTGAAAAAAAAGCCAAGCCGGTTTTTATCGCGATTTTTTTGGTTTCGTTTATGGCATTACTTTTTTTGTGGTTATCGAGCGGCTTGAATAAGCTCGAGCAGCGCTCATTAAAAATGCAGTGGAAAGGTTATGAGCTTCTGGCTTCAAAAAATTCAATTTACGGTAATATCGCAGCAACAGAAAGCCGATCGCAGAGGTCTTTTTTTTATAATGGTCTTCGTCTTTATACCATTCCGGATCAGTTAGCCGCTGAAGAAGCGGTACATTTCGCTTTATTGGAGCATTCAAATCCCGAGGCTGTTCTGTTGATCGGCGGTGGCTCAGGCGAGCTCGTAGGAGAGATCCTCAAGCACCCCGTAAAAAAACTCGATTATGTGGAGCTTGATCCGATGATCATCGAGATGGCAAAGGAATATCTGCCCGGAGAAAAATGCGGTTTCCTAAAAGACTCAAGGGTCACGATTAAAAACGTAGACGGAAGGTTGTTTGTTAAAAGTACTAAAAATAAATATGACTGCGTGATCGTGCATTTGGGGGACCCTCACACGGCCCAGCTAAATAGGTACTATACGGTTGAATTTTTTAAAGAAGTAAAAAATATTTTAACCGAAGGCGGCATCATCTCCTTTGCGCTTAGCTCTTCGGAGAGCTACTTAAGCCGAGAGCTGAAGGATTTTTTAAGGTCTATTTACTCAAGCCTAAAAGAAGTATTTTTGGATGTCAAAGTCATCCCAGGCGATACCGCCTATTTTTTAGCCTGCGATAAAGACAAGACGCTTACCTACGATTACAAAACCTTGGCGGCGAGGACTAAAGAAAGAAATATAGATATAAAATATGTGCGGGAGTATTATTTATTTTCTAAGCTATCTCCCGAAAAAGTTATTTTCACCGAAGAGTCAATGAGGCCCGATAAATCGGTAAAAATTAATTATGATTTCCAGCCCGTATCCTATTATTATGGCATGATATTCTGGGCAGCTCATTTTAGGGATTCTTTTTTCAAAAAGATGCTCGAATCTGTAACGGCGGATAAGATACGAAATTCCGTATACGTCCTTTGCGGCCTTATTCTTTTATTCGGGATAATAAGGATAGGAAAGAAAAAAAAGTTAGAGAGGGAGGCAAGCATAATAGCTGTGGCAGTTACAGGGTTTACGCAAATGGTGCTGCAGATAATAATTTTACTTTCATTCCAGATCATCTATGGATATGTGTTTTATAAGCTCGGTTTGATCATCACATGTTTTATGGCCGGCTTGGCCTTGGGCAGTTTATGGATAATGAGAATCCTGCCGAAAATGAAAAAAGATTTGGCGTTTTTTATCTGG
>Ga0210049_1002070_pt1 | contig 18868 bp, 18 predicted proteins | sample CryGeyCG2014_300_2_FD_183964 | JGI IMG/M metagenome (GOLD analysis project Ga0210049, IMG submission 183964) | Groundwater microbial communities from aquifer - Crystal Geyser CG06_land_8/20/14_3.00 (SPAdes) (version 2) | ecosystem: Environmental > Aquatic > Deep subsurface > Groundwater | place... | reverse complement strand
AGATACGATATTGGCAGCTTTTTTAGGCATAATTATTTTACTGGCTGCTTATCTTATCTTGTCTACCATCAGCCCTCAATTTGTTAGCTTTAAAATAGAAGAATTAAAACCTCCTGTCCTCCCTGATAACGGCGATTAACGGAGGAGATAACGGAGACGGCCCTAGCCCTGGTCCTAGTCCTACTCATACTCCTGGGCCTTGTAGTAAAAGAGGAGAAAGTTGTCTCACGGCTAACTGTTGTAGCGGTCTTCGTTGTGACCCAAACGGTTACTGTTGTGACAGGTCTTTGAAAAATACCGAAGGCGAAGAGTGTTATTGTGACGACGAGTGTGCCATCACAGGCCACCTTCCTGGATATTGCTTAGCCAATAAATGTGTTGGCAACGAAGAAAACAGAAAGTGCGTAGATAAGTGTTATGACATAGCTGAAAGCAAATGTAGGACTGAATTTTTAAATACTTACGGCTATTATAGCGATGTAGCCTGTAGGAGAGAAGAGTGCCCATCGAAAAATAAAAAGGCATGCAAAAGCAATTGTGACGATGTTTTTTACTCCTGCGACAAAGGGGAGAAAGATATTCAAAATTGCTCTGCTTCAAGTTTAAAAACAAATTGGTGGGTTCTCTGTACCAAAAAGTGTAAAAAGGATTGCGGTATGGACCTCTGGGGACCAAAATGTGAAACTAATGATTGTTGTGTTTCCTGTCGGGAAGAATGTTGGCAGGGATACGCCGCTCCCTATGGCGGATCACACGAAGGTTGTCTAAATAAATGTGAGGAGGAGCAAAATAAATGCTATCAGCGCTGTAAAGAAATAAGGGCAGAATATGAGGCCTGTAAAGAGGAAGAACAATTAGAGTGCATAGAAGACCGTTGCTCTATTTCTCCTGGTCCCGGTCCCGGTCCTGGTCCTGGTCCTAGCCCCGGTCCCTCTCCCTCTCCCTCTCCCTCTCCCTCTCCTCTTCTTGAGAGTTTTGATTGGAGAAATAAGGATGGGAAAAATTGGACAACCCCAATTAAGAACCAAGGCCGTGGTCCTTATTGTGTTGTCTTCGGTGCGATAGGGGCGGTTGAAGCAAGGTATAAAATAGAAAAAAATAATCCTGGATTAAATCCAGACCTTTCAGAGCAATATATAGTTTCTTGCGAGAGGGGAATAATTACGACCAGTGGCTTTGAAACAACCGACGAAACCTGCTTCCCTTACCAAGCAAGCGAAGGAGATTGTTCAGATAAATGTAGTGATTGGAACACAAGGTTATGGAAGGCAACTAAAATAACTTACGTACATAATGCTGACACTAATAGAATTAAAGCTGCCTTAGTGAATTACGGACCACTAGACACCAGTATGAGTATCCGCGACTGGAATCCGCGCACATCTAGTTGTCCTCCGAATGCTAGGATTAACCATGCCGTAGTAATAGTAGGTTATGACGATACCGAAGGGGTCTGGATTATAAGAAATTCCTGGGGTTCTACTTGGAATGGCGACGGACACCTTAAGGTAAAATACGGCAGTTGCGCGATCGACGACTTTACTGTTTATGAGGGCATAATTTCTCCTTAAACTTCAAATATGAAAAATATTGTCTCAAATCCAAAAAAAATAAAAATTATAATTACGATAATTATATCTATTGGATTTGGTTCCATCCAATCTGTTTTTGGATTAGTCAATCCGGCGGCAGTTTATTGCGAAAGTTTGGGTTATGAATTGGTAATTGAAAAAACAATAGAAGGAGAGATTGGGATTTGCAAATTTCCCGACGGGACTACTGCCGAGGAGTGGGCTTTTTTGCAGGGGAAAAGCAGTAAAGATTGGAGCTATTGTAAAAAGAAAGGATATTCATTAAAGATTTTATCTGATAGTGATAAATGTTCGACTGCTTATTCTAAAGATTGTGCTGTTTGCGTTTTAAAAGATGGCACAGAAGAAGAGGTTTTAAATCTAATGATAAAAAATAAAGAAATTCCACCATTAGAAGAATGGGAGAAAAAAGAAATGCCTGCCGAGAAAGACTTTACTCTCTATCTTCTATATATTGGATTGGCCATCGTAGCCCTGGCGCTAATTATTGGATTGGTTTACTATTTTCGTCGCCAAAAAATAATAAAAAAGGTTTAGTAAGCCCTGTTAGAAGTTCCGCTGTTCCCAGAGATCACTGAATAACTTTGTTTAGTCCCCATATCCTAGAAAACTTCCAACGGGGTAAAGCTTTGTTAAAACTAAAAACCCTTGTTAAGGCCAGGGGTTTTTTGTTTTTTGATTGGAAAATAATTTAAGGGCGTGGCTTAATCGCTATCTTTCTCTCTGGTTCTCGACCAATGCTTTCGGTGGCTACATCTTCTCGGGAGGCTAACTCCAAATGGATAATTCTTCTCTCGTAGGCTGGCATCGGAGCGAGAATTCTCTCTTTTTTTGTTAGAGAAACCTCATCAGCAATAGAACGAGCTAATTCTTTTAGATATTTTATTTTCTTTTTTTTATAATCATCAATGTCTAAATCAATATAAAATAGTTCTTCGGTGGCAATTTTCCTTTTTAAAATCGCTTTTAAAAGATGTTGAATATCAGTTAAAGTTTGTCCTCCTTCACCAATTAGAATTTGAGGTTCATCTGTTTTTAAGTCCACCGGAATTGTTTGGTCTTTTTGAGGATTAATCTCAATTTCAACTTCAAAGGTCATCTTTTCAAAAAATTCTTCGGTGATTTTTTTTACTTTTTCAAGATTATTGTGGGTAAGCATATTTTTTAATAACGGGCTTTGCCCGATATAATATCAATGTGAATCAGCGACTGTGCGTTTTGCGAACACCAAATATTGTTGCCCTATCGAAAATAAGGTGGTTATTATCCAATATAGGCCGATAGCCGCTGGAAGTTTCCAAAGAATAAAAATTGTAAAAATTGGAAAAAAATAAAGCATTTGTTTTTGCATCATCCGAGAAAAATCAGGGGCTTTGGGGGACTGCCCCGCACCGAACTTGTTCTGGTGCGGGGTGACCATTTTTGTTTGAAAAAATTGAGTGACCCCAACAAGAATCACCAAAATTATATTCGGCCAAAGATAATTGGTTACGTCACCTATTTTAATCGTACATGGTTTAGCAAGGTCTATTATCCCCAAAAAGGTGGAGTTGATTACCCCGGGATTGGAAACAAAACTATAAAGATTGACCATTGCCTCGGGTTGAAGCCCTTTCCAGAAAACTTGATAAAGCGCGATTAAAATTGGCAGTTGAATCAGGAGGGGTAAACAGCCGCCAAAAGGATTAATTTTTTCTTTTTGGTAAAGAGCCATCATTTCTCTACCTTGTTTTTCCTTATCATTTTTGAATTTTTGTTGAATTTCTTGAATTTTTGGCTGGAGTTCACTTAAAACCTTCTGAGACCTTATTGATTTAACCATTAAAGGATAAAGAATCAATCTAATTAAAATTGTTAATACAATGACAGCAACGCCAAAATCACGACCTGGTAAATATTGATAAAGTAAAACAAGAGCATTAAGTAATGGCTGATATAAAATTACGTTGAAAATATTAATTAGTGAACCCATATTTATTAATTACGGTAAATCTACTCCTCCCCGATACCAAGGATAACATTTTAAAATACGTTTCAGCCCCTTCACAAATCCTCTCCGAAGCCCGTATTTTTCAATCGCGCAATAAAAATATTCTGAACAACTCGGGTAAAATCTACAATTTTTTCTTAAATTCGGCGAAATAAAATTCTGATAGAATTTAATTAATCTTAAAGTCAATTGTTTAATCATTTTTTTGTTTTAAAACTCCCGCCTTATTAAGAATTTTATCAATTATTTCTTCAAGCTCCCAGTAATCTTTGTTTTCTAAACCCGGAATTACCACAAAAATTCCATCTATTCCTTTTTTTATTTGTTTTAATTTTAATTCTGTTAATCTACTTAATTTTCTTCTTAACTTATTTCTAATGGTTGCCTTTTTTGAAACCTTTTGATTGATAACAAAGCCGAAACGTTTTGTTTCTGAATTCTTCTTTACTACTTTAAATAATAAAAAATCCTCTTTAAATCTTTTTCCTTTTTTAAAAATCGTTTCAAAATCTTTCTTTTTTTTTAATCGGTTGGCTTTCGGCAACATAACTTTGTATTTTAGGATGTTTATTAGCAATTCATGGCGAGCTTAGGCCGTAAGCCTCCACCGTTTTTTTCTTCTCCTTCTGGCTAAAACTCTCTTGCCTCCTTTTGTTTTTTTTCTTTTCAAAAAACCGTGGACTCTTTTTCTTTTTCTCTTTTTTGGTTGATATGTAATGCTCATATTTTTTAACCAACACTCATATAAATTTAACTTAACAAAAAAAGGGATTCTCGTCAATTCATTGTTAGAATATTATAATTCCCTAAAACGATAAAAAGTTTTTAACACTATTTCACACTTTTTCCCCAAAATATTAACAAAGACATTGGAATTATCGGGTTTTACTTATTATTGACCTTATGGTATATAATTAAAGTAGAAAAAATATTAATTAATAATAAACATAAGCGAAGTTTATCATAATTATGTCTAACGACGAACTTTGGCAAGCAGCTTTAGCCCAAGTGCAGTTAAATATTTCTCCAGCCAACTTTAGCACTTGGCTTAAAAACACCAAAATTATCTCCCAGAAGGACGGAGAGGTTATTATCTCTATCCCTAATTCATTTGCAAAGGAGTGGTTAGAAAATAAATACAATAAACTTATCTTTAGAATTTTACGTAGTTTAGACGAAAAGGTTAAGGTAGTTAAATACGTGATTTCGCGCCAAGAATTAAAAATCTCAAAAACAAAACCGGAGTCGCTTTTTTTACCTGACCAACTTGAATTTCAAGAATTCAGCGCTGATAAAGAAACTAATCTTAACCCGAGATATACTTTCGTAAACTTTGTAGTTGGCCCTTTTAACGAGTTACCCAATGCAGCCGCCCAGGCAGTGGTAAAGAACCCTGGTTTTGTTTATAATCCTCTTTTTATTTATGGCGGTGTTGGTCTTGGTAAGACTCACCTTTTACAGGCAATAGGGAATGAAACAATTAAAAACTTCCCTCAAAAAAAAGTAAAATATATTCCCTCTGAAAAATTTTTTGCTGGAGTGGTTTCTTCAATCAGAAACCAAGAAATGGAGAGTTTTAAGCTAAAATACAGATCTATTGATGTTTTAATTATTGATGATGTTCAATTTTTAGCCGGAAAAGAAAAAACTCAAGAAGAATTTTTTCACACTTTTAATGCTTTATATGAAAAAAATAAACAAATTATTCTTTCTTCTGACCGTCCACCTAAAGCCATCCCTACCCTCGCTGAAAGACTAAGGTCTCGCTTTGAGGGTGGGATGATAGCTGATATTAGTTATCCCGATTACGAAACAAGATTGGCTATCCTTAAAGCAAAAACTCAAGAGAAAGAAATTGAACTTCCAATTGAGGCTTTAGATTATATTGCCTCTAATATCCAAAGAAATATCAGGGAATTAGAGGGAGCTTTAAATAGAATAATAGTTTATCAAAAAATAAACAATAAAATACCAGACATTGAAGCAATTAAGTCTCTTTTAAAAAATTTACTTACCTCCCCAGCGAGAGTAATAACCCCTAAAAAAATAATTCAATCGGTTAGTGAATTTTACGATTTAAAAGAAAGTGACCTTTTAAAGAATTCAAGAAAAAGAGAGGTGGTAAGGCCCCGTCAAATAGCAATGTTTTTATTAAGAGAAGAATTAAAAAGTTCTTACCCCTTTATTGGAAGAAAATTTGGGGGGAAAGACCATACTACAGCAATTTACTCATACGAAAAAATTGCCAAAGAATTAAGCAGTAATAAAAATCTCAGTGACGAAATTACTTTAATAAAACAAAAATTAGAAACTATATAAACATAAACTATGGATTGTATTGTGGGGATTGTATTGTGGATTATACTTAAGAAAAATAGTGAAAAAGAGTGAAGAAAGCGGGATGAATTTTAAGGTAATAATTTTAAAAAAATTTTCCTATTCTAAATTGAGAGTTTTTTCACTTATTTATCCCCAAATCAATACTTTATATTTTAAATCTAAAGATTTAAACTAATAACAATAATAATTAATTAAGTAAATATGTAAATATGAAATTGTCAATTTTACAAGAAAAATTAAAAGAAGGACTTCAAATTGTTGAAAGAATATGTTCAAAATCTATTTCTTTACCTATTTTAAATAATATTCTACTAAAAACTGAAAAAAACTTTTTAATTATTGAAGCGACTGATTTAAAAATAGGAATTAGATATCAAATATTATCTAAAGTTGAAAAAGAAGGAAAGGTTGTTATACCATCTCATCTTTTTTCCAATTTTATTAATTTTCTTCCTCAGAAACCAGTGTCTCTTATGGCTCAAAATCAAATTTTGGATATTGAATGCGAAAATTATAAAACCAAAATTAAAGGTTTTAATCCTGACGAATTTCCAATTCTACCAAAAATAACCGAAGGAGAATCTTTATTATGTAACATTCAAGATTTTTGCCAAGGCTTATCTCAAGTTGTCGATTTTCCTTCTTTGTCTACTACTAAACCAGAGATTTCTGGGGTTTTCTTTTCTTTTCAGAAAGATCTAATTATTATGGCTGCAACCGACACTTTTAGATTGGGAGAAAAAAAAGTTTATTTAAAAAAACCAAACTCTTTAACAAAAGAATATTCTTTTATTCTTCCCCAAAAAACAACTCGAGAGTTGATTAATATATTTGAAGCAAAAGAGGGAGAAATAAAAGTTTATTTTAGCCCAAATCAAGTCCTTTTTGAGTTTTTAATGGAGGAAATTCCCCAACCTCAAATTCAACTTATCTCTCGGTTAATCGAAGGAGATTATCCAAGTTACCAAGAAATTATACCAAAAAAATTTGATACCCAAGTTGTTTTATCAAAAAATGAATTTTTAAATCAAATAAAAATTACCTCTCTTTTTAGTGGAAAGTCCAATGAGGTTAAGTTAACAATTGACCCAAAAGATCAAAAAATTGAATTCTTTAGTCAAAGTCCAGATTTAGGAGAACATTATTCTTGTTTAGTGGGGAAAATAAAAGGAAAAGCTATTGAGGTGTCTTTTAATTATAAATTTTTAATTGATGGTCTCTTAAACATTAAAAGCTCACAAATTATTTTTGAACTAAATGGAGAGGATCGTCCCGGAATTTTAAAGCCTTTTGATGACCAAAGTTATATTTATATTGTAATGCCGATTAAAAGATTTTAAAGTTTTTAAATTTGTTACTCAATTTCAAGATTGTTATTAAAATTCTCTTTTGGAAATTTTAACAAAGCTTTCTCCAGAAAGGCTCTCCAAATAGGGCCAGCCAGGGCCTCTCCTAATTTCGTCATTGGAGAATTATTATTATTCCCTACCCAAACCCCGGTTACTATTGTCGGAGTATAACCAACAACCCAGCCATCTTGATAGTTTTGAGTTGTTCCGGTTTTAGCTGCCACTTGATAATTTTCAAAATATAAATTTGATCTTGGCCCAAAGATTGGAGTTCTTGCTTTATTGTCAGACAGAACATCATTTAATAATTTAGCTACTTGAACTTCTAAAACTCTGACCTGAGTTTTTTTATTTTCTTCAATTAGATTTCCTTCCGAATCTTCAATTTTTGAAATAAAAGAAGGGGGAATTTTAAAACCCTCAGCAGCAAAAACCCCATAAGCTGAAACCATATCTATTAATTTTACTTCTCCCCCGCCAAGAACCAAAGATAGCCCATAAAAAGAAGGCTGATTGTTTAAGGTTGTAATTCCTAAATCTTTAGCGGTTTTAATACTATCTTCTAACCCAGCCATTGAGTTTAAAACCTTTACCGAGGGGACGTTCAGGGATTGAGCCAATGCTTCCCTTAACGTTACCGGTCCTCGAAATTTTCCGTCATAATTTCTCGGAATAAAAGGTTTTCCTCCCCAAGTTCCAAAATTAGTTTCCTCATCAACAACAATTGTTTTGTCGCTAAAGCCTTTTGCAAAAGCAGTAGCATAAACAAAAGGCTTAAAAGCTGATCCTGGCTGGCGGAGCCCTTGGATAGCGACATTAAATTCTGGGTCAAATAAACAATCTTTTCCAGGATTACAACCTTCAGGATAAGGGTCAGCAAAATAATTTTTTGAACCAACTATAGTTAAAATTTCCCCAGTCTTCGGTGAAACAGCAGCCAAAGCCGCATTAAAAGCTCGGTATTTTTCATTATTCTTTGCTTTTTCCTCTACTACCTTTTCAGCTAATTCTTGAAGTTCCCAATCTAAAGTTGTATAAACTTTTAATCCTTCCTCCTTTAAAAAGTCTTCTCCGTATTTTTTTTGTAGATAATCTATAACATAAAGAACGAAATGAGGGGCTTTAATTGGAGTGAAGGGCTTGGCAAAGACTATTTCTTTTTTTTTCGCTGTCTCTAATTCTTCTTGGGTAATATATCCTTCTTTTTTCATTTCCTCTAAAATATAATCTTTCCTTGATAGGAGTTTTTCTTTATTTTCTCTATAAGGAGAAAGATAACTTGGGGCTTGAATTAAAGCAGCTAAAGTGGCCGCTTCAGCTAAAGAAACTTCAGAGACTGGTTTTTTAAAATAAGTCTGGATAGCTGCTTCTACTCCATAAGCATTTTGGCCAAAAGGAATTTGATTTAGGTACCATTCCAAAATTTGGTCTTTTGAGTAACGTCTATCCAGCTCTATGGCTAAAATAATTTCTCTTATTTTTCTTTCGGCGGTCTTTTTTCTAGTTAAAAAAGATGAACGGACAAGTTGTTGAGGGATAGTTGACCCGCCATAAGCAGGTTCCATAATTTTCAAGTTAATTAAAATGGATCGCGCAATCCCTTTAAAATCAACTCCAAAATGTTGATAAAAATTTTTATCTTCAGCGACAATCGCCGCTTGTTTTAAATACTCAGGAACCTCATTTAAAGAAACAACTTTTCTTTTTTCCTCTCCATAAATTTCATATAAAAGAATTTTCCCCGTTTTATCGTAGATTCTGGTTGATTGGGTAAAAGGTCTTTCTAAAAAATTTTCTGGACGCGGGAGGTCTTTGGCATAATAAACAAATAAAAGAAGAAAACAGAAAACAGAAAACAGAAAACAGAAACTAATCAGTTTTAGAAAAAAGAAAATTCTCCCGGCTTTATTTTTTTGATAGATTTTTCGATGATATTTTCTCTCCGGCATACTATTATCTTATCACAATTTTTACCTCTTTTCATTTTCTAAATTATAATAAACTAATTATTAGTTAAAACAAAATTAGCCTCGTCGAAATATGAGGCTAAAAGATTATTTTACAAAAAGGGGTAAAAATCGATAATGAGATTCAAAAAGATTGGAAAAAAATTGTCGAAATAAAAAAAGGATGGTAATTCAGGTAGGGAAAAGAAAATTTATCAAGATTTTCCAAGTAATTTAACTAAAAGCCCCGACATCTCGGGGCTTCAACTTTTTATTCAGAAATTTCTTCTTCTTCTTCTTCTGGAGTTTCTTTCTCGTCTTCCCCCTGGTTCACAACTGAATTTAAAATTTCGTCTTTGTATAACATGATTTAATTAAGGTTTGTTTATTAATTATCCCTGCTCTTAATAGAGAGGGAATTAGTTTCAATCTTTATCGACCTTTCTCTTGCTTCTGAAGCAAGGGGTTGGTTTAGGGAATTTATATATCGCCAAAAAAAGCGATATAAACATCCCTATGGAGCATTATAATTTCTCAAAAAAGCTTGTCAAGCTCTCTTTAAATTGACTCTATTTTAAAGGCTTTTTTCTTTCTATTCCAGGCCCAAATTTCGATTCCTAAATTACGTTTAGGATTTATTTTATTTTTCTTTAAGAAATTTTGGATTTTCTTTCTCCTGGTAGACAAATTAGAAACAGTAGTTAATTGAACGAATTTAAGCTCCCCATTCTTTTTTTTCCAGCAAATTAAGTCAAAAATTCCAAAAATATCATTTTGTTTAAATCTCGCTTTAGACGGAAACCAGGTTGCCCATCCTTTTCCCTGTAATATTTCAATTGCTTTTTTTCTAATTTCTGCCTCTTTCACAATAACTAAATTAAACTTTTAAGTTTGAGTAAATCTCTTGGACTGCCTCATTTTCATCCAAGGCCTTAAAAAGCTTTTGGCAGGTTTCTTTTACGCCTTCATCGACCTCGACCTTTTCTTTTGCCACCCAATCTGAAGAAGATTCAATTTTAATTCCCCTTTCCTCTAAATTTCTTTTCACTTTTTCTAATTCCTCAATTTTTGTATAGATATCTAAAATATCATTATGCCAATAAATATCCTCAGCCCCTGCTTCAATCACCGTCATTTCTAATTTTTCTCTATTCGTATATTCGTATTGATTCGTAATTCGTAGGGCGATACAACCTTTTCTCTCAAACATCCATTTGACTGATCCTTCCCCAGCCAGTTTTCCATTATTCTGACTTAAAATCTGTTTAATTTCGCCTAAAGTTCTATTTTTATTATCGGTGATTCCTTCGATAATAATTGCTATTCCTCCTGGCCCATAAGCCTCAAAAATAATTTCTTCAAGTTGAGCACCGCCCCCAAGCTCGCCAGCGCCTCTTTTTATGGCTCGTTCAATGTTGTCCTGGGGCATATTAATTTCTCTGGCTTTTTCGATAGCTACACGTAGGGCATAGTTAGTTTCTGGATTTCCCCCTTTTTCTTTAGCGGAAACAGAAATCATACGGGCTAATTTCGAAAAAAGATTACCTCTTTTTTGGTCAGTAATTTCTTTTTGATGTTTTATTGTTTTTGCATGAGAATGACCACTCATAGTTTTAACTTGTTTTAATTTTCTTTTTAAGAATTAAAATTATTATTCCGGAGAAAATACCGATGGCTAAGGCGATTAAGAAGATATACAAATTGGAGGAGTTTGGGATTTCTTCTCCAACAGCTGCCAATCCTTTTTCGGGAGTGATTTCTTGGGCTTCTTTTAAAGATTTAACCTCTTTTTTTTCTGAAATTGGCTTTGGTATTATGTTTTCTGAGCCAGGAGTTAAAGTTTTACTCCAAACCCATTTTGAGTCAATTCTATTATATGATTGACCTTTTGGTGCCTTTTCGTAATTGACTGAATCAATAACATTTCCATCAGGCTGAATAAACTTTAAACCATCACCATCATTATTCAAAGTAATTTTTGTTTCTGGCCGTTTAAGAACTAAAAATCCCTGGGGAGAAATTTTCTTTCCTTTTGGGAGAGTATAAACTGTTGTTTTACCAACAGTATCGCTTATTTGCCAGCCGGTGAGATTAACTTCAAGACTATTTTCATTAAAAATTTCAATCCATTCATCAGTTTCATCAGGGCCTTCGGGAGAAGGAAGGATTTCATTAATGATGATTCCGGCTGGATAAATGGTTTTTGATTCTTTAATTTCTGGTTTTGATATAGGAGAAGGCGAAATAGTTATTATCGGAGTAGGAATCGGTGTAATAGTAGGTTTTGGAGTGGGGGTAGGTGTTGGTGAGGGTGAAGGTTTTGGTGTGGCTGAAGGAGAGGGTTTAGACGTTGGGGTAGGTAAAGGCGTCGGCGTCGGCGTCGGAGCTGACGTAGGAGTTGGCGTAGGCTCATTCATTATACTATTTTCAGTTTTAGGCGTTCCATAAACGGGATTTCCCTTTGCATCGTGGCCATTTATAATTGCTCCATTATTGGTAGCCCAATTATAAAGGTCAGAACCCGAACCTCGAGTATCTTTTCGTTCCATAGTTTTATAATTAGGGCTAGTTTCTCCAGCAAACCAACCCCCGGAGCAATTAACTTCATCGATTATCATAGAATTCCCATCTAATAAGAGTAAATGTTCTCCATTGTTGTTAAGTCCATAGCCTCCCCAACCGCTCGGCTCCTGACTAGTTGGAATATCACTTATTGTCGTATCATCTGTTCTTTCGATCAGATAATAAGATTTCGCCTCAATTACCCCAGTTAGGGGCTCAATTAAAGTCTCTCCCCCTGCTTCATATAATCCCCAACCCTCGAGAGAAATTGCTTGGTCAGTGTTATTATATAATTCGATCCATTCATCAGAACTATTAGCTTTCGTTCCCATCCAGGCAATTTCATTAATTACGACATCAAGAGAGTTAGCGGCTTGGATTGGGGAGGTTAAAAAGACAAAAAAGAGAATAGCGATTACTCTTGACCCCCACGCCAAATGAAGATTTCCGCTAAACCCTAAAGGTTTAGCGGTGAGGCGAATTCGTTTTACGAATTCGCATATCTTCGTTGTGGTGTGGGGGCTTGACATAATTAAAATATTTTGCTATAATTTCTCTGTTTAGATAACCTCAAGGTTGGGGGCCTGGAGTTTTCTTTAGCAACTGGACGGTTTGGTTACGGCTGGGCCGTTCCTCGGGAAGATTCTAAACTTAGTCCCATGAGTTAAGTTGGCCCCCAACCTTGGGGCTATTTATATCGGCCCAGTTGCTCTTTCTACTTCATCAAGAGTAGTAACTCCTTCCAAAACCTTTAATATCCCATCTTGTTGCATAGACACCATTCCTTTTTTAACCACCTTTTCTCTTAAAGTAGAAATTGAAGGATTGGTAAGGATGAATTTTTCTAATTCTGGATCAACCAGGAAGGCCTCAAAAATTCCAAGCCTTCCCCGATAACCAGTAAAATTACACATAGGACAACCTTGGGCTTTTGAGATGAGATTTTGGGGTTTAATCTCGGGAATTTTAAACTTGGCTGGGAGATTTTTTAAACTATTTTTTATTTTGATTAAATTTTCAGCTGAAATTTTTTCTAATTTTAAACAGTCTAAACAAACTCTTCTAACTAACCTTTGACCAATGACTAAATTCAAGGCAGGAGCAATGTTGGATGATTTCTCGCCTAAAGCCTGAAACCTGACAATAGTCCCGGCAGCATCATTAGTGTGAATAGTAGTTAAGACTAAATGGCCGGTTAGGGCCGATTGTAAAGCAATTTTTGCTGTCTCTAAGTCCCTTACCTCGCCAACCAAAATTACATCGGGATCTTGGCGGACTATTGACCTTAGCCCGGAAGCAAAATCATAACCCTTCTTTGGGTCAACTTGGCTTTGAGAAATTCCTTCTAAATGATATTCAATAGGGTCTTCAATAGTAATAATTTTAATCCCCGGATTATTGATTTTTTTCAGAAAGGCATAAAGAGTTGTTGTTTTTCCGCAACCGGTTGGGCCAGTACAAACAATCATTCCATGGGGCTTTTTAATTTCTTTTTCAAAAAGTTTCAACATATCTCTTCTCAATCCCAATTTTTCTAAAATGACTACCCATTTAGGGTTAAGAATCCTTAAGACAATTGATTCGCCGTATTCGGCCGGCAGAGAAGAAGCCCTTACCTCTATTGAATCTCTCTCTATTAAAATAGAAAAACGGCCATCTTGGGGCCGAGTAGTGATATTTAATTTTAATCCAGCCAAAAGTTTAACGCGAGAGAGTAAGACTTTGTAAGTTTTAAGGTCAAAATCTAAAACGTCATGTAAGACTCCATCAATTCTAATTCTTAATCTAGCGTTTTCTTTCTCTGGTTCAATATGGACGTCAGAAACTTCGAGAAAAAAAGCGCCAGCTAAAATAATTTCTAAAATTTTAGTAACTGTTTTTGAAAAAGACTCTTCTATTTTTTCTTTGTACCGAAGAATATGTTTTACTTCTTCTTGCAGAAGAGCGCTAACTTTTTGGGGTATTAACACTTGGCCGGTAATTTTTTTTACCTCTTCCATAAAATGCGTTAAAATTAATAAAGGGAATTTATTCCAAACTAACCTATTTAAAAGAAAATGTCAATTAAAAGAAAAATTACCAAATCTCCGTTAGAAACAAAAAAAACAGGAGATGTGCTGGCAAAAGGAATTTTAAAGTTACCTTTAAGCGATAAGTCCTTTGTGATTGGATTAGAAGGAGATCTGGGAGGCGGAAAGACAACATTTTTACAGGGATTTGCTAAAGGATTGGGGATTAAAGAAAAAATTTTAAGCCCCACTTTTGTTCTAATGAAAAAATTTAAAATTCGTGTGGATTCATATTCGAATACGCGAGCGGTAGCGACGCGTGGAGATGAACGAAATTCATCGACTTCGTGTAGATTCGTATATTTCTATCATATTGATTGTTATCGAATTGAAAAACCAAAAGAAATTTTGGATTTGGGTTTTAAAGAAATTATTTCTAATCCCCGAAATATTGTGGCTATTGAATGGGCTGACCGAATTAGAAAAATTATGCCTGAAAAGACAATCTGGATTAAATTTGAATTTGTAGATAAAAACAAGCGAAAGATTATAATAAAATATGACTAATAAAAAACGCCTGATTATTATTGATAGTAATTCAATTATTCATCGCGCCTATCACGCTCTCCCTCCTTTAACTACTAAAAAAGGAGAATTGGTTAATGCCATTTATGGATTTTTATTAGTTTTTTTTAAAGCAATCAAAGAATTTCAGCCTGATTTTATTACTGCCGCTTTTGATTACCCTGCTTTAACTTTTCGTCATAAAAAATACAAAGAATACAAGGCCAAAAGGCCCCCAACCCCAGAAGAACTTTACCAACAAATTCCAAAAATAAAAGAAATTTTAGAAGTTTTTAATGTCCAAATTTTTGAAAAAGAAGGCTTTGAGGCGGATGATATTATCGGCACTATTTCCCGGCTTGCTCCCAAAAAACAAGTCTTGCCCGAAGGAGAGGCAATTATTTTAAGTGGCGATTTAGATACTCTTCAATTGGTTGACAAAAATACCAAAATTTATCTTTTAAGAAAAGGGGTTAAAGATACGATTTTATACGATGAAAATTTAGTCAAAAAAAAATATCAGGGATTAAACCCCGAGCAAATTATCGATTTTAAAGCTTTAAAAGGAGATCCCTCTGATAATATTCCGGGAGTGGCCGGCATTGGCGAAAAGACTGCCATTGAGTTAATTAAAAAATTTGGCAATTTAGAAAACCTTTACCAAAATCTTGAGGAAATAAAGCCAAAATTAAAAGAGTTATTGATCCACCAAAAAGAGCAGGCCTTTTTAAGTAAAACCTTAGTTGAGACTAAAAAGAATGTGCCAATAGATTTCAGTTTAAAGAAATGTCAATGGGGAAAATATGAGAAGGGGAAAATCATCCAAATTTTAAAAAACTTTGAATTTTATAGCTTAATTGCCCGTCTACCATCGTCTGCCCGCTCGCCGGGACTTCGTCCAAGCGAAGTCGGGTGGGGAGCAAAAGTGACTGGCGGACAGGAAAAATTACCAAATAAAGAGAAGATTAAAGAAAATCTAAAATTGTGGTAATATATTAAAAATGACCGAGACTAACCTCCAAAAATTAGCCTTAGAAATAATCGCCGATTCAAAAACTGAAGAGGAGAAAATAGAAAAATTATACCATTATGTGAAGGAAAAAGTTAAATATAAACTTACAATAATTGGCGACCCGGAAGAGATTTTAAAACTTAGCTACGGTTCCTGTATAGACAACTCTCTTTTATTCGCGGAATTATTAAAATCTATTAAAATAAAAAGTCGTTACCGTGTGATTTTAGTTGATTTTAATCTTGTATCAAGAATAATTTTTTTAGCGAAAGTTATTCCGCCCTTTTTAAGAATACCTTTTTATTTCCACATTTTTAATGAAGTATATTCTCAAGGAGAATGGAAAAAGTTTGACACCTCGTTTGATAGTGAGATAGAAAAATATTTTCTGGGAAAAAAATTTGCTTCGGGAGAAACAGAATGTTGCGTTCCCAAAAAGTATATTTCGAAAGATTTAGGGAGTTTTAATAACCTCTCCGATGTTTTTGCTGAGCCATTTTTTTCTCAATTAGTTAATCAGCTCCTTTCTTTTAAAGAAATAGCTCAGTTTGGGATTAATCTATTTAATTGGTTTTTATATATAAAGAGAAAGAACAAAACCAAGGGGTTAAAAGTAAAAGAAACTATTGAAAACATTTTAAGGAATATTGAGAAATTAAAAAAATATTAATGGAAATTTTTTCTCAACCATCCCCAAAAGATATTTTAATAGAGCGAGTTAAAGATACTTTAGGGATTATTAAAGTGCGGGCCATGATTTTCCCGGTCAGTTTGATTCTTTTTGCGACAATAAAAAAAGTTACTTCTTTACCACTCTCCAATTTAATTTTTTTGATTTTAGGATATTACTGGTTAGCAACTCTTTTTTGTTGGTATTTAATAAAAAAATGGGGGAATGCTCCAAAAACAATAATCGCTTTAGACATTGGTAAAAATCTCTTTCTTTTAGAAATTGTTTTAAACTTATTTATAATTTATTATCTGGGTCCGCTATTTATTTATTTTTTTGGCTCCACTATTTGGTTGGCGATCTTTTTCTATATGTTTTATAGCTCGGCAACAATAGGTCCGGTAGGTTATTCTTATAGTCGAGGATACCTTAACACTTGTTTTGCCTTATCTCTTCTTTGTTGTGGGATAGTATTTTTTTGGGAATATTTTGGGATTGCTCCTTCCTATGAATCTTTTCCCTTTTTACCTGGGGTTCTCTATCAACGGTTTGCTCCTTCTCTGATTTTATTCTTAGCTGTAATTGTGGTTTTTAGCGCTTCCCGAGGTTTTAATAGCGAAATTTGGAACAAATTCAGAGAAGTAAACCAGAGGTTAGGACAAAAGACTGAAGAATTAGAAGAATTAAATAAAGAACTTGAAAAAAGAGTGAAAGAGAGAACTAAAGAATTAGAAGAAGCTAAAACCGTTCTCGAAATAAAAGTTGAGGCAAGGACTAAAGAGTTAAAAGAGCTAGCTGAAAGTCTTGACGAACAGGTTAAAGAAAGAACAAAAGAGCTTCAAGAAAGAGTGGAGGAACTGGAAAGATTTCATAAATTAACTGTCGGCCGGGAATTAAAAATGATAGAATTAAAAGAAGAAATCGATAGATTAAAAAAAGAATTGGAAAAATTTAAAGGTCGAAAATAAACAACACGATGCCAATGTGCGAATTTTATGCCAATCTACAAATTGCGAATATCTCTGATTAGCATTATTAGCATATTCGTAGCATTCGCATATCATTCGTAAATTTGCATCATAATTTATATGATTAAAGCTGGTGTAGGAAGAAGTAATAATCCTGATGCTGTTAAGGCTGGGGCTGAGGCTTGTGAAGAAGCCTTAAGTCAGGCTGGTAATAAGGCCAATTTGATTGTTGTTTTCTCCACGGTTGCTTATGACCAGGAAAAAATGCTCCAAGGAGTAAAATCTGTTTCTAAAGATATTCCTTTGGTTGGTTGTAGCGATTCTGGAGAGATTACTGGAGAAGGGCCGGTTTCAAAACATGTGGCAGTAATGGCTCTAAGTTCAGATACCATTAATTTTACGATTGGAATAGGGGAAGGCGCGGATAAAGGCTCTCATAAAGCCGGAGTAATGGCAGCCGAAGAAGTTAAGAAAAAAGCTGAGAGAGAGACCACTTTGTTTATGGGCCTTACCGAAGGTTTAGCGGAAAATGGAGCGGCCATTCCCAGAGGGATTCAGGAAATATTTGGCAAGAACTTTCCAATTATCGGAGGCGCGGCCGGAGATGACTTTCTTTTTCAAAAGACTTACCAGTATTGCAATGACCAGGTTTTGACTGGTGCCGTGATTGGAGTCGGTCTTTCCGGGAAGTTCTCTTTTGGAGTAGGGGTGCGGCACGGTTGGGAACCAATTGGCCTGCCAATGAAAGTCACCAAGGCTAAAGGAGCGAAACTAATTGAAGTAAATAATCGGCCAGCTCTTTCGATTTATGAAGATTACTTCGGAAAGAAAGCTGAAGAGTTGATTAAAGAACCAATTGCCAGAATGGCTTATACTTATCCTTTAGGAATGAGTGTTGAGGGAAGTCCAGAACTTTTAATTCGAGATGTGGTAATCGCTAATGAAAAGGGAGAGATTACCTGTGCGGCCGAAATTCCTGAGGGTTCAGAAATCAGATTAATGCTGGGAGATCCGGATAAAGCTATTCAATCTGCTAAAGAAGCAGCTGAAGGAGCCTTGGCTCAGCTCAAAGGAGCTAAACCAAAAGCAGTTTTTGTTTTTGACTGCATGGCTCGAAATAAACTTTTGGGAGCAAGAATCGGAGAAGAAATTGTGGCGATCCAAAATATCTTAGGAAAAGAAGTGCCCTTAATTGGTTTTTACACCTATGGGGAACTGGCTCCGCTTGGGGGAATTTTGGGACCGGAATGTTTTTCGGTTTGGCACAACGAGACCATGGCTTTGCTGGTATTGGGATAAAATAAAGAGATAAATAGGTTGAGAGATAAAGTTTGTAAATTAAGCACCTGCTTAAGCTTGGTTTTATCAATGAAAAAAAATCCTAACAAAAAAGGGATTACAAAAGTAAAGGAAACAAAGCTGCAAGCAATTATTGCTGAGCTTTCAGAAATTAGCCAAAAAAGAAAGAAAGAGCTCCAAGAAATGGATAGAATTGCCAAACTTTTAGTCAGAAGAGATCTTGAGCTAACTGAAACGAGAGAAGAACAAGTGAAAGAGCTTCAAGAAATGGATCGGATTGCTAAGATGCTAGTTAGAAGAGATTTTGAGTTGGCAGAGATTCGAGAAAAAAGAGAAGCAGAACTTAAAGGATTAGAAGAGTCTAGAACTGCTTTGATGAATATGTTGGAGGATGTGGAGGAATCGAGGAGGGCTTTGACTAATATGTTAGAGGATGTTGAGGAGGCTCGAGGAAAAGCTGAAGAGGAAAAAAATAAAACTTTAGCTATTATTACCAATTTCGCTGATGGGCTTTTGGTTTTTGATAAAGAAAATAAACTTTTTTTAATTAATCCCAAAGTAGAAAAT
>Ga0210049_1002064_pt1 | contig 18881 bp, 15 predicted proteins | sample CryGeyCG2014_300_2_FD_183964 | JGI IMG/M metagenome (GOLD analysis project Ga0210049, IMG submission 183964) | Groundwater microbial communities from aquifer - Crystal Geyser CG06_land_8/20/14_3.00 (SPAdes) (version 2) | ecosystem: Environmental > Aquatic > Deep subsurface > Groundwater | place... | reverse complement strand
TTTGTTTTTATGAACAACCAACTTTTTAATAAACCTATCCAAATTCCAATAAGAAAGACATTAAGGCAATCAATGCCCAAAGGAGAAGTTGTTTTGTGGAATAAACTAAAACACAGCCAAATGGGTTATAAATTCAGAAGGCAACATGGCATAGGCAAATATATGGTAGATTTCTATTGCCCTCAATTAAAATTAGTTATTGAAATTGATGGCGGTACACACGAATCTAATCAAACGGCAGTTTATGATAAGCAAAGACAAGAATATTTAGAATCTTTGGGTTTGATAGTTAAAAGATACGCCAGTCAGTTAATTGCCAACAACTTAAATGAGGTTTTAATAGATCTTAATAGTTTTTGTCAGGGTTTAGAAAAGCGGGATTAACTTTTTACTATAACCACCCTGTCCCGACAGCGCTTCGCTTGTCGGGACACCCCTCCTTGAAAAGGAGGGGATAAATAGAAATTTTCCCTCACACCTCTTGAAAAGGAAGTGATAGTGAGCGTTATACTAATTTTTAAAAAAATAAAAAATCCTCGTCCAAATTTCTTCGGTTCGAGGATTAAATAGCTGTTTATCACTAAAAAAAATTTAATATAACCGCTAATTTACGCATATTTTCCTCCGTGCAATGAATTAAAAGAATGTTTAAATTTTGATAATTAACTATAACACAAGATAAAAATTATGTCAATACCAGACCTTTCACAAAAATCCCTGGGCAGGGGATTGTCATCTTTAATCAATAATAACCCAAATTTACAAAATCGGCCAAGTATTAGTGCCAATGATTTGTCATATCTGCCAAAAATAAAAAAAGGCGTAGCTAATCAAATTTTAGCTTTAAATGTCAATCAAATTAAAACCAATCCGCATCAACCGCGCCAGGATTTTGCTGAAATTCCTCTTAATGATTTAGTTGCTTCAATTAAAGAGCATGGCATTTTACAGCCGCTTCTTGTCACAGAAACTTTGGCTGGAGAATATGAATTGATTGCAGGGGAACGACGGCTCCGCGCCGCTAAAATTGCCGGCTTAAATGAGGTGCCAGTTATTATCCGTTCAGCCAAAGATTTAGAAAAATTAGAATTGTCTTTGATTGAAAATATCCAGCGCCAGGATTTAAACCCGATTGAAAAAGCAAGAAGTTATAAAAAATTAACTGAAGAATTTGGTTTGACTCATGATGAGGCGGCCAAAAGATTGGGAATATCCAGGGCGCAGTTTAGTAATTTTTTAAGACTTTTAAATCTGCCGGACAATGTGCAAAAAGGATTGGCTGAAAACAGGATTTCTGTGGGCCAGGCCAAAGTGCTTTTGGAAGTGAAAGATGACAATAAGCGCGAACAGATTTACCGCCAAGCCACTGCCACGGGCATGACTGTTGAAGACACAAAAAAACAGGTGGACAAAGTCAAAGTCCATGCTTATGTCCGTGAAATAAAAAAAGATCCCCAAATCAGAGATTGGGAAATTAAAATGCAGGAAAAATTAAACACTAAAGTCAGCATCCGCAGACGCGGCTCCTGGGGCGGAATAATTGAAATTGAATATTATTCAGAAGAAGAATTGGAAGAAACTATAAATAAAATCTTGAACTGAAAATTTATTTCCCAAAAAACTTAAATATGTTTAGCCGGCTGCTTTTTCTTAAAGCAGCTTTTATTTTATCTCTGGCCGCGTGCGTCTGCGCAATTGATAACCAGTTTTCCGAAGGCCCTTTGCGGTTTTTATCAATAATAATTTCAACCACGTCCCCGCTTTTAAGGGGCGTCTGCAAAGTTGCTATTTTGTCATTCACTTTTGCCCCAGCGCATTTATTGCCAATATCAGAGTGAATGTGATAGGCAAAATCAATTGGCGTCGCGCCTTCTGGCAAATCAATCACATCGCCTTTGGGCGTAAAAACAAAAATTCTGTTTTTAAAAAAGTCCAATTTTAAAGAATTAAGATAATGTTTGGGCGTTTTGCCATTATCTTTTTCATCCAAAAGACCTTGGATCCACTTTAATTTTTCCTGAGAAATTTTAAGATTTTCCTTAATATTTTTATCTTTATAAAGCCAGTGGGCCGCCACACCCAATTCCGCTTCTTCGTGCATCTTTTGAGTGCGGATTTGAAATTCCGTAATCCGGCCGTCTGGGCCAAACACGGTGGTATGCAAAGACTGGTAGCCGTTAGGCTTGGGTTGGGCGATATAATCTTTAATGCGGCCAGGCACTGGCGGCCAAAGCTGGTGAATGTGGCCAAGCACGCGATAGCAATCTTCTATGTCTTCAACAATAATGCGCAAGGCCACTAAATCATAGACTTTATTGATATCCATGTCTTTACGCAAAATTTTCTGATACAAAGAATAATATCTTTTGGCCCGGCCTTCTAATTTAACAATCTTAACCGAGGAGTTCTCTAATAATTCTTTTTGGATAATCTTAATGACCCTATCAGTAAAACGCTTTTGTTCCTCATATCTTTTTTTGGAAATATCCAAAACCCATTTATATTCTTCCGGATAAACATAAGGAAAAGATAAATCTTCCAATTCGCCTTTAATTTCTTCCATGCCCAAACGATTGGCAATGGGCGCGTAAATTTCCAGACTTTCTCTGGCAATTCTCTGCTGTTTAACAGGTGTCAAAGAATAAAGAGTCTTTAAATTATGAATCCGATCAGCAAACTTAATAAATACCACGCGCACATCTTCGGCAATGGCCATAAACATTTTGCGCAAATTTTCTGCATAGCGTTCCAGGCCGCGATATTTTATTTTGCCTAATTTTGTAATGCCTTCTACCAAGCGCGCAATTTCCAAACCAAAATTTTTTTCAATTTCACTTAGGGTGCGCCCTGTTTCTTCTGGCACATCATGCAAAATGCCGGCAATAATTGTGGCCATATCCAAATTATATTCGGCTAATTTATATGCTGTTTCCAGAGGATGCTGGATATAATCATCTCCGCTGTGCCGTTTCTGCCCTCTATGAGCTTCATTTGCAAAATCATAAGCCAGCCTTACCAAATCCAGATCCGCGCCTGGATTATTTTTTCCTATGACTTCAAGAATGCGTTCAATAGTCATATTAACATATTAGCATATTAACATATTAGCATAAAGAGTATTTTTAGCCCTATTGTTTCCCTTAATTTCTCAATTTCTTAATTTCTTAATTACTATTTCTCCTGTGGATAACTCACATTGACAATTAAGCTGATTTTTGCTAAACTCCATTATTACAAATTTATCTTAATTATTATGTTTAAAATCGCTTTTATTGGCCAAAAAGGCATTCCTGTTTCACAAGGCGGGGTAGAACGCCATGTAGAAGAACTTTCCTTGCGTTTAAGCAATAAAGGACGCGATGTATATGTCTATACTAGACCGCAATGGGTGCCAAAAGAATATAAAAAATATGACCAGGTGAACTTGATTAGTTTGCCGTCTTTAAGAACAAAAAATTTTGACGCGATTTCGCACACCTTACTCGCGACCTTACATGCTGTCTTTATTCTTAAAGCTGATATTATCCATTATCAAGGCGTTGGCCCGTCGCTTTTGGCCTGGCTGCCAAGAATTTTAAGCCGCCGCATTAAAGTTATTTCTACCATACACTCTGCTGATTGGGATCATCAAAAATGGAATTCTTTCGCGCAATTTATGCTTAAATTAGGCGCCAAATTTGCTTGCCAATTCAGCCACGACACCATTGCTATTTCCAGAAGCTTGCAAAAATATTGTCTGGCTAATTACAGAGGCGAGGCAAATTATATTCCGAATGGCGTATCATTGCCAGAAAAAAATAATGAGATTGAAAAAAAAGTTTTAGCTAATTTTGGTCTTGCGCCAAATAAATATCTATTGGTAGTTTCCCGCTTAGTGCAACATAAAGGCGTGCATTATCTAATTGAAGCTTTTAAAACCTTTAAGGAAATGACAAAAAAAACCAACAAAAACCAGGATTTAAAATTAGTCATTGTTGGTTCCACCGCCTTTACGGAAAATTATCAAAAATTTTTATTAAAGCTAACACGCGGACAGCAGGATATAATTTTTACTGGCATTCAAACTGGCGCTAATTTGGACGCGATTTTCAGAAACAGTTATCTTTATGTTCAGCCATCAGAGTCAGAGGGATTATCAATTGCCATACTTGAAGCAATGGCTTATGGCAAAGCAGTCTTGGTTTCTGATATTGAAGAAAATCTTGAGTTAATCTCAGGCACGGCGGAAACCGGCTCAGTCGGTTTTGATTTTCAAAATAAAAACAGCCACGACTTAGCTCATAAACTCAAAATACTGACAGAACACCCAACTATTATTCGCCAAGTTGGGGCCAAGGCCAGAAATTATGTCAAATTATATTATAACTGGGAAGAAATTACTGCCCGCACAGAAAAAATTTATAAAAATGTTATTTTGGTAAAAGATAAAGTCAGAAAATTAGGCCCGGCTTTCTCTCTTATGGGTGAGAGAGCTTAATTAGATAATAATAAGTTAGCAAAAAAGTCCCGCATTCGGTGGGGCTTTTTATTATGGACAAAAATAAGCCGCAATGGTAAGATAGGGATGAAACTAAAAACTCAAATTTCAAAATTCAAAGCTCAAAACTAAAACTTAAAGCCCCAAAACTAATAATGTGTAGTAAAGTTTTAAGTTAAAAAGTTATAGTTTTGACTTTTGACATTTGAGTTTTGAGTTTAAAATCTTATGTTTAAAAATATTTTCGGCAAATTTTCTCACGACTTAGGTGTAGATTTAGGCACAGCCAATACTTTAATTTATGTCCAAGGCAAAGGCATCGTAATTAATGAGCCATCGGTCGTCGCCATCAATACCAGAAATGACCAAATTTTAGCTATTGGCGATGAAGCAAAAAAAATGATTGGCAAAAATCCAGCGCATATTTCTGTTGTCAGGCCATTGGTTGACGGCATTGTTTCTGATTTTGAAGTCACGGAAAAAATGCTCAAATATTTTGTGGATAAAATTCATAAAGACAGCTGGCTCTCAACTCCGCGTCCGCGCATGGTAATTGGCGTGCCGCAAGATATTACCGAGGTAGAAAGGAAAGCGGTTGAAGACGCGGCCCTTTCTGCCGGCGCCAGAAAAATTTATTTAGTGGAAGAACCGATTGCCGCGGCCATCGGCACCAGATTGCCGATCACCGAGGCAGTGGGCAATATGGTTGTGGATATTGGCGGCGGCACCACCGAAATCGCGGTAATTTCTTTATCCGGTGTGGTCAGCTCTAAATCGCTAAAAACCGCCGGCATAGAATTAGACTGGGACATTATCAACTACGCGCGGGAAAAATATAATCTTTTTTTGGGTGAAAATTCAGCTGAAAATGTCAAAAAAATATTAGGCTCGGCATATTCAATGCCGGAAAAAATGGTCATGGAAATTCGCGGCCGCGATCTTTATTCCGGACTGCCGCGTTCAGTTAAAATAACTGATGAAGAAATCCGTTATGCCCTTGCTAAAACCATCAACATTATTATTGATAACATAAAATCAGTCGTAGAAACCACACCGCCTGATCTGATTTCAGAAATTTATGAACGTGGCATAATTCTTTGTGGTGGCGGGGCTTTGCTTAAGGGCCTGGATAAATTAATTTTCCAAGAAACAAAAATTCCTACCAAAGTTATTGATGATCCATTAACCGCCATTGCGCGCGGCACTGGCATTATTTTAGAAGATTTAGAAGGACTTAAAGACTTATTGATTCCAACAACTAACGAGTGATAAATCTTTTATGCCCAAAAAAATTCTTTCCAATGATTTTTTTATCTCTGGCATAATAATTCTAGCCCTTATTTTTTTTCACCACACTGCTTTAATATACCCTTTTGAGCGGCTGATCACTTGGGTTTTATCTCCTTTTCAAGTTATTGCTTACTCTTTTGGCGACAATCTGGCTGGCAAAATAACAGTCACCGCCCAAAAAAAAGATTTTCAAATTGAAAATGAAATTTTAAGAAAAAAAATAGAAAATCTGGAAGATCAAATCGTAACGCTGAAAAATTTCATTGAGGAAAATAAATTAATAGAGGAAGAAAGCGATTATCTAAAGGCGAAAAAAATCAATTTCCAGACTGCCAGGGTCATCGGCCGCGGACCAGACGCCAACGCGAACATTTTGATTATCAATAAAGGTTCAGAGGGCCGCATTCAAAACGGCCTGGCCGTGATGGCTGAAAAAGGCGCTTTAATCGGCAAAATTATTCAAGTTGAAAAAAATCAATCTTTTGTTTTGCTATTGATTGACAATCAATGCCGTCTTTCTGCCTCTCTTGCCGGACAATCAGAAATTACTGGCATTGTCACGGGTAGCCACAATAATGGCTTGGTCTTGGAATATATACTTAAAAATAACAGCTTGAAAAGCGGCGATTTGATTGTTACATCTGGCACTGATAAGGCCATACCAGCCGGACTTTTAATCGGTGAAATAGGAGAAATAACAGATAATAAAGAAGATCTGTTTAAGCGGGCAGAAATTATTTCTCCTGCTAATTTTAGAAATTTAAAAATTGTGAGCGTGATTATTAACTAAATTATGTACAAAAAATACTTTAGGATCAGCTTGTTGGTTTTGGCGCTTTTTGTGATCCAACACTCTTTAATCACTCGTCTGGACGCCAGACTTATCTTTTGGCCCGCTATTATCAGTTTTATTATTATTGTTTTTGGCCATCGCCTGGGTTTAATCTGGGGACTCATCATTGGTTTTTTACTGGACATTTTTTCGCCACTAATTTTTGGCAGCCATCTGATGATATTTTTTTTAATTACCATAGTTATCTACTTATTGGCAAAAAACTTTTTAACTGACCGTTCTGTTATGTCTTTTATCATTTTGTCTTTAACCGCCGCTTTAATTTATGTTTTCCTGTTATATCTAATCCAAATGATTTTGATAAAACTGGCTGGCCAAAATCAAATATTTAATTTCAATTTAAAATCCCTTTTCATTTTTTTGGGCGCGAATCTTGTCTTAATTTTAATCCTTTTTCTCTTTACTTTAAAATTCTCTAAAAAACTAGAAACTAATATTTTAATGCGTTGATGAAAACTCCGGGTAAAAAAATTTTAATGGCCATGTCCGGAGGCATTGATTCTTCGGTCGCGGCTAATATCTTAAAAAACCAAGGACATAATGTTATTGGTATTTTTTTAAAATTCTGGCACGAGAATAATCCCGCTTATCCTGCTGCTGAAAATAAATGTTGTTCGGAACAATCATTTTTAGATGCTAAAAGTGTCTGTCAGAAAATCGGAATTCCGCTTTATAGTTTAAATTATGAAAAAAATTTTAAACAAGAAATCGTTGATTATTTTTTAAAAAGTTACGAAGCAGGGGAGACGCCTAATCCCTGCATCATTTGCAACAAAAAAATTAAATTGGGCCTTTTGATAAAATACGCACGTGAATTAGGTTTTGATCTGGTGGCTACCGGGCATTATGCCAAAACAAGTTTAGCAATTAACAAAAAACAGAAAACAGAACACGCTCATCAAACAATTAAATTATTAACAACCAAAGACAAGAAAAAAGACCAGTCATATTTTTTATATGCTTTAAATCAAAACGAGCTGCCACACCTCATGTTTCCTTTAGCAAATTATATCAAAGAAGAAGTGCGGCAATTAGCCAAAAAATGGCAACTGCCAGTGATAGAAAAAAAAGAAAGCCAGGAAGTTTGTTTTATTTCTGATGCAACAAAAAATTTCTTAAAAAGAAATCTGAAATTAAAAACGGGATTTATAAAAACAACTGATGGAAAAATAATAGGCGAGCATGGTGGCTTGCCGCTTTACACAATTGGCCAGCGCCAAGGAATAAATATTAATAATGGACCATATTATGTGATAAAAAAAGATCTGGCTAAAAATGAACTCATTGTCACTGATGATAAAAATGATGCTAAACTTTTAAACAAAACCGCAGTGATAAAAAATGTTAATTGGATTTCAGGCATTAAACCATTATTGCCATTAAAATGTTTTGGCAGACACAGATATCGGGCAAAATTAGAGCGAGTAGTAGTGACAAAACAAAACACGGGAGAATATTTAGTCACTTTTAAAAATCCAGTGCGCGCCTTGACGCCCGGCCAGTCAATTGTGTTTTACCAGCCATTAAGAAAATTTTTTAATAAAAATTATGAAATCTTGGGCGGAGGAGTAATGTGTTGAATGGCAGATATAAAAATATTATGCTATAATAAATCCATGCTTTTTAATACTTCTATAATTAAAAAACTTCAGAAATCAAATCTGATTGGCCGCGGGTGCAATAATTTTTTAGTGGCTGACAAATGGCTCTCTGTTAAAAACGCCGGAATCAAAGGTGATAAATTTGTGGTTTGCAATGTTTCAGAATCAGAGCCCGGCATGTTTAAAGATGAATATGTTTTAAAAAATTTTAGTGAGCGAGTGATTGACGGCATCAAAATCGCCATGAAATTTATCCGGGCAAAAAAAGGATTTATCTATCTTAATCCTGAATATTTTAAAGATTTTCAGGATTATTTATTGCCGGAAATTTCTGCGCAAAAAGTTAACATTGAACTTTATGAAAAACCTCTGCATGACTATGTGGGCGGTGAAGAAACATCCTTATTAAATTCAATGCAGGGTTTGCGCGTAGAGCCGCGTTTTAAACCGCCGTTTCCAACCACGCATGGATTTTTTAATCAGCCCACCATTATCAATAATTGCGAAACATTTTATGCTGTGTCTTTAATAAATTCTGGCGAATATAAAAATATCAAATTTTATTGTTTATCAGGAGATGAGGTTGATAATTCGGTTAAAGAATTGCCTGTTAACATTACAATCAAAAAATGTCTGCAAGAATTCGGCCACAAATCTTCTGACAAATATTTTTATCAAGTAGGCGGCGGCGCGGCTGGTTTTTGTTACAATTACAAACAATTAAATCGTGCGTTTGCCGGCAATCCAAGCATTATTATTTATAAAAAAAACAGGCCGGAAAAAGATTTGATATTGCATTGGCTTCAATTTTTTAAAAACGAATCCTGCGGAAAGTGCCTGCCCTGCCGCGAAGGCACTTATCGCTTATTAAAATTATTGGAAAAACAATACGCTGGCGAAAATCAAGACCAAGCAGTCATTAACGATTTGATTTTTACCATTCAAAATACAAGTTTTTGCGGGTTGGGAAAAGTGGCCTGCAATGCGGTTGTGAGTTATTGGAAAAATATATGTCCAAAAAAATAAACCTTACCATCAACGATCATGCATATACTGCGCACAACGGCGAAACTATTTTAGATGTGGCGCTGCGCGAAAATATTGATATTCCGCATCTTTGCAAACATCCTGATTTATCAATCCAGGCAATTTGCCGCACCTGTGTAGTTGAAGTTGTAAAAGTCAGGCTGGGTTTTAAAACCCAGCCTAGTGAAATTGTAACTTCTTGTTCTACAAAAGTGGAAGAAGGGATGAAAATTAAGACAAAATCAAAAGATGCGGAACGCGCCAGAATAATAAATTTGGAATTAATTTTTTCAGAACATATAGAAAAATGTGACACCTGCATCTATCAAGATAATTGTATTATTTTAAAATACGCCAAAATTTATAACATTCAAATTGCCCGTTTTCCAGACCGCAAAAAAAAATATCCAATTTGGCAATTTTCAGATTCAATTCAGTTTGATTCATCAAAATGCATTGACTGCAGAAACTGCGTGGAGGTTTGCGATAAAATGCAAGCCTGTAAATTTTATGAAGTAGCAGATAGGGGAGTGGAAACGATTGTGAAACCCGTAGGGGCGTATTGCAATACGCCCCTACAACACAACATTGACTCCCTCCAAAATGATTCAAATAAATTTGACTGCACTTATTGCGGCCAGTGCGTGGTGCACTGCCCTGTGGGTGCTATCTCCGGCGTACCTCATTGGCAAAAAGTAGAAAAATTATTAACAGAAAAAACAAACTCATCAAAAATTTTAATTGCGCAAATCGCGCCTTCAATCAGAGTTTCCATTGGCGAGGAGTTTGGTCTGGAGCCAGGAAAAATTATGACTGGCCAACTTGCCGCTTCCATGAAAAATTTAGGTTTTGATTATGCGTTTGATGTTAATTTAGGCGCTGATTTTACTACTTATGAAGAAGCGAGGGAACTTGTCAATTGGTTAAACAGCGACAAAAAACGGCCCATGTTCACTTCCTGCTGTCCGGCCTGGGTCAAATTTGTGGAATTTTACTACCCAGAATTCATTTCTCATCTCACTACTTCTAATTCCCCGCATATGTGTTCTGGCCCGATTATCAAAACATATTTTGCTGATTATCTAAAAAAAGATCCGCGGGATATTATAGTTGTTTCCATCATGCCCTGCACTTCTAAAAAACATGAAATAAATTTAGATACTCATAAAATTGACTTGGGCTGGTGTTTGGAACGACTGGACTTGCCCAACCTTTGTCATTCCGGCTCGAATTACCACAGGCAATTCTTCGCTGACACGGAATCCAGAAACAAAAAATTAGATTCTGATTTTCATCAGAATGACAAAAAGAGTATAAAAATTAAATCTGTTGATTATGTTTTAACCACGCGCGAATATGCTTATCTTTTGCATAAACATAAAATTGATTTGCCAAATTTAAAACCGCAAGATTTAGATCTGCCTTTGGGAATTTATTCCGGCGCTGGAGCAATTTATGGTACGACCGGCGGCGTGATGGAATCGGCCTTAAGGAGCACTGATTATTTCTTCCGCGTCTTTGATGAGGTCGGCTCATTAGAACCAGTTATCAAAGGTGAGAATTATCAGTTAAAAAAGAAAAGATTTTCTAAAATTTCTCAAAGCAGAATTGAATTCAAAGAAGTCCGCGGTCAAAAAGGCATTAAAACTGCGCGTGTTAAAGTTGGCAATAGAAAATTAAATGTGGCTGTAATTAACGGGCTTGGCAATGCAAAAAAATTCTTAGACAATCTAAAACAGGAACCTGTCCGCCGGAGCGATAATTGGTTGCTAAAAAGCGGAGGCGGACAAAAATTTGATTATGTTGAAGTGATGGCTTGTCCTGGGGGCTGTATTGGCGGCGGTGGCCAGCCAATTCCGACTAACTCTAAAATTAGGGACCAGCGCGCCGCCGCGCTTTATGAAATTGATAAAAATCTGCCTATCCGCACCGCGCATGAAAATCCGTCTGTTTTAGAAATTTATCAAAAATATTTTAAAGGCGATGAAGAATTTATTGAACATATTTTGCATAGCAAATTTAAACAAAAAGAAAGGGAAGGGTACACGGTGATGCCATCTTGAGGAGTAAAGCGACGAAAAATCCCAATATCTAAGTTTTTATGTCAAGCTTAAAAATAAAATCCATAAAATCATTAAAAAATCTGAAAAATAAAACAGTATTAGTGCGCTGTGATTTTGATGTGCCGCTTAGTCACAAAAACACAGAAAGCACAAAAGCACAAAAGCACAAAAGCACAATTAAAATTTTAGATGATTCGCGATTACAAGCGTGTTTGCCAACAATTGAATATCTCTTAAAAAAGAAAGCAAAAATAATTTTAATAGGACATCTTGGAAGACCTGGAAGAAAAGTCGCGCCAGAGTTATCTTTATTGCCAATAAAAGAAAAATTAGAAAAAATATTATCAAAGGATTTAAGATTTAAAAATTATGATTTAAGAATAAATTTTACCAATCACCAATCACCAATCACCAATCACCAAATTTCAATGTTAGAAAACCTTCGCTTTAATCCTGATGAAGAAAAGAATGATAAAAATTTTGCTAAAAAATTAGCGGGGTTGGCTGATATTTATGTTAATGAGGCCTTTGCTGTTTCTCACAGAAGCGCGGCTTCAGTGGACGCCATAAAAAATTATCTGCCAAGTTATGCTGGCTTAAATTTGGTAAACGAAATAAAAAATTTATCTTATGTTTTGAAAAACCCAAAAAAAACATTAATCATAATTATTGGCGGAGCGAAAATTGAAACAAAACTGCCAGTGATAAAAAATTTTTTAAACAAAGCTGACCATATTTTAATCGGCGGAGCTGTGGCCAATGATTTTTTGTTGGCAGAAGGATATAAAGTAAAGGAGTCGCTTGTGGATAAAGATTATATTGAGGAAGCAAAAAAAATCTTAATTAAGTCAAAAGTCAAAAGTCAAAAGTCAAAACTACAACTTAAAACTCAAAATTATAAAGATAGTAAAATTATTTTACCAATAGATTTTGTCTGGGGCAATAATAAAATATTGGATATTGGCAAAAAAACAATTCGCGAATATTGTGCTATAATTAAAAAAGCAAACACCATTGTCTGGAATGGGCCCATGGGGTATTTTGAAACTAAAAAATTTGCCAATGGCACATATGAAATTGCCAAAGCAATTTTTAAAAGTAAAGCCCGTGTTATAATTGGCGGAGGAGACACTAACCAAATCCTTAACCATAATACAGCATACATTATACATAATAAAAAAGTTTTTGTTTCCACTGGCGGCGGAGCCATGCTTGAATTTTTGGGTGGCAAAAAACTACCAGGAATAAATAAGCTTTTAAATTAAAACTTATGAAAATTAAAACCATTACTGCTCGTGAAATTCTAGACTCCCGAAGCAACCCAACTATTGAAACGGAAATAATTTTAGATTGTGGATTAAAAACCAAAGCATCAGTGCCATCGGGCGCCTCAACTGGCATTTACGAAGCTGTAGAATTACGCGACAAAAACAAAAAAAGATACGGCGGTTTAGGTGTTTTAAAAGCTTGCGTCAATGTTAATCAAAAAATCTCGCACTATCTTAAAGGCGAGGATGTTTCTGATCAGGAAAAAATTGATAATTTGCTGATTAAATTAGACAGCACCAAAAATAAATCCAAACTTGGCGCTAACGCAATGCTCTCGGTTTCACTTGCCTGCGCCCGCGCCGGTGCTTTGGCAAAAAATCAAGAACTATACCAATACTTAAGATCAATTTACCAATCACCAATCACCAACCACCAATTTCCTATCCCCATGTTTAACATCTTTAATGGTGGCGCACACGCTGATTCTAATGTTGATATCCAGGAATTCATGGTTATTCCTTCTGGCATTAAAAAATACACGGAACAACTGCGCGCTGGTTCTGAAATTTTTCAAGCGCTTGGAAGTGTCATGAAAAAAAATAAATTAAGCGTTAATGTTGGCAATGAAGGCGGTTATGCCTGCAATGTTAAAAACACAGCGCAAATTTTTGACCTGATTATGGCAGCTATTAAGCTCGCTGGCTATCAAGCTGGCCAAGACATTTTTTTGGGCATTGATGCTGGTTCTTCTGAATTTTATGACAAAAAGAAAAAAGTGTATAATTTAAAATTGGAAAACAAAAAACTCCCGGCTGAAAAATTATCTGAACTTTATCTGTCGTGGATGGAAAAAAATCCGCTTATTTCTCTTGAAGATCCGTTTGCTGAAAATGATTTTACCGGCTGGCAGTTATTAAATTCTAAAATTCAAACCCGCCTTTCTGTCATTCCGGCCCCCGATCGCAGTCGAGGGCAGGCTCCAGCGGAAATCCCAGCGAGAACAGAAAATCTTTATCCACGAGATCCTCGCTTTCGCGAGGATGACAATAATAAAAATAAATTACCTTTACTCATAGGCGATGATTTATTTACTACAAACACTGGCCGTCTGAAAATCGGCATGGAAAAAAATCTTGCCAATGCCGCGATTATCAAACCCAATCAAATCGGCACTTTGACAGAAACAATAAATTTTATTAAAGAAGCACAAAAAAATAATTATAAAATAATTGTTTCACATCGTTCAGGCGAAACCAATGATGATTTTATTGCTGATTTAGCCGTGGCAGTTGGCGCTGATTTTGTTAAATTCGGCGCGCCAAACAGAGGAGAGAGAGTGGCGAAGTATAACAGATTATTAGAAATTAACAATAATTTCTAATTTCTAAATAATAATCAAACTTTTTAATGTTTAATGTTTTAGGTTTAAAAATTACTAATTAGAAATTAGAAATTTTATTTTATGAGTTGGCTTCTCATCACTCTTCTCGCTTATTTTCTCAACGCTGTAGCCATGGTCACGGACAAAGCTCTGTTAAAAAAAAATAAAATAGAGCATCCGTTTGTTTATGTTTTTTATATTGCCGCCTTAGGTTGCCTTTTAATGCTTTTCCTAATTCCATTTGGTTTAAAAATTCCTGACGGGCTCACTATTTTGGTATCACTTTTTGCCGGAGCAACTTTTGTCTGGGCCTTACTTTTAATGTTTTCAGCACTTAAAAAAGACGAGGCAAGCAGAGTTAATCCTATGGTCGGCGGGCTAACGCCAATTTTTGTTTTTTTATTTGCCTGGTATATTCTGGAAGAAAAATTAAATTGCGACCAATACGCTGGTTTGATATTTTTGATTATCGGTTCTTTGCTCATTGCCTTGGATTTTCATAAGCACGGCGCTTTAACTTGGTTAAAAAAGAAATTAGGTTTCAAACCCAAATTTTCTTTGCCGCAGATCAAAAAAACAATTTGGTTAGTTTTGCCATCAGCCGCGCTTTTTGGAGTTTCCAGCGTTTTAACAAAATTAGTTTATTCTCAAATCCAATTTTTAACCGGTTTTATTTGGACAAGGGCTGGATCTTTAATAGCTGTCATTCTTTTGCTTTTTATTCCAGCCAATTTTCAAGCAGTAAAAGCCAGCTTTAAATCAAATAAAAATAATGCTTCACAAACTAAAAAAACTGGTGCTATGTTTTTATTAGGTCAGGCCTGCGGCGGCAGTTCTGCTATTTTACAGCAATATGCCATTTTTTTAGGTTCAGTCACTCTGGTTCAGGCGCTTCAAGGCATACAATATGTTTTTATTTTTATTTTCGCGGTTTTATTAACTACTTTTCTACCAAAAATTATTAAGGAAGAAATGACTAAAGAAATTTTAATGCAAAAAATTATTGCAATAATTTTGATAATTATCGGGCTGTATTTTATCGCAGTGTAAAAAATGAAAAAACTCAATCTCAAACCCACCAGAACCCATTATATTATTTTTTTTGCAGTCATCATTCTTTTTTTGTTGATTTTAATTTTAGCCAACTGGAATTTTGGCGCGGATAAAAATATAATTTGGGGCGCGACTTTTAGCAAAAAACAAAGTGATCACCTTGATATTGATTGGAAATTAGTTTATTCAAAAATGATTGATGAAATGCCTTTTAAAATCTTGCGTATTCCGATTTACTGGGACGAGATAGAAAAAAAACCGGGCGAATTTGATTTTTCCGATTACACCTGGATGTTTGATTTGGCTAGAAGTAAAGAGATTGAAATCGTGCCAGTTATTGGCCGACGCGTGCCGCGCTGGCCAGAATGTCACACGCCTGAATTTTATCAAAATTTATCAAGCAATGACATTAAACAAAAAATTTTAAATTTAATTACTCTGGAAATTGAACAATTTAAAAGTTATGATAATATCAAAAAATGGCAAATAGACAATGAACCTTTTTTAGATTTTTTTGGCGAGTGTCCGCTGACAGATGAAAATTTAATCAAAAAAGAAATAGCTTTGGTGCGCGAATTAGACGCGAGACCAATTTTAATTACTGAATCAGGGGAATTATCAAGCTGGCTTAATGGCGCCAGATTAGCTGATATTTTAGGAGTTTCTATGTACCGCGAAACCTGGAATAAAAATTGGGGCTGGTTTCAGTATCCTTTGCCTCCAGCTTATTATTATTTCAAGGGTAAAATTGTTCAACGGCTAACTCATGTAAAAAAAATAATTAACACCGAACTTCAGGCAGAACCATGGGCCGAAGAAAATGATTTGACAAAAACAAAACTTCAGAATCAATTATATGGCTTAGATTTATTAGAAATAAAATCAAATCTCAAATTCGCAAAAAAAGCAGGCCAGGATGAAATCTATATTTGGGGTGTGGAATGGTGGTGGTGGCTGGGCCAAAAACATAATCAATGGGATATTTGGGAATATTTTAAAACACAAAATTTTTAATAAGTGCTATAATATATTTATACACATATGTCAGATCTTAATCATGAGCTTAAAAAAATAGAAAAAGAAGCCGAGCTTGGTCTGGAAGAAATTGTCGGCCTGAAAAAACCTTTTTACAAAAAAGCGATTTTTTGGCTGCTGACGATTTTCCTAATCGTACTTATTGTTTTAGGCATTGGTTATTTTTCTTATTGGCAGCCGCTTAAAAATACTTTTGTCTTAGCCGGTCAAACCCAAAGTTATTTTGAAAAAGCTCAAACAGATTTATTAGCTGCTAATTTTTCTGAAGCTAAAAAAGATATTGAAACGGCTCAAAAACTTCTGGAAAATCTGGAAAAAAATGTCAATAAATTAGATTCGCCTTTAATGATCGGCTATCTGCATAATCAATACGAAAGCATTAAAATTATCATTGATTCTATCCAAGAATTCAGTTCCGGACTTTATTTAGTGGCTAATTTATCCCATGATGTATTAACAAGTGTCAAACAAGATCTAAATAATAAAAATACCACTCTTAGCCAACAAAAAAGATTAGAAATTCTAAGCCGTTTGGCCCAAGCCAATCCTTCTTTAAACGGCGCCAAAGCGCAAATAAATTTATCGCTTTTAACCCTTGACCAAATAGACCAAGAAAAACTTAACAGCCAGCTTAAAAAATATTATCTAACCCTTAAAGCAAAACTAATTTTTCTCCAGGGATTTTTAGAACAAGCCACTGGTCTTTCAGAGGTTCTGCCCAAAGTTTTGGGCCTGGGCCAGGAAAAAACTTATCTTTTTTTACTGCAAAACAGCAATGAACTCCGGCCAACTGGCGGCTTTATTGGCACAGTTGGAATTTTAAAATTAAAAAACGGGCAAATAATCAGTTTTAACACCAATGATGTTTATGATTATGATCGCTTTGCCATTAACAAAAAAATGGCGGTGATCGCACCTGAACCTTTAAAAAAATATCTTAATATATCCAGTTGGTATTTGCGCGACAGCAATTGGTCAGCTGATTTTCCTTTAGCCGCGAAAAAAATTGAATGGTTTTATCACGAGGAAGCTGGATTATCTGATGGCGCATTGGAAAATATCCGGATTGACGGCATCATTGCCATTACGCCAAAAATGGTTGAAGATGTTTTGAACGCTCTTGGAGCGGTTGAGGTGGATTCTTTTATTTTTAATAAAGATAACTTTGTCAGCCAGTTGCAATACTTGGTAGAAGTTGGTTTTCAGGCGCAAAAAGTGCCGTTCTTCCAACGCAAAAATATTATCGGACGGCTCTCGCAAGAACTAATTAGCCGTCTGGACAAATTAAACTTTGAGGGCTGGCTTGCAATTTTTAAATCCTTATTTAATAATTTAAATCAAAAAAATATTTTAATTTATTCTAAAGATGCAAATCTGCAAAATCTGACTACAGAACAAAACTGGTCTGGCGCGATCAATAATACGCCTGATGATTTTCTCATGGTCGTTGATGCTAATCTGGCTGCGCTCAAATCAAATCAATGCGTTGAAAGGCAAATTAAATACAGCTTATTGCCGGTTGAAGATAAAATCAAGGCGCGTGTGGATATAAATTATAAAAATAATTGTTCTTTTACCTGGCAGACAACGCGCTACCGCACCTATACAAGAATTTATGTGCCTTTAGGTTCAAAATGGCTAAAAACAGAAGGCTCAATGGACACTGACCGCTCGCCCAAAAAAGGGTTCACTGATTTGAGCGAAGAAAATAATAAAACTATTTTTGGCACTTTTATTGCCATAGAGCCAGGCAAAACCGGCACTTTGTCATTTGAATATAATCTGCCAGATTATTTGATTAAAAAAATATCAGCCAGTAGTTTTTATCATTTATATCTGCAAAAACAGCCAGGCACTAAAAATGATAAAATATTTTTAGATTTGCAATTTGATCAAAAAATAAAAAAATCTCTGCCTGAAAATTCTACTCTCCTAAATGCTGACCGTTATCAACTAACTACAAATTTAGAAACTGACCGCGAAATAAAGCTTGAATTTTAATTTTCTAAACAATATGCTATAATTAAAACATAAAATAATTTCAACCATCATGACTATTGATAAATTAGCCAAACTAATAAAAAAAGGTTTTGACGATGTGGATGCCGGATTTGTGGCAGTAGACAAAAGATTTGATGCTCAAGATAAAAAATTAGAACAAAATTTTTTGAGTTTTAAAAAAGAAATGGAAGATGTAATGGATCAAAAATTTTTTGGTTTTAAAAAGGAAATGGAAGATGTAATTGAAGAAAAATTATTTAATATTGGGATGGAATTAAAAAATATTAGAAAAGAAATTGATAAATTAAATGAAAAAATTTCTGATGTGCTTGCGACCGAAGCTAATGACATTAAACCAGTCTATTTTGATTTAGAAAAATTAAAAAAGAAGGTAGCTTTTTTGGCAGCAGAAATAAAAATCTTAAAATCTTGCCGTCAGCTAAAAAACGCTTAATAATTTTGATTTTCTAAATAACAAATAAATGCTATGCTTAAAAATCTTAAAATCAAAAAAACAAATGGTTTTACTCTGATTGAACTTTTAGTTGTGATTGCAATTATAGGTTTGCTTTCAACAATCGCCATGGTAGCATTTAACAATGCAAGACAAAAAGCAAGAGATGCTAGAAGATTGGGTGATTTAAGACAACTTGCCACTGCCATTCAGTTACTAGCTGATGATCAAGGTGATTATTTCTCAACTGGTGGAACAGGTAAATGTTTAGGTTTTGGTAACGGACAGACATGCTGGAATGGTAGTGTGTCTGGTAGTGATAGTTTAAACGCAGCTTTAGCACCATATATAAAAATTCCATCAGATCCCTTATTTGGA
>Ga0210049_1002060_pt1 | contig 18888 bp, 20 predicted proteins | sample CryGeyCG2014_300_2_FD_183964 | JGI IMG/M metagenome (GOLD analysis project Ga0210049, IMG submission 183964) | Groundwater microbial communities from aquifer - Crystal Geyser CG06_land_8/20/14_3.00 (SPAdes) (version 2) | ecosystem: Environmental > Aquatic > Deep subsurface > Groundwater | place... | reverse complement strand
CTCTCAGAAACTCAGGATTCATGCAAACTCCAAATTTTTTTCCAATTTTCTTCTTGGAATATTTCTCAATTAATGGTAAAACAATCTTTTCTGTTGTTAATGGTATCACTGTGCTTTTCACAACAACTACATGATAATCATTTTTTTCTTTCGATGCCTTTCCAATCTCCTTTGCCACATCCTTAACATATTTTAAACTGATTGAACCATCAGGGAGAGAAGGCGTGCCTACACAGATAAATGAAACATCACTGTTTTTCACATTTTTTTCAAGCTCTGTTGATCCTTTAATCAAGCCCTTATTCACAAGTTTTTTCAGCATTCTATCCAGCCCTTGCTCATAAAAGGGAGGAATACCCCTATTCAGATTCTCAACCTTTTTCTTTATTTTATCAACGCAAACAACATTAAAATCATGCTCAGCAAACGCTACCCCTGTGGTAAGACCAACATACCCTGTACCTATAATTGATATTTTCATCATAACGTTATCTTTTTCAATGATTAAAAATCTTTACACAACAGTTAAAATATCAGAACACTATACCAAATTATGAAAGCTGTAATACCCGCAGCAGGATTTGGTACAAGGTTTTTGCCTGCAACAAAGGCACAGCCTAAGGAGATGCTTCCATTGGTGGACAAGCCTGCAATACAGTATGTGGTAGAGGAAGCAGTATCATCTGGTATAAAAGACATAATTATAATCACTGGTAGAGGTAAGAGGGCTATAGAAGACCATTTTGATAAATCGTTTGAACTGGAATATATCCTTAGAAGAGATAAAAAGGAAAAAGAGCTTAAAGAAGTCCAAAAAATATCTAACCTTGCGAATATACATTATATCAGGCAGAAAGAGCAAATAGGGTTAGGGGATGCAATACTTTGTGCTAAAAGGTTTGTTGGTAATGAGCCTTTTGCTGTAATGCTTGGTGACGATGTAACCTTTAATAACGTACCTTGTTTGAAGCAAATCATCAATGTCTTTAATAAATATAATAAATCTGTTGCTGCTGTTGAAGAAATTCCGAAAGAAAAATTGTATAGATATGGTGTGATTAAAGGGAAAAAAGTTGAAAATTCCGTTTATCTGATTGAGGATGTTGTAGAAAAGCCTGCATCTGGAAAAGAGCCTTCAAACTTAGCAATACTTGGAAGATATGTGTTCACACCTGAAATTTTTGAGTGTATTGAAGAGGTTGAAGCAAAAGTTAAAGGCGAAATTTTGTTAGCAGATGCACTTAATTTATTAAGAAGGAAACAAGAAATTTATGCCTATGTTTTTAAGGGGAAGAGATATGATATTGGTGATAAATGTGGTTGGATAAAGGCTACTGTTGAATTATCTCTGCAGAGAGACGATTTAAAGGATGAATTAGGAAGGATGTTTAAAGAGATGTTTACATTTTGAGTTCTTCTTTAGGTCTAATAGTTCTCTTCTCTTTAGCAGATTTGATTGCAAGTTCTATCATTTCAACTGCTCTTTTACCAGAATACATATCAGATAAGGGGGTTGCCCTACTTTTAACGCATTCTATAAAATTTTTTAATTCCTCATTCAAAGGCTCTTTTTGTTCAACCTGGACAATGTTAGAACCCTTGTTTTCCATTTTAAATAAACCTTCATTTGATGTAATTCTGGTATCAAACATCTGGATTTGAAATTTTAGATAATCTATTTTTGCACTTTTTTCACTACCGACAATGGTGAGATTCCTTTCCTTATTTGAAGTAGGTGAAAGCCAGCTTTCAAATGCATACCCTCTAATATTATTTTTGAAATACATTGTGATTATTGCAATTTCCTCTATCCCTGGCTGTAAATAGGTACCTGTAACAGCATTTATCCCCTCAGGATATTTTTCATTCAACAGATGACAGAAAATATCAACTTCATGTATGCCTAATGTGAATAACACACCCATGTCCTTCCTAGGAACTGAGAATGCCATTCTATTGCTCATCATGTAATATATGTTTCCGAGCTCCCCCTTATCAATCCTTCTCTTCAGTTCTTGTACTGCCGGATGATATCTGAAAATATGCCCTGGCATCAATATCCTATTGTATTTTTCTGCAATTCTTATCAGTTTTCTTGTCTCTTCTGAATTCGTTGTCATTGGTTTCTCTACAAAAACATCTTTCTGTTTCTTAATGAACTCTTTTGTTAAATGATAATGGGTGGCAGATGGTGTTGCTATGCTAACAGCATCTATTGTTTGGTCATCAAGTAAATCATGATAATCTGTTGTATATTTGATCCCGCCACCAGCGATTTCTTTTACCAGTTTTTCATTGATATCACAAAGTATTAAAGAATCTATTATTTTCTCATTAAGTAATTCTTTAAACACCCTTGCATGATTCTTTCCCCAGTAACCTGTTCCGATTAGTCCTACATTAACCATAGTATCCGTTAATGTTTTCCTAATACTTAAATTTCTTTACATTTTCCACAATATATTTAATATCCTCATCTTTCAACGTTGGATGCATAGGAAGGGATAAAACCTCTTTTGCGCATTTCTCAGTTTCTCTCAGTATACAGGGTTTAACAATTTTTGCAACACATGGTTGTTTATGAACAGGTATTGGGTAGTAGATTCCTGTTGCAATACCTTTGTCATTTAGGTATTTTACTATTTCATCCCTTTTTTTCACTCTAATTGTGTAAACATAATAAACATGCTTTGCCCAGTTTTTTTCCTTTGGTGTTACTATGCTTTCCATATCTTTAAATTCTTTGTTATATTTTTTTGCAATCTTTCTTCTCTTCTCAATAAAATCAGGTAAATGTTTTAATTGGACTCTACCAATCGCAGCATGGAGTTCACTCAATCTGAAATTGAATCCTAGCAACTCATGACTATATTTTTCCCCTTTTTTTCTACCCTGGTCTCTAAGCATCCCAATTTTTTCCGCTATTTCTTTGTTATTTGTAGTGACCATCCCTCCATCGCCGCAAACTGTCATTACCTTGGATGGGAAAAACGAGAAACACCCTATATCCCCGATGCCCCCTATCTTTTTCCCCTTATAAATCGCACCATGTGCCTGACATGCATCTTCTATAATCTTAAGATTATTTTCTTCTGCGACCTCTACAATCCTATCCATATCTACAGGATGCCCATATAAATGGACAGGGATTATTGCCTTTGTTTTCTTTGTTATTTTTTTCTTTACATCATCAATGCTCAAAGTATAGGTTTCAGGATCAATATCTACAAACACAGGTTTTGCACGTAAATGGAGAACAACACTTGCTGTTGCAATAAATGTATGTGATGGAAGAATAACCTCATCATCTTTTTTTATGCCAAGTGCAATAAGAGAAAGTAGTAGTGCCGCGGTTCCAGAATTTACTGTAACTCCATGTTTGACTGAGCATAACTCTGCAAATTCGGATTCAAATTTTTTATTCTGCTCCCCTTTAATATACCTGCCGCTGTCTAAAACATTTGTTATCACTTTTTTCATTTGAGCATCAACATAGATTTTGCAAAGCTCTATTTTTTTCATTTTTCCCACTCATATGGTATTTTAAAGTATCCTAAAACGCATTTTAGATCATTTATTTTTTTGGTTACCTTTGCAGGATTGCCGACCGCTACTGAATTTTCAGGTATATCTTTTGTAACAACAGAACCGAAGCCAATAACTGAATTCTTCCCTATAGTTACCCTAGGTCCGATTGTTACGTTACCACCAATCTTTGCATTCTCTTCTATCACAACGCTTTTTGCACATTCCTCAAACTTTGGACATGGGGGATGAAGAATGTTTAGTATTGTCACACCAGGACCGATCCATGCTTTATCATGGATTTTAACAAACTCTGGTATAAAGCAGTTTGAATGCATTCTCACATTATTTCCTATGCTGTTCTCTCTCTCAATCATTGTATGGCTTCCGACACTCACATTATTACCTATAATGTTATTTTCTCTTATCAAAACTCCATGACCTGTCTGAAAATTTTTCCCTATTTTATTACCTGCATAAATAACAGAATGAGAGCGGATAACAGCGTTATCACCGATTATTAGTTTTTTTGCTGGTGATTTGGACGGGATTACACCAAGGATCACATATTTACCTATCTTCTGATTTTTACCGATATTGATATCCTTTGGTTTTACGATACTCATAATTCTCGCAAGGTTATTGTTTTTTGATATTATAATATTTGCCTATCATCAGCAAAAAGATTTTAAGTACCTAAATTAATAACCAAGAAAACAGGGAGAAATGTATGAACATACTTTATCTTGGCAAAATGGGAAGTTTAGCAGATAGCGAAATTCCGGTATTCTTAGAGAGAGGACATAGGGTCACAGTACTGAATATTGATGATAAATACTTTGGTCATGTATCAACCATTCCTGAATTTAATAATATAATAAATCTTTATAGGCATGAGCACCGAAGATGGCGAACGATAGAATGTATATGGGGATTTGCGTTTTACTCAAATCAAATCCCAATAGATACAATAAGAAAACTCTCAACTAATATTAGTAGGCTTGCGTTAAATTTTGTGCATACAAATAAAAAAAACATTAGAGAAACAATAAAGAAAGCTATCAAAGATAACAACATAGATGTTGTTTATAGCCTTTGGGGAAGGACGCCTTTCCCTGAGATAAAAATGATCCTCAAAGAAAACATAAACGTTCCGATCGTCCACAACCTCCATACATATCCTCTAGCAAAAGGTGCTTTTGGTGACAGAAGAGCGAATCCCTTACACAAAGAAATATTCGAGAGGATTGATGGTAGAATACATGCGAGCAGAAACATGTATGAGTACATAAAAAAGAAATTCAACCTAAAGTATGGATTAGATGCTGTTTTGATGCCATGCTTTAGTGAAAAGTACTTTTGCAAAAAAAGATCAGAACTATTGTCGGATATCGATAGTGAGCCTCATATCATTTCCATAGGCACAACAAATTTTAGTAAAAAGTTTGATGATGTAAGAAAGTTTATTCAAGAGATTGCAAAAGAAAAGATACATTTCCATTTGGCTAAGGGAGAAGGGATAAAAGAAGGAAAATATGTTCACCCGTTTGAGCCGATGGAATTGTTAAGATTAGCGGAGTTTATGACTCAGTTTGATGCTTGTATCGTGCTTTATAACGTGATAAAAAAATATGATAGATTTTCTAACGGTCTCCCCTGCAGATTTCTATTTGCCCTCACAGCAGGCATCCCAATTATTATGCCAGAAAACTATTTTGACGCTTGTGAAGAGATAATAAAAAAATACGATATCGGCTTCGCATATAACGATGTTAAGGATTTAAAAGCAAAATTGTACGATGAAGAGTTGATGGGAAGATTAAAAAATAACGCGATAAAAATGCATAGGAAATTTACGCTTGAAAACAATTTCCACAAATTGGAAAAGTTTATGATAGATGTGATAGAACATAAATAAACTATATGCCCACTATTGAGTTCTCTCCTAATATGAGCCTGTATCCATTTGGCAGAACCTCTTCTTTCGAAGATATCACAGAACCTTTTCCTATGAGACTATCAACAATCTTTTTTTTGCATGTAATTTTTGTTCCTTCCATCACAATGGAGGATTCGATATCGCCATTTATAATATTACAATCGTTTCCTATACTTGTATAAGGACCTATATAGGTGTTCGGTCCTATACTGCAGTTATCCCCTATGATCACAGGACCCCTAACCACAGTCCTGCCTTTTAGAACAGTATTTTCACCTATTCCTACTTTCCCCGTAACCGTTATATTTTCTTCAATCATCCCTTTATTATAAGATGTTAAGTCATCAAGTACAAGTCTATTTACCTCTAAAATATCTTCTGGTCTACCCGTATCCTTCCACCACCCAGTAACAATGTAGGCGTGTACTTTACGCTTAGATTGTACCAATTTATCCATAGCTTCTGTAATTTCTAGTTCATTTCGCCAAGAAGGTTTAAGTGTTTTGATAACATCAAATATCCTTTTTTGAAAAAGATATATACCGATCACCGCCAAATCACTTATCCACTCTTTTGGCTTCTCAACCAAGCTTACTATTCGACCTTTTTCATCCAGTTTTGCTACTCCAAATCTTTCCGGGTTTTTTACTTTACACAGACCAATCACTGCATCAGCATCAGATTTCCCAAATGCCTGCACTAAACCACCAATTCCCCCCTTCAGAACATTATCACCGAGATATACTACAAAAGGCTCTTCACTCATAAACTCTTGAGATAGACCCACAGCATGCGCTATTCCTTTAGGCTCACCTTGAACTATGTATGTGATTTTAACCCCGTACTTAGAACCGTCGCCAAGAAATTCTTTAACCTTTTCTGGCATAATATTTCCAAGGATCACACCAATATCTTTTATACCAACATTTTTCAAATCCTCTAAACAATAAAGAATATTTGGCTTGTTGGCTATGGGTATTAGTTGCTTAGGCCCAGTGTGGGTCAAAGGTCTCAGCTTTGTACCATAGCCGCCTGCAAGTATCAGCCCTTTCATTTTATCAGCTCCTCTTGGCTTTTCATTTCTATAAGTGCTTCTTCTACACTTAATAATTTTGTTTTTAACTCTTTTTTCGCCTTGCTTACATCTAGACAGCACCTCCGAGGTCTTCTAGCAGGTAGGTTTAAGTTTTCACTTGTGACAGGTTTTATCAAGCTCTCATCAAGATTGAAAATCTTTGCAAGTTTTTTACCAAACTCAAACCTGCTTATACAATCAGGTGAAGCGAGATGATACATACCTCTTTTACCTACTCTACATATTTCTATAATCGCCTTAGCAGTGTTGTCGGCAAATGTTGGTGTGGTGTATTGATCTGTGAACAAAGTTACCTCTTCTCCTTTTCTCAGTTTTTTTATAATCCAAGTAGCAAAATTTTGCTTTTTTGTTAATGTATTACAGCCGTACAAAGAGCTTAATCTACAAATCACGTAATCTTCGCAGTTGTTTCTAACCTCAAGCTCCCCTTCTAGCTTCGTTTTACCATAATAATTTATGGGGTTAGGCTTGTCATTCTCGCTATACAAGCCTTTTGTACCATCAAAAACATAATCTGTAGAGATATAAATCAACTTTGCCCTGAACTTCTCAGCAGCCTTAGCAATCCGGCTAGGAGCTTTTACATTTAGCTCGAATGCGTCTTTTTTATTTAACTCGCATCCGTCTACATTCGTCAGAGCAGCAGTAAGCACTATGCAATCTGGATTCTGATCCATGATAATCTCCGCTTCTTTATACTCTCTAATATCTAATTGTTTTACATCTACATCCTTCATAGAAAAAGGATGAGAGTTATATGTGCCGATAGTATCAAACTCCTTTATAGATTCTTTAAGCACTTTACCGCCTAAAAGACCACTTCCACCTATTACCATTACTCTTTTCATACATCAAGAGGAAATATTTTATATGCTAATAAACATTATGGGGGCTATATGAAGCTAATAGCAGGTGTAAAAGTAAGGGAATTAAATCCAATACATGATGAAAGGGGTTGGCTAATGGAAATTTTAAGGAGCGATTGGGAAGAGTTTGAGAAGTTTGGACAGGTTTATCTTACAACCGCTTATCCCAGTGTAGCGAAGGCATGGCACATGCATAAGAAGCAGACAGATAATTTTACTTGTATTTATGGGATGATGAAAGTAGCATTGTACGATTCCAGAACTGATTCCCAAACCTATAAGAAGATAAATGAGTTTTTTATCGGCGAGTTAAATCCTCTGCTCGTTAGCGTCCCACCATTTGTTTATCATGGTTTCAAGGCTATAGGAAATGAGCCCGCTTATTTCGTCAACGTCCCAAACCAACTCTACAATTACAAAGAGCCAGATGAATATAGGCTTCCGCCTGATACGAAAGAAATACCGTACGATTGGATTTTGGAGCCAGGAAAGAAGCATGGATAAAAGCACATACACCCAACAGATTCTTCACAAGATGCCCTACACCCTTTGTTATTGTTTATGTAGAGAGCTTAGGGACTGCGCTTCCGTTTTAGATTTAGGATGTGGTAAGAGTTGTATGATTCAATTTTGCTCTGTCCCATACTCTGTGGGTATTAAGCTGTTTGAGCCCTATTTACAAGCATCTAAGAAAAAAGGGATACATAATGAATATATTAAAGCAAATATTACAGAAGTAGAATTTAAAGAGAACGCTTTTGATGCTGTTATGGCCCTAGAAGTGTTAGAGCATTTGACAAAAAATGATGGTTATAATTTGCTTAAAAAAATGGAAAAGTGGGCAAAAAAGAAGGTAATAATCACAACGCCAAACGGATATCTATATCAGGATGGCTACGATGATAACCCCCTTCAAATTCATAGGTCAGGATGGGATATAGAAGATTTCAAAAAACTAGGATACAAGGTGCGTGGTAATAGTGGGATAAAAATACTGAGGGGATATACTGGGAGAATAATGTTTAATCCCCAGATATTTTGGCGCATTGTTTCTTATATGACGCAAATAGTTACATGTCATTACCCAAGATCAGCGTTTTCACTACTTTGCATAAAGGAGGTTAAATGAAAATTCTAGTTACGGGAGGTGCAGGCTTCATAGGGAGCAATTTCGTTAGGTATTATGTAAATAAATATCATGATGATGAAATTGTAGTACTTGATAAATTAACATATGCTGGCAGATTAGAAAATCTTCGGGATGTTATGAATAAGATAAAGTTTGTCAGAGGGGATATATGTAACAAAAAAGATGTTGAGGAAGCAATTGATAAGAGAATTGACTTAATCATAAACTTTGCCGCAGAGTCGCACGTTGATAGAAGCATAAAAACTCCTGGCAGATTTATTCAGACCGATGTGTATGGCACACACATCTTGCTTGAAGCCGCTAGGAAACTCGATACTGAATTCATTCAGATAAGCACGGATGAAGTTTATGGTTCTATAGAAAAAGCCTCGTTTAAGGAAACAGATAAACTCGCTCCCAGCTCCCCGTATTCTGCAAGTAAAGCAAGTGCTGACCTGGTTGTGCAATCTTATTATGTAACCTACGGATTGCCTGTAAAAATCACCCGCAGTACTAATAATTTTGGTCCGTATCAATACCCAGAAAAACTTATCCCACTTTTTATTATAAATGCACTCAGAAATAAGCCCCTACCATTGTATGGAAACGGTCTAAATGTAAGAGATTGGCTTTATGTAGAGGATAACTGTGAAGCAATAGATGTGGTTAGGCAGAAAGGCAAAAAAGGCGAAATTTATAATATAGGTTCTGGTAATGAGAGAACAAATATTGAGATTACAAAAATCATTCTTAACTGGCTAGGCAAATCTGAAAATTCGATACAATATGTAAAAGACAGACCAGGACATGATAGGCGTTACAGTATAGACATTACAAAAATCAAAAATTTAGGTTGGGAGCCAAAACATGGTTTCGAGGGGGCTATGCATGAAACAGTTCGGTGGTATGTAAACAACAAATGGTGGTGGGAAACTCTATTCTAGCAATTTTTTGTATAATACTATCAGTTTCTCACTCTCATTTTCCCAGTTATATTTTTTTCTTAACAATGATATATTTTCAGCCATCGTTTTATATTTTTCTTTGTCGTCCTTTAACTTATTTATGGCATCTATGAATGTGGAAACGCTATAATCAATTAACACACCACACCTGTTTTCTTTTACTATTTTTGCTGTTTCCCTTAACTCTTTGTTTACTATTATTGGCTTACCTGCATTTATTGCATCAAACAATTTTGTTACAATGCTAATGTTTTGGTTTTCCATGGATGGATGATAAATAGAAAGAACAACATCTGAGCATTTTATATATTTAGAAACATCTTTTGGGGATACAACACCTATGTATTTTATGGTTTTGGATTTTTCTGCTTTGTTTTTCACAAAATCTTCATATTTCCCATAACCCCCTATTAACAATATTATATCATTTCCGAAATATTTGGTTGCCTCCACCATCTCTTTTATGAACCTTCCCTCCTCTATGGTGCCAATGTAAACAGCGACAAATTTATTCCCAAGACTCAGGTCTCTCCTTATTGATTTTATCTTTTCTTCTGGTACATGGAAAACAGGGTTGCAGTTCATTACAACAATAATGCTTTCTGGGTTCAGCCCTTTGTTAACATAAAAATTTTTTAAACCATCACTTACTGTAATAACTCTATCAACTTTTTTTATCCATCTATTCTCAATTTTTTGAACAATTTTTGAAACAAAAGTCGGAGTATCAACTTTTATCATGTAAGAGTAGATATCATGTATATCATAAGTCAATGGCTTTTTAAACTTTTTCTTCAGTTTTATACCAACACGCAGTGTATCTAAATCATGGCAGTGAATAAAATCAAAATCAAGTGTTTTTGCAACCCTGTATGCTTTTCTCCAAAAAAGCCAAAGTTTAACTGGGTAAAAAATATTCTTTTTTGAAAACAACGGGATTCTCAAGATATTTATTCCATCACTTCTTTCTTCAGTTAAGTATTTCATCTCTCTATCCCAAGCAACTACTGTAACATCATATCCTCCTTTTATCAGAGATATAGCCTCCTTATATACCCTCACATCTGGTCTAAAAGGATTTGATAACAGCATCAAGATTTTTTTCATCGATATTGTATTGTGTAGATTATATTTAAATACACCGAAAACATAAAAATACCGAAAGGCATTACCCTATGCATGAACGGTAAATATCAGATAATTGAGGACTGCCAGATAGGAAAAGGCACAATCATCAGAAACTTTGTCAATCTTTATGGTTGTACGACTGGTGAGAACTGCAAAATCGCCTCATTTGTAGAGATTCAGCGAGGAGTAAAAATCGGCAACAACTGTAAAATAGAGGCTTTTGCGTATCTTCCTTCTGGTGTAACAGTAGAGGATAATGTGTTCATAGGCCCTAGTGTAACCTTCACAAATGATAAGATTCCCAGGGCAGTTGGTGAATGGGAAGTTGTGCCAACGCTTGTTAAAAAGGGAGCAAGTATATGTGCAGGTACCACAGTTATCTGTGGGGTAACAATTGGTGAAAACTCAATTGTTGGCGGTGGCTCTGTTGTCACAAAGGATGTTGAAGATAATATTGTTGTAGTAGGGAATCCTGCAAGGATTTTGAGGAGGTTGAAATGAAAATACCGCCCTGTAAGCCAGTGTTTGATAAGGATATGGAAAAAGCAGCGATTAATGCTTTAAGAAACGAATTCTTTGTTCTGGGTGAAAGCGTTTTTAAGTTTGAAGAAGAATTTGCAAAATATTGCAACACGGATTATGCTGTTGCAGTATCATCAGGCACTGCTGCTTTACATTTATCGCTTATTGCATTGGGTATAAAAAATGGAGATAAAATTCTTACAACGCCAATGTCATTCATTGCCACTTCCAATGCTGTTATACATGCTAATGCTACACCTGTTTTTAGTGATATTGATGAAACATGGAATATTGATCCAAAAAAGATTATGATGAAGGAGGGGGTGAAATGCATCATACCTGTTCACCTATATGGCAGACCTTGCAATATGGATGAAATTTTGGAAACTGCAGAAAAAAACAAAATATTTGTTATTGAAGATGCATGTCAGGCGCATGGAGCAGAATATAAGAATAGGAAGGCTGGCAGTATCGGGGACATTGGATGTTTTTCATTTTACTCTACAAAAAATATGATAGTATGTGGTGATGGGGGAATGGTGACAACAAACGATAAAAATGTGGCAGAAATAATAAGAAAGTTAAGGGATTGCGGAAGAAAATCATCCTATGAGCATGATGTAATAGGATATACTGCCAGATTAAACACAGTCAACGCTGCCATTGGTATAGAGCAATTAAAAAAACTGGATGGCTGGATTAAAAAAAGAAGGGAAAATGCGGAATTCTATAGAAGATTATTGTCCAACATAGAGGAGATTACTTTACCTGTTCCTGAAAAAGATATAAAAAGTGTTTATCACCTATTTGTCATCAGAGCAAAAAGAAGGGATAAATTAAAAGAATTCCTTAAGAAAAATGAAATATTCTGTGGAATTCATTACCAAATACCAATACACCTTCAACCCATTTACAGAGAATTATATAAATACAAGGGAGGGGAATTTCCAGAAAGTGAAAAACATGCTGAAAAGTGCTTGTCCCTGCCAATGTTCCCTGATCTGAAAAAAAATGAGATAGAGTATGTGTGTGATAGAATAAAAGAATTTTATGGGTGAAAGAAATGAAAAAAATAAACGTTGGTGTAATAGGTACTGGTTACTGGGGAAAGAAACACATATATGAATATCATTTGTTGGATAATGTGAATGTTTTGGGGGTGAGTGATATCTCACCAGAAAATCTTGAGTTCTGTAAAAAAGAGTACAATGTGCCATATATTACGTCAGACTACAGAGAATTGTTAGAAAATAAAAAGATTGACGCAGTAAGTGTATGCACACCAAACGAGATGCATTATCAGATATGTAGGGATGCATTTGGGGCTAACAAACATGTTTTGGTCGAAAAGCCCATTTCCCTTAGCTCGAAAGAAGCAAAAGACTTGGTTAAAATAGCAAAAGAGAAACACCTCATACTTACAGTTGGACATATTTACAGGTTTAACAATGCTTTACATAAGATGAGGGAGTTTATACAGAAAGGATTTTTTCAGAAGATTTTTATGATAAAATTGCAGTGGACAGCATTGCACCCGCCATTAAAGGGAAGAGACATATTGTTTGATTTAGCTCCGCACTCCTTTGATATACTAAATTATTTGCTTGATGAATGGCCGAAAAAAATTACCTGTGTTGCAAAGACATACAGAAGAAAGGAGCTGGAAGAATCAGCATACATAATAGCAGAGTTTGGGAACAATGTTTTGGGACATATAGAACTAAACTGGCTTGTACCAGGGAAAACAAGAGAAATTTTTATAATAGGAAGTGACAGATGTGCAAGAATTAATGCAGTAAGTCAGGAAGTAATTATATATGAAAGTGGATATGATTATAAGCTTGATATACCAAGAAACAATACTATAAAAGATGAACTTTCATATTTTGTAAACTGCATTGTGAGTGGAGAGAAAGCCATAAACAGTGGTGAGATAGGTGTTAAGACGATAGAAATGATAGAGGCAGCAAAAAAATCAATGAAAGAGGAAAGAACAATAGGTGCAGAATGCTTGTAAGTGTTGTTATTACAACAAAAAATGAGGAAAAAAATATTGGAGACTTATTGGAAAGTTTAGTTATTCAGGAAAAACCATTTGAAGTAGTAATTGTAGATTCAGAGAGTAGAGATGGGACGCAGAACATCATAAAAAAATATGCAGAAAAACATGATGAAATAAAGTTATACATAAAACGAGGAAAAAGAGGGGAATGTATGAACTATGCTGTCAAAAAAGCAAAAGGTGGTTTTATTGTGTTTTTAGGTGCTGATTGCATAGTAGATAAATCCTGGTTAAAAGAAATAAAAAAAATGAGTCAATGTGATATAATGATGGGAAAGATTATTAATGTTGGCTCTTCAAGGTTCAAGGGTTTGGAAAGGATGGAATTATATCATAAAGGTTATGAGATAACGTATCCTGGGTGTAACACAGGCTATAAAAAGGATGTGTTCGAAAATATTAATGGTTTTGATCCCTGGTTTGTAACAGCAGAGGACATAGACCTGAACTATAGGGCTGTTAACGCAGGCTACAAAATTGTGCATAACAAGAATGTTGTTATTTATCATAAAATACGGAATACATTTTCTGGTATATTCAAACAGGCATTCTGGAATGGGTATGGTAGAAAGCAATTAACAATGAAGCATGGGAGATTCTGGGAAAAATATAGGCCAATGGATATGATTAAAAAAAACATGTCTTTTTGGTATTTTTGCAGGCTTTCTATAGGCTTATTAGGATATTTCGTATGTAAATTTTTTTGTAAAAGACCTGAAATAGAAAATAATTCATAAAATTAGAAAAAGTTTTATAGCCAACAATAACTATCTGTATTTGATGATAATAAGAAGCAAAGCTCCTCTGAGAATAAGCTTTGGCGGTGGTGGAACAGATGTTTCACCATATCCTGAGGAAAGAGGAGGGGCGGTTTTAAGCGCAACCATTGACAAACACGCCTATGGGACACTCATACCTTCAAAAAGTGACAGGATAGTTATCAAATCACTCGATTACGACGTTGTAGCAAAATACAGGGCAGAGGATTTGATTTTCAACGGTGAACTTGACCTTGTTAAAGCAGCTATAAGGAAAATAAAAATTAAAAAAGGCGTTAATCTTTTTTTGCATTGTGATGCCCCACCAGGTTCAGGTCTTGGAGCATCATCAACAATGGTTGTTGCACTTGTAGGATTATTCAGGCACTGGTTGAAGAAACCTTGGACGGATTATGATGTTTCAGAACTTGCATACAGGATTGAAAGAATAGATTTGGGAATAAAAGGTGGCAAACAGGATCAGTATGCTGCAACCTTTGGCGGATTCAATTTTATAGAATTTAATGGTCCGACAACAATTGTGAACCCATTGAGAATTAACAGGGATATAATAAATGAACTGGCATATCATCTATTGTTGTGTTATGTTGGAAAAAGAGGGCCTAGGACCATAGTGGATAGGCAGATAAAAGGCTATGTTGACAAAAATGAGAATGTTATTCATGCCCTTGATGAAACAAAAAAGATTGCATTTGAGATGAAAAATGCATTACTTCAGGGTAGGCTTGATGAGTTTGGTTATCTTTTGCATAAAGGATGGATGAGTAAAAAGAGGTTTACAAAAAATGTTACAAACAAAAAGATTGACACATTATATAATATTGCTAGGAAAAATGGAGTGCTTGGTGGAAAAATTCTTGGTGCAGGCGGTGGTGGTTATCTGTTGCTTTACTGTGATTTTGAAAAAAGGCATGTTATAGCAGAGAAACTTGAAAAAAATGGTGGGAAAATTGTGAATTTTGCGTTTGAAAACAGGGGACTGCAGACATGGAGTGTTAATGAGTAGATATAATGAAAGATTTTATAAGTCAAAATTGTGTTATATGATACAATGAAAATAGGAAAAAATGTGTTTGTAACAGGCGGCGCAGGTTTCATAGGAAGTCATTTAATTGATAGATTGATAGAAAATCATAATGTTACTGTTTACGATAATCTGAGTTCTGGTAAAAAAGAGTTTATTTCACATCATTTTGGCAAAAAAAATTTCAGGTTCATAAATGCTGATTTACTTGATACAAAAAAACTGAAAAATGCTATGAGAGAACAGGATTTTGTTTTCCATTTCGCTGCAAACTCAGATGTTCGTCTTGGTGCTGAGAAAACGGATATACCGCTGAAACAGAATACTATTGCAACATACAATGTGCTTGAATCAATGAGATTAAATGATGTGAAAAATATTATGTTCCCATCTTCATGCACAGTGTACGGCGAAGCAGAGGTTACACCAATACCTGAAAACTATGGGCCTATGATACCTGTATCCTTGTATGGTGCATCAAAACTTGCATCTGAAGGGCTCATAAGTGCATATTGTAGTATGTTTGGCATGAATGCATGGGTTTTCAGGTTTGCAAACATTATTGGAAGTAGAGGCACACATGGCGTGATATTTGATTTCATCAACAAACTAAGAAAAAAATCTGATGAACTGGAAATACTTGGTGATGGGAGGCAGACAAAATCCTATTTATATGTAGATGACTGTATAGATGCAATGCTTTCTGCTGTTGAAAAATCAAATGATAAAGTTAATATTTTTAATCTTGGCTGTGAGGACTGGATAAATGTGAACAGGATTGCTGAAATCGTTGTTGAGGAAATGAATTTAAAAAATGTGAAATTCAAATACACTGGGGGTAGCAGGGGATGGAAAGGAGATATACCAAAAATTATGCTTTCGATAGAGAAAATAGAAAAACTTGGCTGGAAACCAATATATAATTCAGAAAAAGCAGTTAGGATGACGGTGAAAGCATTGATAAAGGAGGTAAGATAAAATGAAAATATTTATTGACACAGCAAACATTGAGGAAATCAGGAATGCATGGAATATGGGGGTCATTGATGGGGTTACAACAAACCCGACACTTATGTCAAAGGAGAAAATGAAGCCTGAGAAAATAATGGAAGAGATAATAAAAATTGTGAAAGGGGCTGTAAGTCTTGAGGCAACACATCTTGAGTCCTGTGACGCCATTGTGAAGGATGCAGAGAAACTCTCAAAACTCTCAAAAAATGTTGTTGTGAAAATACCAATGACTGAAGAGGGGATGAAGGCAGTTAAAATACTGAGTAAAAAGGGAATAAAAACAAATGTTACACTTGTTTTCTCAGCTAACCAGGCATTGCTTGCCGCGAAGGCTGGTGCTGATTATGTAAGCCCATTCATAGGCAGACTGGATGATATTGGCAATGATGGCATGCAGGTTGTGAGAGAGATAGTTCAGATATACAAAAACTACAATTTCAAAACACAGGTGATTGTTGCATCAATACGTCATCCCATGCATGTTGTTGAGGCTGCAAAGATAGGCGCACACGTTGCTACAATCCCACCAGATGTTATCAAAAAGATGTTCAGGCATTCTTTGACAGATGCTGGAATAAAAAGATTTGAGGAGGACTGGAAAAAGGCATTGAGTTTCAGGTGATAAAAATGAATAAAATGTATTTTTTGTTAGGGAAAGAAATAATAACAAAATCAAACATTGAGCATCACACGCTAAAGAGGTGATAAAATGAGTAAAAAAGGGTTTATAAAAAAATACCTGGATGAATCAATCCATTGTATTGAACTATTAAAGGGACAATCTGAGAAAATTGAAAAAATTTCAAACATTCTGCAGAATGCAAAAAATAATAAGAAAAAAGTTTTCCTTTTTGGAAATGGTGGAAGCGGCTCAACAGCATCACATTTAGTATGCGATTTCGCGAAGTTTAGGAATGTAAAGGCGTTTGCATTAACGGACAACCTTCCGTTAATCACTGCATGGAGTAATGATGAAAGCTATGATGTCATTTTCAGTAAGCAGTTAAGAAATTTAGCTGAGAAGGATGATGTTGTAATAGGAATAAGCGGGAGCGGAAAATCAAAAAACATTATTGAGGCAGTAAAGCTTGCGAAAGAAAAAGGTTGCATAACAATTGGATTCGCAGGGTTTGACGGTGGAACACTGAAAGATGTAGCAGATGAGTGCATTGTTGTGAAAATAAACAACATGCAGCATTCTGAGGACATGCATCTGCTTGTTGGTCATCTGATCGCGTTACTGTTAGAGTGAAAATATGGATAACTTTGTTTTTCTTGACAGGGATGGCGTGATAAACAAAAACAGAGCAAATTATGTTAAGTCTTGGGATGAGTTTGAGTTTCTGCCAAATGCAAAAAAAGGAATTAAACTGCTGAATGATAACGGTTTTAAAATACTAATCATTACCAACCAGTCAGTTGTTGGCAGGGGAATAATCAAAGAAAAAACATTGAATGAAATACATGAAAAAATGCTGAAAGAGTTAAATAAATGCAGGTGCAGAATTGAGAAAATATACTGCTGTCCTCATGCGCCTTGGGATAATTGTGACTGCAGGAAACCAAAACCAGGGATGCTATTAAAGGCAGCAGATGATTTTGACTTAGATTTAAAAGAATGTCATTTTATCGGTGACAGCAAAACCGATGAGGAGGCAGGCAAAATTGTGGGTTGTAAAACATATCTTGTTTCAGAAAACAGGGATTTATTGGATATAGTAAGAACATTAATAAAATAACTATTTATATTCTCCAAGTGATTACAAGTAGATGATTGCCAGAAAATCAATGCTTATCATATTAACCAATGGTGTGAATGCAGTGATAGGTTTGGTCGGTTTGTCCCTTCTGGCAAAATTCTGGGGAAACTTTGCGCCAACAGCACTGGGTATTGTTGCTTTCGCAATGTCATTCCTTGGAATGTTTGCTTTTATATCTGATTTAGGTTTTAGTGGCGCACACGTAAAAAGGATATCAGAAGGGAAAGATCTTGGGAAATGCATAGGTACATATGCCACTGTTAAAGTTGTTTTAGTAACTGCTATGGTTACCATTGTAGTTGGTGGAATCTTTATCTGGAAAGTATTATTGCATCGGGGATTTTATGATGCAACAACGGAAAGTGTTATCTATGTCACACTGTTATATTGCATTTTACAGTCCTTCACAAATATTTCTATGGGAACATTCAATGGCAGAAAAGAAACAGCAAAAATGCAGGTTCCCATGGTTTCTGAAACGCTTTTCAGGGTTTCATTAATGATCCTTGTTGCATCCGCAGGCGTAGCAGGCATATCTATTATTGCACCAGAACTGGGATATGATAAAATCCAACCATTTGTGTGGCCGTCATTCCTTAGAGGAATGCAGGATTTTATTGCCTCACATGCTGTTGGTTCTTTAGCATCAACCTATGTCCTGGGTATGTTTGCTATGTTAATCTTAAGCCTCTTTTTTTTCAGAAGATATCCAATAAGCAGACCAAGCAAAGAATATTTCAAAAGCTATTTTGTCTTTGCACTCCCAACCATGCTTATCTCAACAATAGCAGTAATCTCAACAAACATTGACAGGGTAATGATTGGTTATTTTTGGAGAGCTGAAGATGTAGGTTTTTATTTTAGTGCACAAAAAATAGCATTTTTTGTTTTAGTAATTTCATCAAGTGTAGGTGCGTTGCTGTTTCCAACAATTTCATCTTATCATGCAAAAAACCAGCTTAGTGATATAAGAAAAACAGTGAATCTTGCATTAAGGTACATATCAATGACAGCATGCCCATCTGTTGTATTTATAATCGTTTTCAGGAAACCAGTTATTGATATTATCCTTAGCTCTGCAT
>Ga0210049_1002054_pt1 | contig 18926 bp, 7 predicted proteins | sample CryGeyCG2014_300_2_FD_183964 | JGI IMG/M metagenome (GOLD analysis project Ga0210049, IMG submission 183964) | Groundwater microbial communities from aquifer - Crystal Geyser CG06_land_8/20/14_3.00 (SPAdes) (version 2) | ecosystem: Environmental > Aquatic > Deep subsurface > Groundwater | place... | reverse complement strand
TTGATTTGCGTTTGGAGTTGAAGTTGGCTGGTGATAAGTTGCGTGTTGGTGGTTTTGGTATGGTGGATGTTTATTTGGAGGGGCTTGTGCCTCGTGTTAGGGTGGAGTTTGAGAAGCTCAAGAAACCAGTGCCAAAGCGCGTTGTAGCGCGCCTGTCTGATGAGCAGCTTGCAAAAGATAAAGCCATCGCAGAGAAAGAGAAAAAAGAAGCTAAGGAAAAAGAAAAGAAGCAGGAAGCAGAGCCGGAAAAAAATGATGCAAAGAAAAGTGCAGAACAACCAAAGCCCGAAAAGCCGTCTGCAGCCAAGAAGCCGGATGAAACTGCTGAGTCCCATGAACAAAAAAATGAGCCCGCTCCTAAAGCAGCGAATACAAGGCAGAAGCCAGTTTCCCAAAAGAAAAAGGACAGAAAAAAAGTGAACAGCCATGATAAAAAAGCCAGGGCGCCAAAGGTTCTTTCATTAAAAGATGGAGAGAAAGTGAGCAGCATTCAGGAGCTTAAGTCAGCGCTCAAGTCAATGAAGGCAGATACATTCCACCTTCACCTGAACTTCCAGAAAAACGACTTTGCCGACTGGGTCGAATCAGAGCTGAAAAACAAAAAGCTGGCTTCAAGAATGAGAAGAGCAACATCAAAAAAAGAGATGATGGAGATGATAAAGGATGAGTAAAAAGCCAGTCAGCGCAAAAAAAGCCAAGATGAAAAAGATTAGCAAAATTAGCGCTTCATCACGCAGAACAAACAGGGCGCTTAAGACAAAAGCCAAGAAAAATCCAGCACACCTCAAATTGAAGCAGAGCAATAAAAAAATCAGAAGAAACCTCCCTGACAAAGCAGCCAAAACAATAAAAAAAATCCCAAAAGTCAAAGCCACAGGAAAAAGCCCTGTTCCAAAAACAGACAGATACGAGAAATTGCAGCAGAAAAAATCCGCAGAGCTTCCTGTTGAAAAAATTGAAAATGAGTATAATGAACTAAAGATGCTGCTTGTCCAAAAGAGGAAATCAGGTGTTGACACCTTAATTGAGGAGCTGAAGCTCTTCACCATCCCTTCAAAACTGCAGCTGCTCAAGGCAGATTTCAGCCAGAAGGACTATGACAAGATTCAGTCAACCCTGTCAGAAGTGCAAGCATCCCTTGAGTCAGCAAAACCAACAAGCACTCCCCTTGACACTCCAATGATTGAGGAAAATCCTGAAAACCCGTTCAAGGGCATCAGCACTGCTCATGAAGAGCATCCCCTTGCAGAAGATGCCAGGAACTATGCCAAGGAGCTCAGCACCAAAAAGTTATCTCTGTCGTCAATAAAAGAGAAAATCTCAATCCTGTTAAAAAAAAGAGGTGGTAAATAATGTTCCCGTTCAGGAGGAAAAAGAATGATGACGAAGACATGCCAAACCAGGATTCGCTTAATGAGGATTTGACTGCGCCCACTGCAGCCAAGCAGACAGCAGCCATAAAGCCGGGGCAGGAATCCTTTGCAGCAGATGTTGCAAAGTTAAAGGCAGAGGTTGAGGCATTCTCTGACGTCAGAAAAGCCACAAACGAAAAGTTTACACGGTTGAGCGAGCAGATAGGAGAGCTGCGCGCCATGATAGCAGACAGGGACAGGATGATGAACCAGCTTGAGCTCAAGGCGACAAAGGCCGCCGACCTTGTTGAAGCAGTGCATCCTGAGCAGCAGATGGTTGAGATAAGGAAAGAGGACGCAAAGGTTGAGGCCCTGAAAGCCAACATTGAGGGAAACGAGCTTCTTATGAAAAAGGTGCTTGACGAACTTAAGACAATGAGAACTCAGATTGCCTCATTCAGGGGCGTGGAAGAAATTGTGAAGATGAACAATGAAGTGAAGAGCGAAATAGTTGAGATAAAGAAGGTTGAAGTGAACATTGAAAAGCATTCTGACAAGGTTGAAACAATATTTGCTGAGGTTCAAAAGCGCTTTATTGACATTGGAAAGATTGATGACTCTATCGCTGCTAATTCCAAGCAGATAACAGACCTCTCAAAAAACCTTGATTATGCAAGAGTTAAGGCAGAGAGTGCAGCGCCAAAGAAATCTGTTGACGAGCTGCAGGCAAAGTTCAACGAGCTTAAAGGGCAGCTCAATGACGTGATAACAGTTCTCAACAGGCGCTTCACAGAGCTTGAAAACAACAACAAGCGCGCTTTTGAAGCATTTGAAAATATCCTTGAAAGAAAATTCAACCTTAGCAAGCAGTCCCTGAACGATGCGGTTTCTGCACTTCAGAGCATAAATCCGGATGATATTGTGAAAAAGCCAGCAGACAATCCTCAAACGGCATCGCCTGCAAACAATGCGCAGCCCCAGCAGAATCCCCAGCCGCAATCTGCATCACAGCCAGCACTCCCTGTGCAGAAGGCAGAAAAGGCAAAGCCAGGCGCAGCCAAAGCCGCAGCAAAAAGGAGTGCTCCAGGGAAGCCCTCTCCTAAAAAAGCAAAAAGCCCTGAAGAGGAAATAAGGGAAGCCGCAAAGTATGTCGAGCAGCTGAAAAAAAGAAAAAAGAAATAATGAAAAAGAAAAATGTTATTGGACGTAGGATTTGCGCTCTCATTATTGCAGTATGCGCTCTCTTGATTTTTCAGGCAGTGCTGTCAAATGCCGAGGACATCCGGCTGATTTCATTTGGCGATTCTTCTGCCTTTATTTCAACTGACAAACCCTCTTATTCTTTAGGAGAGATTGTTACAATAACAAGCACTCTCTCAGAGCAGCAGCTCAATTCCTTAAAAACGCAGATAGTCTCCCCAAGCAATACTTATGTGCTTATGGACTGGGCAGGACAATCAGCTAACTTTGTTCCGCGCGAGTTAGGAATGCATTTTGTGCAGCTTATTTCACTTGACGGCAGCATAATCTCCTCTGCTGCATTTGATGTGAATGTAACCAAAAATCAAATTCCGGAGAATCCCAAAATCGAATTTCCAAGCCAGCAGAAAAATGCAAGCATAATTGCCAGAAACAGCAGGGGCATTGCCCAGCAAATAATTTCACAGAATTACAATCCTATTTCAAGGCGCCTTTCAATCAGTTTCAGTTCCCTTGCAGTGTCTGAGATTGACTTTGACAACATAAGCCAGTCGCCTGCAGAGCTGAGAATTGAGGATGTGCCTTCCTCAGATGTTGAAAATTTTTCTGGAAAGGCAGTAAGGTCTTTTGCAATAGACCCCACCTCAGTAAATTTTACCTCAGCAGATGTGTATTTTACTGCAGCAGGAGACGAGCTTTGGAAGTGCCGCGACTATGATTTTTACTCAAGAAAATGCATGGGACGCTACGAGAAAATATTGGACACAATTCCGGGAAATCAGTATATACTAACTCTTACAAAAGAGGATCCGCTCTATACAGAAGTATGGAACAACCTCACCTGCACCTGCCAGAACACCGGGCCCGACAACGGCTGGGCATACTGCGAGGTCTTCTGCCAGATTAATGTGCCAGTTCCCAAAAATGCTACAGACGGCTACCTCTCAGTAGTGGGCTACAATGTGTCAATAACAACATCCTACTCTGCAGGAGGCGGAATAACCTCCGGCTCAGGAAGGCACTACAGCTTCTTTGACAGGGACCAGACAAAGGCGAACTCAAACGAGTCATTCATAGGAGTCATAGCATATGACGGGCCAGGCACCACAACCCAGGTGATTTACAATTCCAGCATGAGCCCCTCTGGAAGCGCCTCCTTCAGCAGGGAAAACTGCCCCACCTGGAGCTCAGGATACTGTACTTGGTATATATTCCTGAATTCAACTGCCAAGAGCAGCAAGACAAACAGGCCCGTAACTGTGAACATAACCCTGAACAGCATCAACTGGACCTGGAACTACACAAGCCCAACTCCCTCCAACATCACGGTAAACCTGACAAGCCCCTCAGACAATGCGGCCCTCAACTTCAGGAATGTCAACTTCACATACATTCCCGTCTCCTCAACTCCAATCTCAAACTGCAGCTTATACCTAAACCTAAGTGGAAGCTGGGCTCCTGCCGCGCTCAACACCTCAATACAAAACAACTCTGTAAACAGGATAAACTACACCTTTTCAGATGAGGGAATCTATCTCTGGAACATCAAGTGCTTCTCGGGCAACAGCAGCAGCTTCGCCATTTACAACAGGACTATTACAATTGACACCAGCGCGCCTGTGCTCAATCTCATCTCGCCTCCCGACGGCAACTTTTCCAGCGATTCAGTAGTCACTTTCACCTACAATGTGACTGACAACTTCAACATCGCCAACTGCTCCCTTATAATAGATGGTGCCGCTGTTTCAACATCCTACTCTGTCCAGAAGAACACGCCCCAGAACATAACATACGCGCTTTCCAACGGAGTTCACAACTGGAGCATAAACTGCACAGACCAGGCAGGCAATATGAATGCTTCAAGCACAAGAAGCATAAATGTTTCAGCCACCCCCGTAATCTGGGAGAGGCGCTGGTATGAGACCTCAACATCAAGCTACACTTCAACAGCAGGGATAAGCCTTTCCAACACAAGGGATTCAACAGAAAACAATGTGGTTGTAAGTGTGCCTCCAAGCAATTCATACACTCTTGTCAATGCGCTTTCTCCATACATTAGCAGCAACGGTGCATTTATCCCTGCGGGAACCAACGTGTCATTCAGCTCCGAGTTTTCAACAAGCCCTGCTAACAAGGGGCTTGTAAGCTGGTTCCTCTACAAAACCGACGGCTTAACAGACACTCTTCTCTGCAATTACGGTGATGGAGGTTCAGGTGGATACGCAGTCTCATCAACTTCAACAGGGCTCTGCACCATATCATCTGATACAAGACTTCTTCCAACAGAAATGCTCAAGCTTGTAATAATAGTTTACAACAACTTTGGAAAAGCAGTAACATTCACTCACACCTGGGACAACCTGAGGCTTTCATATGTTGAATTCTCAAGTTTCATAACTCTCGGAACTTTGAGCGTGGAGCTGACTGCCCCTGCCTCAAACCTGACAATAGGGCAGAATGAATTATTCAACCAGAGCTGCAACGTCAGCTGCTACGGAGGAACCTGCCTTAACACAAATGTCTATGCGCAATACAACACAAGCTCTCTCTCCTGGACAGCAATAGGCAGCTCGGGCAATCTCATACTAAATACAGGCGAAACAAACCCGCATTCAATAGGCACTGTCAATAACAGCAATATCACAACATTCTCAGTAAAAGGGAACACAGCATCGTCAAACAATATCAGATGCATTGCAGTATCCTCCTATTCAAATGCCACCGGAACTATCACAATGATGATAACAATAGGCGACACAACTCCTCCCACAGTCACTCTCGGAAATCCCGCAAACTATTCCTGGCAGAATAATGCAACAGTTGTAATTTATTACACTCCTTCAGATAACAGCGCTGTTGCAAGCTGCTCTCTCTACCTAAACGGGCAATTGAACAAAACAGACAGCCCAATACAGAACGGGATTCAGCAGAATTTCACTCTTGTCGGGCTTTCAGAAGGGCTCTACAACTGGACTGTGAACTGCACAGATGATTCAGGAAACAATGCACAGCCGGCTGTCAAATGGTTCTACATAGACAAAACAAAGCCGGACATATGGCTCAATTTGCCACCTGAATTTTCAGTTGAGTCGCAGAACCTGATATTCTTCAATTTTACAGCGGCAGACAACATGGCCCTCAACCTCTCCTGTAATCTCACAATAGACAATGTGATAAGGCGCGCATACATCAATGCCTCAAACGCAACCCCGACAGTTGCAAATTATACCCTCTCCTTGGGAATGCATTACTGGAACATCTCCTGCGCTGACGATGCAGGCAACATAAACACAAGCGAAACGAGAAGCTTTAACATAACCAACACTCCCCCATCTGTTTCACTTGTTTTTCCCACCGAAGCTTACTGGGACAGCAGTGGCAACATCACCTTCAGATTCAATGCCTCTGACAACAACATGCTTTTCAACTGCTCGTTGATAATAAACAGCGCCATAAATCAGAGCAAGAACTCCTCTGAGCTCATCAATGGGGGAGAGAACAATTTCACGCTTTATGAAATAGCATCAGGAGCATATTCATGGGCAGTAAACTGCACAGATGACGGCTCTCTGACAACTTCAGCAGGTCCAATAACAATTCATGTGGATAAGAGCATTCCCTCTGTTGAGTTGATTTCACCTGCAAATTATCTGAATTCAACATCCTCATCAATCTCCCTCCAGTTCAGGGCAACTGATTTGAATTCTCCAAATCTCTCCTGTAACCTTACAATAGACAGCTCTCTTAATCAATCAGGAATTGCTGCAGTCAACAACAGCGTTGTCTCCAATACAATCTCATTCCTTGACGGCTCCCATTCCTGGAATGTCTCATGCATAGACCTTGCCGGAAATTACAACTACAGCGAGACACGGAGCATAAATGTGTCAGCACTCCCTTCTGTTTCGCTCACCAGCCCTGCTTCCAATGCCTGGACAAACGGAAACATAACATTTCTCTTCACTGCCTCAGACAATGACGGGCTTTTCAACTGCTCATTATTAATAAACGGGGCAGTAAACCAAACGAAGAATTCCTCGCAGCTCGTCAACGGCGGGCAGAACAATTTCACGCTTAATGATATCCCTCAGGGGACAAATAAGGCGTGGACTGTTTTATGCTATGATTTGGGCGACTATTCAAACTATTACCAGCCTGCCACAAGGCTTTTCAGCGTTGACAGGACTGCCCCGTTCATAGCGCTGAATGCGCCCGCATCAAATCTCACTATATCCTCAAATGAGGTAATGCTGTATTTTAATGCAACAGACAACTATGCGGCAAATCTTCTGTGCAATGTAACAGTAAACAATAATGTTGAATATGAAAACCTTTCAGTGCAGTCGGGAGTGCAAAAGAATGCATCCCTTTCAGACCTTGGCGACGGGATTTATTACTGGAATGTGAGCTGCACTGATGCAGTGAAGAATCTTGGGATAAGCGCAACATGGAATTTTACAATATTGCTTCCCCCTGCAGTCACGCTTTTCGCTCCGGATAATAACACCTGGCAGAACTCGTCAAGCATTGCATTCTCATACTATGTGGTTGATGATTCTGCGGTCTCAAACTGCTCGCTTTACATTGACGGCTCCTTGAACCAGACAAATGATTCAATAACAAACGATGCATACAATTATTTTTATGCTGGCGGGCTTTCAGAAGGGAACCACACCTGGAATGTATCCTGTTCTGACCCGAGTGCAAATATTGGGGCATCTCCTGTCTGGATTTTTGGAGTTGACACCCACGCCCCCTGGATAGAGCAGCACTCCCCCCAGAACAACACAATATGGACGAGCAACTACGTGACATTCAACTGGACTGCATTTGACAACCTCGCACAAAATCTGAACTGCTCTCTTTATGTTGACAACAATTTGAAAGAATCAGGAATCATTGCACAGAATGGAACTTCAATAAACAGGACATACATATACTCAGACAGCATCTATTTCTGGAATGTCACCTGCCTTGACCTTGCGCACAATATAAATGCAAGCGAGCTCTGGAACTTCACAGTAAAGGCGCCTCCGAATGTCACGCTTGAGAGCCCGGGCAATAACTCGTGGGGAATCTCGCAGGACCTCACATTCACTTACCTGCCAGAAGACCCGATTGGCATAAGGCAGTGCGTGCTCTACATTGACGGGCAGCAGAACGCTACCGATACAAACATAGAGGCCAACACCAACAACTCCTTCTATGTAACCGGCATTCCTGAAGGCGCTCACACCTGGACTGTCAACTGCACTGACTCTGACTGGAACACCTATGCGCCTCCTCAATATGCATTCTACATAGACAGGAGCGCCCCTGCAATCAGCATCACAATGCCCTCTGAAAACCAGAATTTCTCAGTTTCGCAGGCAGTGTTAAATTTCACTGCAACTGATAATCTTGCGCCAAACCTTACATGCAACATAACAATAAACAGCATTTTCAACAGGACAGTAACAGCATTCAACAACACCCCATACAACTTCACATTAACCGGGCTTTCTGACGGGACGTATTCATTTAATGTATCCTGCACAGACCTCGCAGGAAATTCAAACAATTCTGAATTGAGGCACTTCAACGTCAGCGTTTCCCCAAATATCTCGCTTGTAAGCCCCGCTGACTTTTCATGGAGGAGCGCAAATCCGGTTGTCTTTTATTTCAATGCCTCTGACAACGACGGCTTGCTCAACTGCTCCCTCCTGATAAACGGGAGCGTAAACACCACAAAGTCCTCTGGCCTGTTGAACAACGGACAGAACAACATAAGCGCCACGCTCGGAGAGGGCATCTTCAGCTGGGCAATCAAATGCTTTGACAGCGGCGCATACAGCAACAGCGCAGTTTCATCATCCAGAATAATCTATGTGGACCTCTTCAGCCCGTCAGTGACATTGCTCCTTCCGGATAACGGCGCAACACTCTCCAATAACTCGCCGCTGCTGAATTTCACTGCCTCAGATAATGTCTCCCAGAATATAACCTGCAACCTGACAATGGACAGCATAATAAAGGATTCTTACATAAACCTTTCAAGCGGGGCGGTTTACTCAAAGGAGTTCTCAAACCTCACTTCAGGGCTGCACTTCTGGAATGTTTCCTGCGCTGACTATGTCGGGCATATCGGCACAAGCGCCACCTGGAATTTCACAGTTCCAAAGCCGGATCTGACGCTCAACAGCTCTGACATCTCATTTTACTACAACACAACCAACCCTGAGGAAGGAAAAGCAGTTACAATCAATGCAACAATCCACAATTTCGGGGCGTCCCCGGCAATTAACTTCACCGTGCAATTCTTCGACGGAGACCCATCATCCGGCGGGCTTCAAATCGGGCAGAACAGGACTTTGAGTTTGAGCCCTGATTTACATTCAACTTTGTCTGCGAACTGGACTGCATCCCTCGGCATGCACAACATCTTCATAATAGTTGACCCGCCTCTTGCCTCAAACGGAAGCATTTCCGAGGAGAACGAGAGCAACAACTATGCCAACCAGACAATTCTCATACAGAGCTGGCAGTATGTATACGGAAATCTCAGCGGCGGGCTTGGGCTGGGAAGCCAGTTTGCAAGCTATGTCTATCTCTGGAACCTCTCTGATGCGAACGGCAGCAACATCTTCGTTGCAGACTCTGATAGCAGCATAAACTGGAGCTCGCTTTCAGCAATAGGGCGGACAACTTCAGGGGAGCCCTCTCCTGATGATTTTGCAGCAATAGATTCTGCGCTTTCCATGTCAGCATTCTTCGACTCAGTCAATTCAACATACGCCTCAGGCGGAGAGCCGGTGAAGGTTGAGAACTTCACTGTTTACGGGAAAAACATAGAAAATGTTCCTGTTGCAAACTCAACAAACAATTCAAACTTTGAGACAGGAATCCTTTGGGATTATTCTGACGGAAACACCTATTACAACGCCACCCAGGACCTTGTCTTTGTCACAAAGGCAAACAGCCAAGTCCAGGGCAGGTTCGGAACCTATGACTATGAGATGAGAATCCCCTCAAACCTGAAGGATTACAGGGGCTCAACCCCGAGCGTCTCCCTATACCTCGAGTTAAAGTGATAAAATGCACAGCAAAAATACATTGATGGATTTCAATCCATTGCTCTTTGCAGCTGCCCTTATCATTTTTTCAGCGCTGAACTTCCCAATTGCTTTCGCATCATGCGGGCAGGTTTCAGTCTCAAATGACAAAATTGCTGTGGGCTCACAAATAATAATAAATGTGATTGATGCAGAGCCGTCAGCAGAACTTGTTATAAACTCGCCATCCAACTCTTATAGACTGCTCGGAGAAGCATTCTCGCAAGTCCCGTTTGTGCCCAAGGAAGCCGGTTCCTACTCAGTGGAGCTTTGGAATTCAGGCACGCTGTGCGATTCAAGGAATTTCACAGCTGAGGAAGAAAATCTGAAAGAGCCTGAGAAAACATTCAAGCCGCTTATCCTGTGGACAGACAAGAGGGAATACATTTTAGGAGAGAGCGTGCTGATTCATCTAAACCCTTCTGATTACGGCTATTCACCCCAAAACCTCATTCTCAAGATTGATTCAGGGGCTGAATCCTACACTTTTCTTGACTCTCTCAATTCAACCATAGCATATTATCCGCCTCACACTGGAAATTATACACTTGTGCTCCTGGACACTTCCACATCCTTAATCTGGAATTCAAGCTTCTCAGTTGTGCTGCCTGAAGTTTACATTCCCCAGGCAAGCAGCAGTCAGGTTAGAATTGACCTATCAGGAGTTGAGAATCCGGAAAGGATTTCAAATGTCAGATTCATAATCAGGAGAAAAAATGGAAAGGAATGGAATTACTCACTGAAGCTTTCAGAGGAAAATCAGCAGGGAATTCCCGCTGAGCCGGATTACAACGCCACCATTGAGATAAGCGGCTCTTTCATAAAAAAAATAGAGCTGAAAAAGCTTAAGATAAGAGATGATTTTGAACTGCCGTTGAACGAGCTTTCTGTCGAGAGTATTAAAAACATAAAAACGCAAGCAATCTCCGGGAATATCACAAACGCCTTCAGCATAAACCCCGCGATGCTGAATTTCAGCGAGGGTTACATAACACTCAATGCCTCTGGCAACGAGCTCTGGAAGTGCGCTGACTGGGATTATGATGCACAGTCCTGCATTGGTGACTGGAAAAAGCAGCAGGACATAGTTCCAGGGCAGGAATACACATTTTACTTTAATTCAACAGACCCCGGCTATGCTGAGTTCTCCACTGCAAACATAACCTCTATCGCAGTAACTCCGCTTGGAGAGGACAATTTTGCGGTGGCATACTGCGACGACACAAATGACAGGATTGCATTCAAGGTTTACAGGACAAACGGCACTCTCATAACTTCTGAAACAGTGGTTGACTCAACTGCTGGCGCCTGCGACTACAACTCTGTAAGCGTCTCCACTTTTGACCCCAACCGATTTGTAATTGGATGGTATGATTCGGGAAGCAGCTATGCAAGCTTTGCAGTATACAACAAAAATGGCACTGTGTATACTTCAAGAATTGATGTGGATACAACAGCCGGCACTTCAATGTCTGTTTCTGTTTCTGCGTTCAACTCAACTGCTTTTGTTTTTGGCTGGTATGACCAGCCGGACCTTGATGCCTCTTTTCAGACATATTCCATTTTAGGAAGCGCAATTTCCTCTGTTGTGGATGTGGATACTCGTGCTGGGACTTGTAATGCTGTTTCTGTTTCAGCGTTCAACTCAACTGCCTTTGTTTTCGGCTACTATGACCAGGCATCTTCTGACATGACATTCAGGACTTACACCTCCTCGGGAACTGCGATTTCCGCCATTACAGATGTGGATACTCGCGCAGGCGCAAATTCGCGTTCAATTTCTGTTTCTGCAATCAACACCAGCGCATTTGCAATTTTGTGGTATGACCAGAACTCAGGTTATGTCAGGTTCAGGGTTTATAGTGTTTCTGGGACAATTGTGGGAAGCGAGGTTGTGCCTGACACTGCTGTCGGAACTACTGCTTCCGGCATCATGGTTTCGAGCACCGGCTTGAACGATAGTGTTTTTGTGGTTGGCTGGAATGATTTGACTACTGATACTGGAGTGTCTGCGATGGCTTATTCTGCTTCCGGTTCTGCTGTTTCCTCTGAGGTTGTTGTCCAGTCCAACTCTCTAAAATATAATGCGCTTGCATCCAGGCAGGCAGCAAACAACATTCAAATCTGCGACAACAACTACATGGCGCTTGTTTCCAACACAACCGCCCAGGCATTCTTCAGGGCATACTATATGAACGGCACAGAGTGGAATGGAGAGTGTCTTCCGCCCTCAATGAATCTCTCAAACATAACCTCTTCAGAGCCGAAATTCTATTACAACGCCACCCTTCTCGGCTGGTGCAACGCTACCCACCCGGACTCGCAAGACATTAGCTACTACTACAAATGGTATCTCAACGGAAATCTTAACAAAACAGGGCAATCTCCATATTATGCCCCGGAAATAAGCGTCAATGTTGACAATATCAGCTCATCCTACCTCTCAATCGGGCAGAACTGGACTCTTGAATGCACTGCCTACGACGGAATTTCAAACTCCACCCAGCTAAATTCCTCAACAATAACAATTGTGAACACCAACGTTCCCCCCTCAATACTCTCAATTTCATTAGACGACACAATTCCAAGCCCCGCAGGGCAAATTGACCTAACTGCAGGCTCCATAACAAAAGTGGTGTGCAATGGCACTCTGGAAGACCTGGATGGATTTTCAGACATCGCAAATGCTGCTGCAATAATCTACGCTTCTGGAAACGGAACCCTTCCTACGAGCCCCGAGGACAACAACACCCTATACAGGAACCTCTCCTGCTCCCTCTCCCAAATCAACACAACCTCTGCATACTTCAACTGCTCATTTGATATCTGGTATTACGCCCAGAACGGCACCTGGACCTGCAATACAACAGCAACTGACAGCCAGTCCGCATCCGGCTCTGCGGTTGCAAATTCAACAGTCAACAATCTCATAGCATTCAATGTTTCCTCCATGACTCTGGATTACGGCAACCTCGCCCCTGGCGCCACATCACCATCCTCTGTGCTATTTTACATTACAAACCTTGGAAACACGAGGATTGACCTCTCCCTCAATGGCAGCGACATGAGCTGCCCTGCAGGCACAATTCCTGCCTCAAACCAGCACTACAACATCACAGGCACAGACCAAGCATACGCCCAGATGAGGGCGCTCTCAAACTCAGAATTCCTCGCATCTGACTTCAACCTTGACAAGAAAGTCACGTCAGATTCAAACAGGACAACATACTGGCGAATACAAATACCGCAGGCAGTCAAGGGCAGCTGCACAGGAATAATAGCTCTTTCAGCCCAGCAGGGGTAATGTTTAAAAATGAGCAAGGAAAAGAGTGAGTGAGAATGAAAATAAAAAATAGCGCAGCAATATTATTTTCAGCACTTGCATTTGCATTAATCCTATTCTCTTCCAGCGCAATTGCAACCCTGGGAGTTAGCCCTGCTACTCTGAACTTTCCAAACATGCTCAGGGCAGGCTTCTCCCAGAGGGCTATACTAATCAGCACCCTCTCTGATTCGATGATTGTTGACTTAACCCCCGGCGGCAATATAGCTTCGTGGATAAACTTCTCTGAAAACGGAATCGCTGTTGCGCCAAACAGCCCAAAATCCGTATACGCAATGATACGCCCCCAAAATGACATTGCCAACGGCAACTATTCGGGCTACATAACAGTCACAAGGCGCTCAGCTAATGCATCAGGGCAGATTACAGGAATGGGAAATGTTGTGATAATGAGCATAAAGGTGCCTGTTAACGTTGAAATAACTGATAGGCAGATAATTGGCTGCACTGCCTACTCATTCTCAGTTGACAGCGTAGAACAAAATAACCCCAGCAAGCTCCGCCTCACGATAAGAAATGAGGGCAATGTAAGGATAAGCCCTGCTGTAAAGATTGACATTTGGGACCGGGAGCAGCAGAACATTGTGAAATTCTTTGACTTTACAACCCAATCAGTGCTTCCAAGCATTGAGCAGCAGTTTGAGTTTCCGCTTCCAGTAGAAAACCTTCCCTTAGGGCAGTATTGGGCTGACATCTCTGCAGGCGAATGCCACTCATCTGATGTTGTGACTTTTGACATCCTTGAAAAGGGAGCGCTTTCATCAATGGGCAGGCTCATCCAGATAACAAACCCTCCCTGGATATCTGTGCGGCAGACAGCAAAGATTGACGCGGTCTTCAGGAATGAGGGTAAGAAAGACGTCACAGCGAGGTTCAAGGGCACAATCTCCTACAACGGGCAGATTGTTTCTGTCCTTGAATCAGACGCTGTTGCAGTCCCTGTCGGGCAGACGCTCTCGCTCACAACATATTTCAAGCCAGAGCAGCCAGGCAGGTATGTTATTGAGGGCAAGGTGTATTATGACAAGAAGCTGACATTCCCCTCATCCTCAATACTGAATGTCACAGAAAGCAAGGGCGCTGGCTTCAGCATATTTACCCTGCTTTACATTCTGATAGCTGCAGGAAGCCTCTTCTTCCTCTTTGCAATCTTCAGGAAGAGGCGCAGGAAAAGGAGATTCTGATTTTTTTTGATTAAAGATTTAATTTTTTAGAAATTTTTCTTTGCGCAAATTTTACTTTTTCAGTACCTTTTTGAGAAGTCAATATAAGTGTCCAGTATTTTCAACTGGTAATTTGCGTTTCCTGTGAGCAGCTCCGGCCTTCTCACCTGCTTCAGGAAGTATGACATTCTCATCTCCCTGTGGACTGCAAACTCAGAAATCTTGAGATTTATTGCGCCTGGCTCGAGAGTTTTCTCAATCTCAGTTGAGGCATCCTTCTCAATCTCAATCTCACCCTCTATCTGGGCACTTAATGGGAGCGGCTCTTCTATCATAAGATTATACAGTGATGCTGCCCCAACATTTCTTGCAATAAGCTCTACCTTGAAGAGTCCTGCCTTCTCTTTTGTTATTGCCCTTCTTATGCTCAGGGGACCGCGCCTCTTGGCAAAATCCTTTATGACCCTCTTTCCAAGCATGAATGATGAGAAAATTATTGCTGCTGCGAAGAACAGCCCAAAAAACAGCGATACATTCATTATTCTCTGGGGGAACTGGCGCTCCGGCTTCTTCAGGGCTTCAAGCGTTATGCTGTAGTTGCCCTCTGTCCTATTATTGTAGGCAATGCTTATGTCAGGAACGCTGTCCCTGTTTATGTCAGCCAGCACATCCACAGGCTTCCTGAAAAGAAAGCCAGGCCCGTCAAAGAATCCGATATACATTGATTCCCCTGTAAGCTGCGTAAGTGTGAGGAAATAGTTTGTGCCCTCATATGTGAAGAACCAGATAGGGCCCTTGTACATTGTCACATTGAAGATGCTCTGGTCCTTGAAGTTTCCTATATAGATTATCTGAGCCCTGCTGAAAATTGCCAATTCCTCTGGAGTGAGCTCCCTGACAGGTGTCTGGTTTGTCATGTTCTTTTTCTCAGCAGGCTGCTCTTCAGTGGTAGGGGCGGCTCCTCCTTCAGGATGCTTCTCCGGCACGTGGGTTTCAGGGCCCAGGTTCTCTTCTGTTTCATTTGGATAAATGGTTCTGGAAATAACATTGAGAATGAAGATGTCATGAGTGGCATTGCAGCTGTCAAAGGCAACTATTGTTATGATAAAAGTGCCTGGAACAACCAGTCGGAATGAGATAATGCCTGTTGTTGGATTTATCTCAAACAGGGGACTGTTATCCGAGAATGTAATAAAATCATTTTCTGCGTCAGAGGCCACTACGTGGTCGTAGAAGTAGTCATTCTGAAACAGGGTTATTTCTCCTATAGGTGTTATTTCAGGGGGGCTGTTGCCGACGCAGTACCTAAACTTGAAGAAGTCGCTCCAGTTGCCGTAGCTTTCATTGTCAAAGCCCCTGACCTGCCAGAAATAGTCGGAGTGAATGTATGTGATATTGGGCGTGTGGTTTGTCCTTTCAATTTCTTCAGGTATTTCACTGATATTGTAGGCAATGCTGGTAAAATTTTCATCAGTTGCAAGCATTAAATTGTATGTTACAGGGTCATTGTTGATGTCTTGGGAATTGTTCCACTCAAATGAGAGCGGCTCATTATTCTCATAGATTGCAGAGTTGTTTTCCGGGCTTATGAGCACCGGCTTTGTCGGCGGGACATTTTCAACAGTGACCTGCGAGACAGCTAACCCTGTTTTTTCAATGCCTTTCAGCAGGAGCAGGGTTCCTCCTATCAAAAGCACTGCCAGCGCCAGAAACACCGGAATCCTGCTCTTCAAACCAGACATCTTGCTTACCTAATCCTGCCTGAAAGGGCTTTCTTGACTATTGAGAACGCCTCCTGCCTGCTCCTCGCCTTTCTCATCTCCATTGCAAGCCTCCTGTTCTTGAGGCACTTCTTTATCCAGATTGCAAAGTCGTTTTTCTCATAATTCACGTGGTAGTTGAATGTGTCAGAATCCATCTTGGCCAGCGCACTTCTCAGGTCCTCAAGCCCTCTCACCGTCTTTCCATTGTAAAGCTGGAGCGGCTCTGTTCCGATTTCTACGTTCTCTTGCTGTTCCTCAAATTCCTGCGCCTGCTGTTCTTCAGATGCAATTGCTGTTTCGCCTGCCTGCTCTGCCTTTATCTCCTCAAGCCGCCTTATCTTTGAGAGCACTATGCTTTTCTGAGCATCAGACAAGTCCTCAAGCGGTATCGCCCTCAGGCTTGCCAGCACGTCGTCTATGGATTTCGGGCTCACATATGCTTTGCTTTCCTGCTGGGATTCAGGGGCGCTTCTGCTTTCTTTTGCAGTATCTGCAAAATCTTTCTCTGGCGCATTTTCCCCTATCAGCCCGCTTTCGTCATCAATCATGCTGTCTATCTCGCTGCCTGAGGAGAACGCATCCTTCCTCTGCTTTCCCATCCTGAAGTAATATGCCGCAAGTATGCCCAAAACCAGCATTCCAATTATTATCCCGATGTATTTTGCATTTGATTTTATTGTTTCAGCAACTGCATTTCCAGTCGCAGGGCTCGGGCTTCCATTCTGATTCTCCATCAGCACTGCCTTTATTCCTGAAAGGTCTGACTCAGATGCCTTTCCGTTTATCACATATTCTATTGTCGTGCTCTGCCCTGATGAGGAAGATGAGTAGGGGAAGCTCACCACAGGGTCGTTCTGTATTATGCTGTAGCCCGCTGTTATGAAATCAATCTTTGAAGTGTCCTCTGCAACGCTCTTTGGAATCAGTATCACAAGGGTGCTGTCATTCACCTGCTGATTTGCAGTTATCTTCTCATTGATGAAAGTGAAATACTGCGTTGAGGTCTCATACACAGCGCTTACAAGCTTTCCTGAGACCTTCTGGCTTATGGCTGACTGTGCAGCATTTACATTTTTCAGGTAATTCAGGTCTCCTGAATTTTGCGGAGATGCCTTTGAAATTGCAGAGGCGATGTCCTCGCCGCTCGCCTGCACGCTCGTCGGGCTGTACTCTGTCACTTTCACATCCAGAGGCACAGAACTTTCTATTGACCTTATTGCAAGCTCCTGCCTTGCAACCTCTGAATTTATATCTGAGTCATCGCCTGAGCTTGACTTGAGGGCATTGAGCGAATCATATATGTTCTGAAGCCGCGTTTTTGCGTCGCCCGCATCCTGCAATATTCCTGTTGCCTCTATGGCATCCCTATCTAAACTGCTGGAAATTGCGCTTATCCTCTGGCTCACTGTCTGAATTGAGGAGTCAGCGAGGGCCATTGCCCCATTTATGCTCTTCAATGCCTCAGGCGAAATCTGGCTTGAGTTTGAATCCGACTTCATTGAGACAGCAGAAACCTCATTTGAGAAGCTGCCCTCATTTCCTGCCTGGTCCACAGCAGAAACTGCATAATAATATGTCTTGCCCTGGCTTACCTGCCTGTCAGTGAATGAGGAGGCATTGCTAGAATTTGTGTAGAAATTCATAAGGGTTACCCCTGCAGAGCCCGCCCTGTAAATGTTGAATTCCGAGAGCGCCTCCCCGTCATACCTTATCATCAGCCCTATGCTTCCGTCGGGGTTTGAGAAGGCGCTTATTGTCGGCTGAGCAGGAGGCACAGTGTCAACCAGGAAGAGCTTTCCAGAGGTTATCAGGTTGCCTGTCTGTCCGTAATAGTCGGTTCCACTAAATGAAAAGGAGCCAACCTTGTCTCCGGCATCAGGCGGAATTATAAGATAGCCCTTCCATGTGCTTCCCGAGCCCACAAGCTCTATGCTGCCTGATGTGCCGCCAATATTGTAATTTAGTTGAGGAGTTGGTATTACGCTCCTTGATGTGGTAAGTGTTACCTGGTAAAGTCCTGCCTTCAGCGGGCTGGGGCTTGAAAAGTCAACATCGGCAGAAACAGGTATGCTGACTGAGAAGTTTATTGAATAACCCTCCGCCATTCTGTTACCATAGATATCTGTGCACATTACAGTGTAGTAGTGCATTCCCTCTGAAAGCCCCTGCAGCAGCGCCTGGTGGTTGAGCCCGTTGCTTGTTGAGAGGGATATAGCGCTGGAGTTTGAAGAGTTGTAGACACAGCTCGCCATCTCATCTGTCGACACATAAAGCGTTGTGTAATCAGTGGGAATGGAATATTTCGGACCGTAGTCAGTTATTGTTGGCGGGGTAATATCTATCCCGAAAGATATCAGCGCAAAGCCGGGCATTGTGTTGTTGAAGCTGTCCCTGCACTTTACATAAAATAAATAATCATTTTCAGGAAGGGTTGTGCTGTACCAGTGGGAGGTCCCGCTTCCTGACATGATGATTTCCATCTGCTCATAGCTCTGGTCGTCTGTGGAGAAGGAGCCTTTGCATGTTGAGTTCTCGTCTGTCTGGGTGTATATGCTCACTAAGGTCGTGTTTATTATTCCGCTTGGGCTGGTCAAGGTCACCTGCGGCGGGCTCATATCAACAATGTTGCCTGACTTGGAATTTGTTGCGAGCTGTCCTGAACTGTTTGAGAGGATTGCAGTTATGATATACTGCCCTGTCGAAACTGCATTCAGCGCCTGGCTCTTCTGGCACGAGCATGAGCCCTGCGACGAGCACGAGAAGTCCTGCTCATTCACATTTATCAAAGCCGACTGCGGCTGGAGGTTTTTTGCTATCACGTTGATAGTCCCATTGAGCTTGGAATCTGATTGTATCGTGAAATTTATGATATTCTGCCCGAGGAGAATGTTCTGGCTTGCAGTTATATTTATTGACACTGCTATAGCTGGAGCTGAGAATGCAAGCAGCGCAAGTATTCCAAAAATCCAGGAGTTATCACGCGCTCTCATTTTTTCCTCAGCTCAAGAGCGAGC
>Ga0210049_1002049_pt1 | contig 18958 bp, 21 predicted proteins | sample CryGeyCG2014_300_2_FD_183964 | JGI IMG/M metagenome (GOLD analysis project Ga0210049, IMG submission 183964) | Groundwater microbial communities from aquifer - Crystal Geyser CG06_land_8/20/14_3.00 (SPAdes) (version 2) | ecosystem: Environmental > Aquatic > Deep subsurface > Groundwater | place... | reverse complement strand
TATCGCTTGGGTACCTTCAGGAATATCTGAAAGCACATAGGAAACTGAAGCCATACTGGTGTTGGTCTTTCCTCCGCTTAGGCGAATCCCTCCTTCTGTCCTCGCGTTGGCACATACCACCCCTTTTTCTATTATCATTACTGAGTCGTAATCGACTCCCCTCGCCACATCTGTTGCAATTAACTTATAAGGACCTTCTGTTTCTTGACTAATCAAGGTGGTTCCGGTGCTTGCGCAACCAGTGTAGAAGACCATTGCCAAAAACCCAATTTTGGCGAGCGTTTTCATAACGCCTCCTTTTAAAGATTATTAAAAATTTAAAGAACCATCTGTTTTGAGATTATCACATTTTAAAACCTTTGTCAAGTTTTAAGAAGCAATCAAAATCCCCAACTTGATTAAACAACTAAAATAATTTAATATAGAATTGTTATGCCAATTACCAGGTCAGCTAAAAAAGCTCTGAGACAAAATATCAAAAGGAGAAAAAGGAATTTAATTTACAAGAAAAAAATGAAAGGGCTCATTAAAGAGGTGAGGAAATTAGCTTTGGAGAAAAAGGTTGAAGAGGCAAAAAAGCTTTTGCCCCAGATTTACAAAGCTTTGGATAAAGCAGCCAAAACAAGGGTAATCAAAAAGAACACAGCAAGTAGAAAAAAGTCAAGGATAACTAAATTATTAGATCTCAGCAATAAATAAATCGAGAGCAGTTTGAGGATTGATTCTGCCGGTTTTAATTCCCAGGTCTATTTCAAATAATTTGTGGTAGATTTTTTTTAATTCTTCAAGGGAAAATTTTCTGGCTTGCTCTGTTGCTTTTTTGACTACATAAGGATGGATTCCTAAACGATTAGTTGCTCGCCCATAGCTATAATTCCCATAAAATTGCTCTTTTGATTCAAGTGATTTCATTAAAAGTAAATTCCGAAACTGAAAAGTTATCATTGTCAAAAGGTATAAAGGAAAGTCACCTTTTTCTAAATGTTGGTGAATTAAGGAGAGAGCTTTCTTTTTGTCTTTTAGGGCTATGGCATCTATGGTTTTAAAAATGTCATTCTTAATTTCTGCTTTCACTAAAAGTTCGATATCTTCTATCTCAACCTTACTTTGCTTCCCTTTTTCTCTCTTGTAATTAACCAATTTTGCTATTTCATTGCTCATCCGCCAAAGATCTGGACCAACAAAACTAATAAGTTTTTCTAAGCCCAGGGAAGTAATCTCTGTGTTATATTTTTTAAATTCTTTTTTGAGCCAATTTTTCAATTTTTCTCCTCCTAAAGGTTTAAACTCCTGAGATTTTCCATTTTTTTTCAAAAAAATTGCCAATTTATCTTTTACTGGAATTTCTCCTTCTTCATAAAATAGAATTAAGTCTTTTGAAACAATAAACTTTTTCCCTTCTTTTAAAAATTCCTCTTTGAATTTCTGGTTTGAAAAAACATTTTTTAAAATTGCTAATTTTTTTTCTTTAAACATCGATGTCTGCTGAGTTTCGTCTTTAAAGTCTTGAAAATCCAAACTTTTTCCGTCATAAAATTTTAAATTTAATCCACTCTTGTGAATTTTCTTATAGTTTTCAATAATTTTATTTAATTTCTCTCTCGCCCTATAACTATCCTGACCATAAAGAAAAATTAACATAGTGTTTGGCATTTGGGGCAGAAGTGGGCTGAGCGGCCAGCTAATTTTAATCTTTTAATAACAGTGCCGCAGCGAAGACAATTTTCTCCTTCCCGACGGTAAACTTTTATAAAAGGGTCAAACCCTCCTTTTTTACCCTCAAGGTCTCTAAAATCAGAAAAGGATTCTCCTCCTGCTTTAATCGCCTTTTTCAAAACTTTTTTCAGGGCCTGAAAAATCCTTTTTAAATCATTTTCTTTTAATTTTGAAATTTCTTTAAAGGGGTGAATTTTTGCTTCAAACAAAGCTTCATCAGAATAAATATTGCCAACTCCGGAGATAACTTCTTGATTCATTAAGACCTGTTTTATCTTACCTTTTTTGGCAGTGAATCTTTTTTTAAATTCTTTGAAATCAATTCTCAAAGGGTCGGGACCTAAGGCTTTTAGTTCTTCTTGGATTTCTTCGGTTCTTGCCAATTCAATTTTGGCAAATTTCCTTAAATCAGAAAGGGCCAACATTTTTCCCCCATCTAAATAAAACATTAAATGGATATAACGATTTATCTTTTCTTTTAGGGGACCGGGAGTTTCGGGCTCCCATGTTCCATCTTCCATGTTCCAGGTTCCATAAAGAAGATGGCCGGTCAATTTTTGATGAATTAAGAGAGAACTGTTTTCTGAAAGCTCAAAGATGATATTTTTTCCTTTTCGCCAAACTTTTTTAATCTTTTTCCCTTTAATTTCTTTTTTAAATTGCTCAAAACTTTTTGGTTTTTTAATTATATTTCCAAAATCTGTCCAGACATTAAGAAAAGTCCTTCCCAGGACTTTCTTGTTTAAACCTCTAACTGTGGTTTCTACCTCTGGTAATTCTGGCATATTTAGTGGTTATTTTAAGACATTTTTTATCTTCTCAATGATTTCTCCGGGGGTAAAGTGAGCTTTTATTAAATAATCAACAGCCCCTAATTTTGTTCCCTTTTCAACATCTTCTTTTTGACCTAAATTAGAAAGAATAATTACCGGAATCGGAGAGAGGGCCGGGTCCTTCTTGATTTGAGAGAGAACTTCAAAACCATCAATTCCTGGTAAAATTAGGTCTAATAAAATTAAATCAGGTTTTTCTTCTTTAACCTTGCTCATGCCCTCTTCTCCGTCAATAGCTTCAGAAATCTCGTAGTCCTCTTTTGAAAGTTTTTGGGCAATGAGTTCTCGTAAAAATTTGTCGTCTTCAATTATGAGAATAGTCTTCGCCATAGAAATAGTATATTTATTTAGCGATTTGTCTAACTATTTTATTAATTATCTCCTGGGGGTCAAACTCTGTTTTAATTATCCAATTTTTAGCCCCCAGTCTTTTAGCCCGGTCTAGTTCCGATAGCTGTCCGGAATTAGAAATAACAATCACTGGGATAAGTTTTAGTTCTGATTCTTTTTCCATTTGCTCCATAACCTCAAAACCTCCTTTTTGGGGTAGAATAATGTCTAATAAAACGAGGTTGGGTTTTGTCTCTCTCATCATTTGAAGACCTTTTTCTCCATTTCTGGCTAGCGAAACCTCGTATCCTTCTTTATTTAATCTCTTTTGTAAAAACTCAATAATAATTTCCTCGTCCTCAATTATCAAAATTTTTTTCATAATAAATTTTGATTAAAAGAATCTTGAACGAAGTGAAAGATCCTTGCTAATAAGATTTTTTTTGCCATATCTGCTATATTGGTTCATTTTACTATTTTAAAAGAAAAAGTAAAGAACTTGCTATTGTTGGCTGATTGGTAAAATGAAATAAAAGGTAGAACCCCTTCCCTCTTCCGATTCAAACCAAATTCTACCCCGGTGGGCTTTAATAATATTCTTGGTGATAAAAAGGCCTAAACCCGTTCCTTCGGTATCCATTCTCATTACGTTTGAACCTCGAAAAAATTTAGCAAAGACTCGGCTCTGTTGATTTCTGGGAATTCCTACTCCGCTATCTTTAATTTTAAATCCTATTTCCATATTAATCTTTTCTAAAGAAATTGTCACCTCTCCTCCGGTTCTTGTATATCTAATAGCATTGTCAAGGAGATTTTGGATAACTAAAGTTATTTTCTCAATATCAACTTTAATTTTGGGCAGTTTTGATTCTGGTTTTCTAAACTCAATTTTAAGTCCCTTCTTTTTTATGTCTTCCTTTAAAGAATCAATGACTGATTGGACAATCTTTTCGATGCTCTCATAAGTTAATTTATAAAGGTATCTTCCTTCTTCAATTTTAGTCACATTTAAAAGGTCTTTAATTAAAGCAATCATCCTTTCGTTTGATTGATAGGTTCTTTCAATGTATTTTCTTTGTTCATCAGTAATTTTCCCCAAATCTTCATCTAAAAGCATTTTTAGTGTCCATTTTATTGCTGATAAGGGGGTTCTTAATTGGTGAGCAGAAATAGAAACAAATTCCGTTTTCATTCTTTCAATCATTTTCTCTCGGGTTATGTCGTGTAAAATTACCAAGGTTCCTATTTTTTCTTCTTTTTTTAACATTGGTAAGATGGAAATTTCTAAAATTAAGTTTTCTCGAAATTGAAGCTCTTTTCTCAAAGCTGTTTCAATTTCTCCTTTTAAAATATCAATTAAGGGTTTCAGAGAAGAAAAACGAGAGAGTTTTTCAAGTGATGTCCCTAAAAAATCATTGAATTTTATCTCTAAAAATACTTCGGCTTGAGGATTAACCAAAATAAGGTTATTTTCTCTGTCAAAAAACAAAAGTCCATCAGTAAGGTTGGTAATTATGGCTAAGGTTTTGCTCTTTTCTTCTTCTGTCTTTTTCCGGGATTCTTCAGTATCTTCTAACATATTCATTAAAGCTTTTCGGGTTTTCTCTAACTCTTGAGTTCTTTCCTTCACTTTTCTCTCCAAGCCCTCTTTTAATTCTTGGGTTTCTCTTAAGTCCTTGAGGGCGACAAAAGAACCAATTGTCTTTCCTCTTTCACTTTTTTCTTCTCTAATGAAAACCTTAACTGGTATTCTCGCTTTAAATTTTGAAATTAAACTCAATTCCGAAATCTCTTTAAACTCTTCTTTTGGTTCTCTTAATGTTGTTTCAATTTTTTCTTTCTCTAAAAAAAACTTCTCAAAAGGTTGGCCGATTATCTCTTTTCTTTTAAAACCGCTTAATTTCTCAAAAGCCAAATTTATCTCGGCAACAATTCCGGTTGGGCTGACTACTAAAATTGGGGTTGGCACGGATGTTGAAAAACAGTTGAGATATCTTTCCAAATTTTCTAAATCCTCCAGGGTTCTCTGAAGTTTTTCTTTTAGTACCCGAGTGTTAGCGAAGGGTGAAGATGAAGATTTATCTTCATCGCCTACTGATGTGTTTTTGTTTTCCATATTATTTACCACCAAACCGTAAATTCATGGTAAAAATCCCCCTTAAAGGGGCAAGAGGTTTCTTTTATGTTTATTTTCTGGCTTTTGATAAGAAAAATACTGAGGCCAGCGATATAACCTTCTAAAAATTTGCAAAAAATAGGGTGAATTTCCAAATCTTCTATTCGCACTAAATAATATTTTCTTTCTTCAGCAAATTTATTGTTTTCCCTTTCCTCTTCAAAAGAATATCCCTTCCAAAGTTTCGGAGAAGAAATCGCTGCCTTTTTGTCCAAAGAAATAAAGGGGGGGGCAGCTATTTTATTAAAAAAGAAAGGGTTTTTGGCAACGGCTTTTCCCATTTCAAATATGTCTTCGTCGGCCCAATGAAAAAGCTTTTGAATTATTAAAAGAAAGATTAGGTGCCAACCAACTGGATACCAAAAAGATTTTTTTATTTTTTGCTGCTCAATCGGTAGGCCTATTTTTTTAAATTCTTCTTGGAGTTTTTGAGACCCTTCCTCCCCTGTTCTATCTTTAATATAATCTAAAACCCCTTTTAATATTTCTCCTTTGATTTCTCCTTTAATGTTTAAGTAATTTTCAAGTTCTTTTTGAGGGATTTGATTCTTTTCCATAAATTTTCAACTTTTTGAGCCTTTTAATTTCCTCTTTTAATTCAATCATTTTCATTTCCCTTCCGGTAGCCAGGCGATTAAACCTTTCTAATTCTTCTACTTTTCCTTGAAGTTCTTTGGTTTTTTTATCGGATTCTTCCTTGAGACGTTGGGCTAATTCCTCTAGTTCTTTGGTTCGAGTTTTTACTTTGGTTTTTAAAATTTTCTCTGAATCCTTCAATTTTTCTTTCGTCTTTAAAAACTCTCTGACTATTTTTCGATGTTTTAGGCATTGAAAAAAGGCAAAAAGACTAATCAAAATAGTAAAAATTAATAAAATAGTAAAATTTAAATCCATAAATTTTTAATTTAAATCGGGTAGTCGGTTAATTAAACTATAAAATTCAAATTTTTTCAAAACCTGACTTACTTTTTCTTTATCATATCCTTCAAACTGACATTCTTTAAAATTAAACTCAATAGGAATATTGGTATTGATTTCTATCAACTCTTTGCTTAAAAAAGCTTGCTCCCTAGATTTTAATAAAATTTCTTTCAGTTTTGGTTTTATTTTCTCTGCTTTTTCGCTATTCTCCTCCAGGTTGCCATAAAGTTCTTCTAAACTATTGAATTCTTTTATTAATTTAATAGCGGTTTTTTCGCCAACTCCCCCTACCCCGGGAATGTTATCTGAGGGGTCTCCCCTTAAGGACTTAAAATCTAAAAGTTGAAAAGGTTTTAATCCCTGATATTTTTTTTCTACTTCTTGGAAATCATATAAAATTGTGTTTTTTAGCCCTCGTCTTAAAAGATAAGCTTTGGTCTGAGTATTAACTAATTGTAAGACATCTAAATCACCCGATATTATAATGGTTTCTATTTCGGGAAAAACTTGCTTTTGGGAACTTTTTTTAGCAATGGTCCCAATTAGATCATCTGCTTCAAAACCTTCTTTTTCAAAAATAGGCACCGAAAAAACTTTTAGTATTTCTTTTATTTTTGGAATTTGCGAATATAGTTCTTTAGGAACAGGTGGTCTTTTTGCCTTATATTCTTTAAATTTTTTATGCCTAAAGGTCGGGGCCGGGAAATCAAAGCAAGCAACAATAAAATCCGGCTGAAATTCCTTAATGGTTTTTAAAAAAACCAACAAAAACCCATAGATAGCATTGACCAATTCTCCTTTTTTTGTTGTCAAAAGAGGTAAGGCGTGGAAGGCCCGGTGAATTATTGAATTGCTATCTATAATAATAAGTCGCTTCTTGTCGGTCATTGTTTCATTTTACCTCTTTGGAAACCTCTATTCAATTTTTTGGCTAAAAAGGGTAATTTGTAACCGGCTTTTATTATAATTTCTCTCTTATTTCTGTTCAAAAATCTAAACTTAATCCAGATTGTATTTTTCGCTAAAATTTTACGAGCCCTATCTGCCCATTCGATAGCAACAATATTTTTAGGGTTGGAAATAATGTCTTTAAACCCAAGGGTTAAAATTTCTTTTGGTTTTTGAATTCGATAACAATCGATGTGGTAGAAAAGTTGGAACTTGGAACTTGAAACTTGAAACTTTTTCATAATAACAAAGGTTGGGCTCAGAATTTTTCCTTTCACCCCCAAACCCCTGGCAAAACCTTGTAAAAAAGTGGTTTTCCCTCCTCCCAAATCTCCTATTAAAGCTAAAGCTACTGCTTTCTTTTTTAAGGGAAAGTTAAGAATTTCTTTGGCCAGTTTTTCTCCTAATTTTTTAGTTTGAGTAAAACTATTTGTTAAGTATTCTTGAGTCATGTTTCATGTTTTATGTTTTATGATAAGGGTTTGACTTTCTAAAAGAATTGGGATAATCTTAAATAATTTATGGATTCTTTTCTGGAAGCTAAAAATTTAATTGGAAAATCCCAAAATATCTCTATTTTCCTTTCAAAACTCTCTGAGAAGAGTTTGGGGGCCGTCCTTTCCCTCTTTTATACTCTAAAAAAAATAGGGAAAAATGTAAATTTTTATTTAGAAGAACCAGAGAAAAAATTTCAGTTCTTAAACAATCAAATTTTTAATAATTGCACCATTTCAATTAACACTTCAGAAAAAGAAATCGCTGAAATAGGTTATGAAAAAAACAAAGATAGTTTGAAATTCCATCTTTTTTTTAAAGAGGGAGGGGTTGAAGAAAAAGATATTTCCTTGGGTCGTTCAAAAAATTCAATTAAAAAATTGTTTCAACCAGACCTTTTAATAACTTTGGGAATCCAAAAAAAAGAAAATTTGGCTGATTTTTCAAAAGAACCCGGTTTTTTTAATAGAATCCCTGTTTTAAATATCGATAATCAGATTTCCAATGAAAATTTTGGCCGGGTCAACTTAATCGATTACAATTTTTCTTTATCAGAGTTTGTTGCCAAAATCATAAAAAAACTGGGGGGACAATATACTTTATCTCAAATTAAATTGTTTAATCTTTTTTTTGATAAATTAGAATATTCTAGAGAGAAAGATTTACATATAATATTGCTTTCTAAAGAAATTTTTAAGGAAACAGAAGCTCGGCTCAAAGATTTAGCTCTCCTAATTAAGATATTAATGTCGGCAGCAAGTTTGCCTAATTTTTTAGTTCTGGTAGAAAACCCAAGTCAAAATTCAGTTTTAGGGATATTTTATTCTAAAAAGCAAGATTTAAATAAAAAAATTTTAGCAAATTTTCAAGGAAAATCTAAGGGAAACGGTAGCCTCTTTTGGCTTAAAGAAAGTAACCTTAACCAATCCAAAGAGGAAATATTAAAACTATTGTAATTCCTAGAATATGGAAAAAATTACCGGAGAGTTTAAAATCAGAGAGAAAAAGTTTACTGCCCTCCAGGAAGAGATAAAAAATCTTTCTGACCTTAAAATAAAATTAGAAGAGTTTTTGAAAAAAAGTACAACCGAGCTTCTGGAGGTTATTTTAGCCGGGGGAATTTCCCTTGAAGCTTCTGACCTTCATGTCGAACCAAAAGAAGAACAGGCAAAAATTCGGGTAAGAATTGATGGAATTTTGCAAGATGTTCTTTTTTTTGACTTAAAAACATATCAGGCTCTTTTGTCTCGAATCAAACTTCTTTCTGAAATTAAATTAAATATTACTGACCGGCCCCAGGACGGTAGATTTTCTTTTGTTGTTTTGTCAATTAAAAAAAACAAAATAATAGAAATTGAAATTAGAACCTCGTCTCTGCCTACTGAATATGGAGAATCAATAGTGTTGAGAATTTTAAATCCTAAAAGTTTAATAGAAATAGAGGGGTTGGGTCTAAGAAAAGATATTTTGGAAATCTTCAAAAATGAAATAAAGAAACCTAACGGCATGATTATTGTAACCGGACCCACCGGTTCAGGTAAAACCACAACCCTATATGCTGTTTTAAAAAAAATCCAAAAACCAGAAATTAAAATTATTACCATTGAGGATCCAATTGAATATCGTTTGCCAGGAATTTCCCAAACCCAAGTTAACCCTCCAAAGGGTTATGATTTTGCTAATGGTTTAAAATCAATAATGAGACAAGACCCAGATGTAATTTTGGTGGGAGAAATAAGAGATTTAGAAACAGCTGAAATTGCTCTTCAGGCCGCCTTAACCGGTCATTTAGTTTTAACTACTTTACATACCAATGACGCTGCCGGTACTATTGCCCGGCTTGTTTCTTTGGGGGCTAAATCTTTTAATATTGGACCTGCCCTAAATATTGCTATGGCTCAGAGATTGGTCAGAAAGGTCTGTCAAAAGTGCGGAGGGTCCAAGAAAATTTCCCCAGATTATTTAAGAAAAATAAAAAAAATTTCCAGGGGAATTCCTGAAAAGATTAAATTTCCAAAAATCGATTCGAGTCTCAAAGTGGCTCAAATTAAAGGTTGTCAAGATTGCAACTTTACAGGTTACCGAGGAAGGGTAGGAATTTTTGAAATTTTTTCAATTGATGATGAAGTAGAGAAATTTATTTTAAAAAGTCCTTCAATTGCTGGTTTAAAAGAGCTGGCAGGTAAAAAAGGAATGGTTTCAATAAAAGAAGATGGGATAATTAAGGTTTTAGAAGGTGTTACCACAATTGAGGAATTAGAGAGAATAGTGGGGGAACTTTAAAAAGCTCCGAGGCTGGGGGCAACCTTAGCTTTAAAACTTAAGTTTAGAATTTCTTCGAGGTATAGTTCAGCCTAAGCCAGGCTATCCGTCAAGAAAGAAACCCCCGCCCCCAGCCTCGGAGCTCCTTATTATTTTACTATATTATGAAAGATTTGTCAAGCCCTACTATCTGGGTGTTAAAAATAATTGTCATTTTACTTTTCCTTTTTCTTGCCTCCCCCAGTCAAGCAGCTGACCCCCTTGATATTGTTATTAATGAAATTGCCTGGATGGGAACTAAAGCTAACAGTTCTGACGAATGGCTAGAATTATATAATAACACTAATCAGACGATTTCGCTCGAGGGCTGGGGGTTATACGAAGGAGGAGGAGAAACTTTAATTGAACCTTTAACCGGAACAATTGAAGTGAAATCTTATTATCTCATCGAAAGAACTAATGATGCAACAATAAACAACATTTTGGCCAACCAAGAACCGAGTAGTTGGGGAGGTTATGGGCTTAAAAATAGTGGAGAACATTTACAACTTCTAAACCAAAACTCTCTAATTATCGACGAGGTAGATTGTCTGGCTGGTTGGTTTGCTGGTGAAGCTAGTCCTGATTACAAAACTATGGAAAGAAAAAATCCTCAAACTTCGGGTTCTGACCCAAGTAATTGGGCAACCAATAATGGTTCTATTATAAACGGCAAGGATGCTGAAGGAAACCCAATTAATGGAACTCCGAAAGCAAAAAATAGCCTTAGTCTAACCACAGAGCCCTCAGCCAGCCAACCCGAACCCGAAACTGAATTACTCTTGCCAGAAGAACCACAACCTGAACCCCAACCCGTCATTTATCCTTCTGGTATTTTGATAAATGAACTTATCCCATCCCCCGAAGGGCCGGACAATCTGGAAGAATGGATTGAATTAAAAAATATAAACAATGAAGAGGTTGGTCTATCTAAATGGAAAATCCAAGATACAACAGGGTCTGTTACTACTTATACTTTCCCAGAGGAAACAAAAATTGAACCTAAAAGTTTTTTGCTTCTATCTCGGCCTATCAGCAAAATTACTTTAAATAACAGCGGCGACGGTTTAAATTTAATTCAACCCGATGGAAATATAATAGATGAGGTTATTTTCGGAAAAGCTCCCCTTGGCCAATCCTATAATCGAGTAGAAAATAAATGGGTCTGGAGCACCACCTTAACTCCCGGTTCTGCTAATATTATTACTCCTCAACCATCGGAGGTCGGACCTCCGATGGTTGAAACTTCTACTGAAAGCCAAACTAAAAAAGAAGTAATGGCGGCGGTTGGAGAACAAATTTCCCCCAAGGAAACCAGGAGTTTTCCTTTAGGGCAAGCAAAATCCTCCCTCCCTTATTTAATCGCCTCTAGCTTAGCTGTTTTTTCAGGAATAATTATTTTATGCCTGAAAATTAAAATTGATTCCTCAAGAAAAATAAAATAAAATTAAAGTAGTATGTCAGGACATTCTCACGCTAAAACAATTTTGCACAAAAAACAAATTACCGACGCTAAACGAGGAAAGATTTTTTCTAAACTCTCTCGGCAGATTTCAGTTGCTAGACGAGAGGGAGGAGCAAATCCAGAAATGAACCCAAAATTGAGATTGGCAATAGAACAAGCTCGTTCTTTTGCTATGCCAAAAGATAATATTGAACGAGCAATCAAGAGAGGTAGTGGGGAATTAAAGGGAGCAAAGTTAGAAGAAGTTATTTTTGAGGCCTACGGACCAGAGGGAATTGCAATCATTATTGAAGGAATTACCGATAATAAAAATAGGGCTCTGGCGGAAATTAAACAAACTTTAAATCAATATAAAGGAAAACTGGTCGGGGAGGGTTCAGTAAAATGGATGTTTGAAAGAAAAGGGGTAATAACCTTAGGAATGAGGAATCAGGGCGAATATGGGAATAATAAGGAAGAATTGGAATTGTTAGCGATCGAGGTGGGAGCTGACGATATTTTTTGGCATAATGATATTTTAGATATTTATACAAAAATTGAAGATTTAGAAAAAGTGAAAAAAAATCTTGAAGAAAAAGGAATTAAAATAGAATCTGCTACGTTGGATTGGGTAGCTAAAGAACAAATAGAGGTTGGGGAAAAAGAAAAAGAGACCTGTCAAAAACTTTTTGAGGCCTTGGACGAAAATGAGGCAGTCCAAGAAATTTATTCAAATCTGAAAATATAATAATCATTATGCCAACTGAACGATTTATTAGGAAAAAAGTAATTGAAAAACTTCAATCCGATGGCTGGATAACCTGGCATCCTTCTCGTGCCAGATTTAAACAAAATGACATCTTTGGAATTATTGATTTGTTGGCTGTCAAGAAAAAGAAGATGAAAAAAATTCAACTAACCACCCTTCCCAACGTTTCTGCTAAAAGAAAAAAAATAATAAATTTCCTTAAAAAAAATAAGGTTGAAATGACGGTTGAAATCTGGGCCTGGAATGGTAGAAAAAAAGAGTTTAAAAAAGAAAAGTTTAACGGAAAATAAACATATCAAGGGACTTGACAAGTTTTTTTAAATCTCTTAAAATCGTGTTGAGAAAAAGGTCGAGAAAGATAGTTATCCCACGTTAAGGTGGGATTAATTAATTCTTAAATTCACCTTAAAAAATATGATTTACGACAAAATTTTAAATCCTTTTATTAATCAAGGAGAAGAAGAAGAGGAAGAAAAGGAAGAAGAAGAAGAAGAGAAAAAAGGAGAAGAAGAGGAAGAGGAAACGAAAGAAGAAAGTGAGTAAAAAACTAACCCCCCGATAAGGGGGGTTAGTTTTTGGTTAAATAATTCTAACAAGCCTTCTTTTTCCAATCTGAATAATTTTCCCTTTTTTTATTTCCATTTTCTTTTTCCAGTTCCTCTCCATCCTTCCATCTATTCTCACCCCACCCTGAAGAATTAATCTTTTGGCTTCGGCTTTGGAGAAAACTAATTTTGTTTTAATAAGTAAATCGAGAATATTTAAAACTTTTTCTTTAATCTCTATTTCTGGAATTTTTGAAGGTAATTTCTTTTCTTGAAAAATTCTATTAAATTCTTTTTCCGCTAAGATAGCTGATTTTTCATTATGACAAGTAAGAACAATTTCTCGAGCTAATCTTGCCTTAAGATCCCGGGGATTCAAACTCTTTAATTTAATTGCTTTTAAAATTGTTTTAATTTCTTTTTGGGGTACATTGGTTAGAAGTTCAAAGGCGAATTCTAAAAAACTATCCGGCCAAGCCATAATTTTCCCATACATTTCTTCGGGCTTTTCATTTATTATTATCATATTATCCCTTGTTTTACCCATTTTTTCACCTGTAGGGTCGGTGAGTAATTTTATCGCCATAACAATTTTTTCTTTTTTCTTCAAAATTTTCATTAAATCTCGGCCGCAGAGCATATTAAAAATTTGGTCTTTTCCGCCAATTTCTAAATCGACATCCATAACACAACTATCATAGGCCTGAGCTAATGGGTATAAAAATTCATGAAGATAGATTGGTTTTCCCTTTTTAATTCTATCTTGAAACATATGCCGCACTATCATTTGTTGAACAGTAAAATTAGAAGCCAATTCTATTAAATCTTTAAAGGTTAATTTATCTTGCCATTGAGAATTGTAAAGAATCTTTACTGGATTTTTCCCTCCAAAATTGAGGAACTTGCTGGCCAGTTTCTTATAATGCCGAGAGTTAAAAAGCACTTCTTTTCTTGAAAGTTTTCTTCTAACCACTGTCTTATCGGTGGGGTCGCCAATCATACCTGTGAAATCTCCGACCAGCATTATGACCTCGTGGCCCAGTGATTGGAATTGGGCTAGTTTCTTGAGGGTTCCCAGATGGCCAAGATGAAAATTAGGGTTAGAAGGATCATAACCACAATAAAGTCGTATTCTCTTACCACTTAACATTTTTTTCTTTAGTACTTGAGGGTTTGGATAAATTTTTTCCACTCCTCTGGTTAAAATTTCTTCGATTTTTTTTGGATCAGTATTAATCTTCATATTTATATCATAAAATAAAAATTGAAAATTGTAAATTTAAGTTAAGTTTTGTAGAATAAAAAGATATTTCATTCATGGCAAAAAGAAAATATTATCGGACAACCTATCAAAAAAAAAGAAAAAGGGGTTACTCTGTTTTGAAATTCCTGCTTATTTGTTTCCTTTTTTTAATTTTTTCTCTTGTTTTTTTCTTTATTTATTATGCCAAAGACCTACCTCGGCCAGAAAAATTTAGTGAAAGGGTTTTGTTTCAATCTACTAAAATTTACGACCGCTCGGGAGAGGTTTTGTTATATGAAATTTACGGGGAAGAAAAAAGAACCTGGGTCTCTTTAGAGACAATACCTGAATATTTAAAACAAGCTGTAATTTGTACTGAAGATGCTAATTTTTATCAGCATTTTGGGGTTGATTTAAAAGGTATAGTTAGGGCGATTTTGATTAATTTAAAAATTAGGAAACCTACTTACGGTGGCTCCACCATCCCCCAACAGTTAATCCGGTCAACTTTCTTATCAACTCAAAAGACGGCTGAGAGAAAGACTCAAGAGATTATTTTAGCCCTGGAATTAGACCGACGTTATTCAAAAAACCAAATTCTTGAATGGTATTTAAACCAGGTTCCCTTTGGTCAAAATACTTACGGGGTGGAGGCGGCCAGTCAAACCTATTTTAAAAAATCTGTTTCTGAAATCTCCGTAGTTGAAGCCGCTACTTTAGCTGCCTTAATTAAAGCTCCTTATCGTCTTTCGCCTTATTTTGAAGAAAGCAAAAATGAATTATTAGTCAGGAAAGATTATGTTTTAAACCGAATGTTTAAGGAAGGATATTTAAATCAAGAAGAAGTCGAAGAAGCAAAAGAAGAGGATTTAAAATTTGCTGAAAAACAAATTGAAATTAAAGCTCCTTATTTTACTTTGTGGGTAAAACAATATTTGGAGGAAAAATATGGAGAAGATTTTTTAAGAGAAAGAGGGTTAAAAGTATATACTTCTTTGGATTGGGAACTTCAAAAAATAGCTGAAGAAGTAGTAAAAAATGGAGTTGAAAGAAATAAAATTTATAATGCCCACAATGCCGGGTTGGTAGCAATTAATCCAAAAACCGGAGAAATTCTATCTATGACTATTGGAACTGGAGATTATTATGCCCCCTCTTACCCTAAAGAATGTATTTCCGGAAAAACTTGTTTGTTTGACCCAAAGTTTAACGTGGTGGTTGGGACAAAAGAAAACCCCGGTCGTCAACCCGGTTCTGCTTTTAAACCTTTCGTTTATACTCAGGCCCTTTTAAAAGGATTTACTCCAGAAACTATTTTGTGGGATGTAAAAACTGAGTTTAATCCAAATTGTAGCTACGATGCTTCTCAGGAAAAAGACCAGTATGGTTTGGACTGTTACCATCCTGAAAACTACGACGGAAGGTTCAGGGGTCCTATTAGTTTTCGTGAAGCCTTGGCTCAATCAATAAACCTCCCCTCAGTAAAAGTGCTTTACCTTGCCGGTCTTAACAATGCGATTGAGTTGGCTAAAAATTTAGGGATTACCACTTTAAATGGCGACTATGGACTTTCTTTGGTTTTAGGAGGAGGCGAAGTAAAACTTTTAGATATGGTTTCAGCTTATGGGGTTTTTGCTCAAGATGGTAAAAAAACTCCTTTATCTTCTATTTTAAAAATCGAGGATTCTCAAGGAAATATTATTGAAGAGAAAAATTTTACCCCAAAAAGAATATTGCCTTCTCAAATAGTTAGATTAATAAATGATATTTTATCTGATAATGAAGCCAGGTCTCCAATGTTTGGTCCAAGGTCTCTTTTATATTTTGAGAATTATCAAGTGGCAGCTAAAACTGGAACAACCCAAAATTTTAGAGATGCCTGGACTATAGGTTATACTCCATTGATTGTAACAGGGGTTTGGGTAGGCAATAACGACAATTCTCCAATATTTAAAAAACCGGGTGTAACCCTGGCCGGTCCTATTTTTCATCAATTTATGGAAAAAGTTTTAACTTATTTTCCAAAAGAAAATTTTAAGAAACCTGAAGAAATTTTGGTTGAAAAACCAATTTTAAAAGGAGAGGTTGATTTAGAAAATCCTCATTCAATTTTACATTATCTAGATAAAAAAAATCCTTTGGGCCCGGTTCCGGAAAACCCGGGAGAAGACCCAAAATATCAAGCCTGGGAAGAAGGAATTAAAAACTGGCTGGAGAGCTGGTAATCTAATATTTAACTTGCTTTTATGGGCATTACTACGTATAAATAACTTTCATCACCTAAGGGCTTTAAAATAGCTGGTCCTTCTAATCCATTTAACTCAAAAACAACCTCTTTTGTTTTTATATGGGTTAAACCCTCTAAAATAAATTTGAAATTAAAGGAAACCTCAACTTCCTTTCCCTCTATTTTTCCAAAAAGCTCTGATTTATTTTCTCCCAATTCTGGATTCTGAGAAAAAATTTCTATTTTTCCTTCTTTAGGAAAAACTTTTATTTTAACTTCATTTATTCTTCCACTAAAAAGACCGCTTATTCTAATTTGATTTAAAAATTCTTCTCTGGGTAAGATGAGTTTTGTTTCCCATTTTTTAGGAATAATTTCCTGATAACCCGGGTATTCTCCTTCTATTAAACGAGAAATAAATCTTAATTGAGGGTGAGAAGTTTCTGCCATTGGTACTTCAAATAAAATCTGGTTTGGTGAAAGAAAAATTTTCAATGATTCTTTTTTTTCTGAAAAAAGATTAATAATTTCTTTAGATGTAATTTGGGGAAGAATAAAAGAGTATTCCTTATCAAGGGAAGTTTCTAAAAAAATAGTTTTTTCAGCTAATCTAAAACTATCAGTAGCAGCTATTTTTAAAAGATTTTTTTGGAAGTTAAAATACACCCCAGATAATTCTGGTCTAGTTTGACTCAAGGTAGTGAAATCAACTACCTGAGATATTCCCTGACAAAATGAATTACAATTTATTTTAATAAAATCTTCTGTTTCAATTTTAGGTAAAATAGGAAATTCTTCAGATTTTTCGCCCTTAATTTTAGCTTTATAAGAACCACATTGAATAATTAAAGAATTATTGGTTTTTTCTAATATTATTTTATTGTTTGGTAAAAAAGAAATATAATCCAAAAATGCCTTAAGGGGAATAGTAATTGTGCCTTCCTTTTCAATTTTAGTTAAAATCCAATAAATAGAAGCTATTTCTAAATTTGTAGAAGAAAGAATTAAAAAATTTTTTTCAGCTTTTAATAAAACATTGCTTAAAATCGGTAGAGTTAATCTTTTTCCAATTGTTCTTTCGATAATATTTAATCCATTTTTTAAATTTTCTTTTAATATTATTATTTTCATAATTATTATTATATATTAAATATTATTGTAATAGTTAGGTCTGTTGATATTTTATTTTTTGAATTAAATTAGGATAAATATTTAAAGTTAATATATATTGAAAAAAACTGTTTATTAATTAGAAAATTATTTTATCCACCAATATTTAAGTTTACCTCTTTTAATTTTTCCTTAGTTTTTAACAGTTTTTAAACACTGTAAATTCTTTGTTTTAGTTCATTTATTTCCCCAATTAAGTTTTCATTATTTTTTACTTCTTTCAAAATTTTATTATAAGCATGAATAGCGGTGGTATGGTCTTTCCCTCCGAACCTTCTACCAATAAAAGGAAAAGAACTTTTTAACTCTTTACGAAAAAGATACATTGCTATTTGACGGGGCTTAACAATTTCTTTTTTTCTCGAGTTGGCTAAAAGCTCTTTTTCTTTTAATTCGTAAAAATCAGCTACTATTTTTATAATTTTTTTAGGAGAAATCGCTCTTCTGGGAGGAGAAACAATGTTTTTTAAGAGATTTTTACTGCTTTCTAAATCCAGGGTATGATTTTGCAGTTTTTGATAAACCATTAATCTATTTAAAGCTCCCTCTAATTCTCTAATATTTTTTTGGATATTTGAGGCAATATATTCATAAATTTCGTCTGAGAAAAATATCTTTCTTTCTTGAGATTTAGTTTTTAAAATCGCTAATCTTGTTTCGTAATCAGGTAAACTAATATCGGCTATCATTCCTCCTTCAAATCGAGACCTTAATCTTTCTTCTAAAGCTGAAATAGCTTTTGGGGGACGGTCCGAAGAGAGAACTATTTGTTTGTTTTTCTCATATAAAGAGTTAAAAATATGAAAAAATTCTTCCTGAGTTTTTTCCTTGCCGGCTAAAAATTGAACATCGTCGATAATTAAAATATCAATTTGGCGAAGTTTTTCTTTAAAATCTTCGATAGTCCGGTTCCTAATTGAGTTAATTACTCCGGAGATAAATTTTTCTGAAGGAAAATATTTAACATTCTTTTTAGAAAAATTTTCACTGATTTCATTTCCTAAGGCCTGTAAAAGATGGGTTTTACCTAAACCTACCCCCCCATAAACAAATAAAGGATTATAAACCAAACCAGGTTTTTGAGAGACAGCCCAGGCGGCCGCCTGAGCAAGTTCATTAAAAGAACCAACCACAAAACTTTCAAAGGTGTAGCGAGGGTTTAGATTTGTTTCTTTATCAACCTTAAACTCTTCAAATTCAAGTTGAGGAATTTCTTTAACACTAAATGAAGGTTTTTTAATTTTTAACCCTGACCGATTAACTATATAATTTATTTCTTTTATTTCATTATCTAAACCATGAAGAATTTTAAAGATAAGTTTCCCATACTTATTTTCTAACCATTCTTTAGAAAAATTATTCGGTACCGAAATTAAAACCTTATCCTCTTTTTTAGAAGTAATACCAGTGTTTTTAAACCAGGTAGAAAAACTGGCCTTGGAGATATTGAATTGAATTTGAGCCAGGACTGTTTGCCAAAGCTCTTCTTTATCCATACCAAAATCACTATAACATATGTCAAATAAAAAACAAAATAAGCTTAATAATTTAAATAGTGTTAATAAATTGGGGACAAATTGTGAAGATTAGATATTAAATTTTAGACAATTACTATTAAACAAAAGAAAAAATTGACTATAATGATAATTTATTTTAACATTATACTAACTTCGGATTTTACTTCACTAACGCTCGGGTACTTAACATGTCAATTACCTATCAACCAAAAAAAAGGAAGAGGAAGCGCGTTCACGGTTTTAGAAAAAGAAAAAAAACAAAAGGAGGTAGAGAGATATTAAGGAAAAGGAGAAGAAAAAAAAGAAAACAACTTACTGTTTAA
>Ga0210049_1002041_pt1 | contig 18988 bp, 25 predicted proteins | sample CryGeyCG2014_300_2_FD_183964 | JGI IMG/M metagenome (GOLD analysis project Ga0210049, IMG submission 183964) | Groundwater microbial communities from aquifer - Crystal Geyser CG06_land_8/20/14_3.00 (SPAdes) (version 2) | ecosystem: Environmental > Aquatic > Deep subsurface > Groundwater | place... | reverse complement strand
GCGGTATCATCGGCCCAGACGACGTAACCGCGCGTTCCGCCTTCAAACGAATCCAACAAATCCCACGACAACGCGCCGCGATCCGCCCCGATCAGCGTCGCCAACTCGCCGGTAGCGGCTTCCACCGTCGGCGTATCGCTCAAGGGGCGCCCGTGTCCGGCTCCTTGCCGAACCAGCACGACCCGCATCTGACCCGGCCGAAGCATTTCCGTCCGACCCTCCAAACAACTCTGGGCTTCGAGTAGAATGGCTTCTGCAATCTTTGGCGCATAATGAAACTCTCGTTCCAGCACGCCCAGGAACCTTTGCTGAGGCGTTTTGGCTTGCAGTCGTTCGATTTCGTGTTCGTTCATCATGTGTCACCTCGTTTCGATTATAGCGGCCTTGCCGCTAGACCATAGTGACATATGACACCATAGGTTTCCGTCAAAGGCGAGAATCCTGGATTTTTTATTCTACGCTTCTTGTCGGCTGAGTTCAAGCCTTTTTGTGAAGTGCTGAAATAGATCGAGATCCGGTGGTAAATCTTCGTAAAAACTTAATCTTGAAAACTTTTATTTCTCAAACAAGAAAGACCCGAAAGCTGAAGGAATACATGTTTTTTTGCCTTCCGGATCAATTATGACTCCACAACGATGACAATAATATAGTTTGTCCCATTTAATCATCGCTCTATGCCAACGAATATGTGGTTGAGGATCCATCCTTTCCTGATAAGCTTTTTTACCACTGGATTTCTCCGCGTGCCAGGCGATCCTCATATTCTTCAAGATTGGATAAATAGTCGGAGAAATCTGCGTCGGACAGGGTCAACGTTTCTGTAAATTGATTCCACTGTTGCCAGCGGATGCTGTCCTGCCGCATGAGCAAAAAATCTACAAAGTCGCTCACTTCCTGAACGAGCGATTCTGGCAACTGGTCAATCTTGGATACAGTCGTATCATATAAAGTCATCTTCCTACTCCTTTCTCGGTTCAGTAGTGCAGTAGTGCGACCAAGTCTGTGTTCAACCGCCATTTTGGCAATTATAGCACGCCGACTAAAGCGATGATCGCCCCCATCGCCCCGCACCCAAAATTGACCCAGTCATTTGTCAGCCATTTCCAGCCGCGGATTTTCTAGTACATCAACAAGTTGAAGATGTAGGGCAAATTGCCAATTTGCCGGGCGCAATTTAGCAAATTGCGCTACATATTTATCTGGTCGCGGTACTAGAACAAGGTGAGAATGCCCGTGTTGGGATCGTCGCTCAATGTCGCAATCGCTTCGGCATTGGCGCGGAGCAAAAACTCAATATCGCGTGTGGAGCAATTTCCACGCCGTATCCAGATCACTTTGGGCGGGAAACTGAAAAGCAGGCTCATCTCGCTGAAGTCCGCGTCTTTGGTTACGATGATGAGATCGTTTTGACGCGCGTAATCCCAAACCGCCCTGTCCAGCGCTTTGTCCAGTCCAACAGTGGATACGTGCAGAGCGTTTGGGAAAATATTGACCAACTGCTCTGGCAGGCGCGGGGATAGATTCTCGTCGAACAGGAGGGGTTTCATGCCTGGATTGCCAGCATGGAATGTTCGCGTTCAGCGGCGTAACTCAGACTTGCGAGAATGTCTTCTTTCGTCAGGTATGGGAAATCACCCAGAATTTCCTGCTGGCTCATTCCCGAGGCAAGATATTCCAAAATGTCATAGACGGTGATACGCAGGCCGCGAATGCAAGGCTTGCCGCCTCGTTTGCCTGGCTCAATTGTGACGATGTTTTTATATGTCATGGTTTCTCCTGTACGTAGACAAGTGTATTATAGCATCCCCAACCAAAGCGCAACCACCGCCCCCATCGCCCCGCACCCAAAATTGACCCAGTCATTTGTCAGCCATTTCCAGCCGCGGATTTGGACCGTCTCTGCGCCGCAGGTGTGAAGCGGATGGCGCTCGGTCTCCTTCTGGTCTTTGGGACAGAAGTAGATGGCTTGCACGGTCGCGCCGAGCAGGGAGTCGAAGAGAGAGCCAGCCAGACCGGAGAAAGTGATCAGTAACCAGTGATCAGTGTTCAAGTGTTCAGTGGAGAGGAGGACGGCGAGGGTGGCGATGAGGGCGGAACCTGCGAGGGAGGCGAGGGTGCCGACGAGGGAGATGCCGCCGGAGGTTCCCTTTTCAACCACCTTTCGCAGGTTGTTGATCATGCGCGGCGGATGCGGATTTAGCACGCCGAGTTCCGTCGCCCACGTGTCCGCGTTGACGGCGGCCAGCGCGGCCGCGAATCCCAGCCAGGGCCAGATCGCTTCGGGGAAGAAGCCGTGCAGGAGCGCAAAGAGAGTCGCGCTCCCGCCGTTGCCGAAGACCTGTCCCGCGTCGCGTTCGTGGCCTTTGGAGTATTTTTCGTCCAGCCCCTGCTTGCGTTTCTTGAAAGCGCGGCTTAGTCCCGAAGACGTGATGAAAAAGGTCAGGAGCAAGGCCGCCCATTGCCATCCGCCCACGCCGAAGATGATCGTGCCGACGAAGGCGGCGGCGAATGCCCCACTGCGATTCAGGCTGTGCGCGCGATAAGCGAGGAAGGCGATTACGACAGCGAGGAGGAAGCCATAGAGAAGTTGCATTCGATTTACGATTGGACATGGGCGATTGAGATCGCGCCGACCTTCGCGAAGTCCACACTTCGACAGGCTCAGTGCATCGCCTTCGTGGACTATTTTGATCCAGCCGACGAAGGTCGGCTTTGCAAGCGTAGTGGTGACTCTGCGAAGCGCCCTGTGGGTCAGTCGCCTAGATTGGCGTGGTGACAATGAACAGCACCGCCAGCAAAAACAACAGGCTGGTCAACGCGCTGGAAGCCCACACGATCATCGCTAGCGGACGTTGCTTCTCGTCCCGGTACATGAACAAGCCTGTTATCAGTCCTGTCACGAAGAGCAGGGCGCTCAACAGCGGAAGCAGGATCAAGCGCACGGACGGGACCGCCTCCAGCGGCGCGCCGGACGGGTCGAATCCCAATGTGACGCGGCTGACCGCGGGGATGAGGAACGTCACCCACGCCACGAGGCCGAGGTTGATGAGCAGTCCGCTGAGCCACAGGAAGCGCGCGGCGAGATTCTCCCAGGCGCGCGCGAGCAGGAAGGACGGGTATTGCGAGACCGGTTCGGCAGGGAGCAGGCTTCCCAATTCGGTGGCGCGGCGGAAGGTGGCGAGGAACGCGCCCGCGTTTTCGGGCGAGATGGCGTACATCCGTTTGGCGGTGGCCACCACCAACAGATCCTTTGTTCTCGACGCGATGAACTCGATCATGCCGAGGTCCGGGTGGCGCGTCAAACCCAGTAGTCCGCCGGGCAGGCCAAAGGTCGGGGGGCGAAGCGGGGAGGCCAGGTCGGTCGCGGGGCGGATCCATTCGATGTCGGTCAGCGGGATGTCCTCCACGCGCAGTCCCCAGTAAAACGCCAGGCTGTCGCGATCCAGCACGTAGTCGGCGCGCAACAACGCAAAGGCGCGGTAACTGAAAAACGGGAGGGGCGGAAGCGTGGCGAGCAGGACGAGCAGGTAGATGACGATGGCCGGGCCGACGGGCGCGCGGGTGAGATTCCAAAACGCCCACACGGCCAGCGCCGCGAGCGCCACGACGATCATGCCATGTACGAGCAGGCCGTGCCGACGGGAGGGAGGAAAGGAGCCGGTGTTCATTTATTCGACAGTCTCGTAGTTAAACTCAATTTTGCTTTGAATGATAACTTCATCCAGGATTTGGCGTAGATACCCCTGAGCCTGCGCTGTTCGGAAGAAATTGAGCAACATGGGAATGTTGATAATCTCCTCGATACAGGCCATATACTTTTCGACAATCGCATGAATAGCGTAAAGCCTTTGCGCCCCCTCGCGAAGCCTTTGTCGAATTGTGTCCACATCTTCAACCGACTTCACGACAAACGAAATGGGGAAACGTTCGATTTTGTCTATATCCAGAAAATACTTCTTTACGTCCAGCGATTCTGTCACCTGAAAAAAACGACCCAATGGCCGCATGACAAAATCAATGCCGCCGTCGTTGGCGTTGGTCCGTCCCGTTTTGAACAGGCGCAGGTTTTCTGGCTTTATGTGGGCAAGGTCAAAACCGAAATATACAACCTGGTCGTGGTAATGGTAGCGCAGGATGGCGTAACTCGCGATTTCAAAAATCCTGGCGTCTGCATTTGGCGCGAGCAACCCCTCGATGAATTTGGAAACCGCAATGTCGTTCTCTTCGGGAATTGCTTTCAGCCGTTCGCAGGTCTGGATGAAGGCTTGGAATGCGGTTACTTTTGCTTGAACGTAGCGGTCAATGATTTCGACTACCGACCTTGCGATGTTATGTGTTCTTTTCCCGTCTTTCACTTTGAGCAAATTCTCATTGAACCAATAGCGGTTCTCTTGAACATCCCGAAGAATCGGGATGTATTCGATCTCAGGGAAGTATTTTCTAAATTCCTCATTCAGGCGGTGATTGAGCGCGTGGTTTTGCAGTTTCCCGCCGAACGGTAATTCTCTCTGGCGCGTTAGCAATGATGTGAACCTTGTGCCTTCATATTTGTTATAGCCCTTCCGAGTGTCAAAGCCCTTCTGTAAATAGTCTTCCACAAGCACATAAATGGCATATAGGTTGGCAAAGCTGCCGCGAGACTTTGAACCTCTTTCGGCGGAACGGGTCTTGATGTTCAAGTATTGAAGCAGGTGACTTTTCTCGAAAACAGAAACTCCCCTGTCTCCAAAGTCGTTTCTCAATACATCCAGTATTTGTGCGGTGAATTCGTGTTCCATTAGGCGTCATCCAAACAATTCGAGCGTCGGTTGGGCGGGATCAACTTTCTCGAAGGTGCGCGGCGCGCGCCGAAGTTGCTCCCCATTATAGGAGTCAAGAATTCCTAATCGGCGCAGGCCAATCTTTACGTATTCTTCCTCGATTTCGATGCCGATGGATTGGCGTTCCAATTTTTTTGCCATGAACGAGGTGGTAAAGGTTCCAGAGAATGGATCGAGAACCATATCGCCTGGATTGGAACTTGCAAGGATGATGCGTTCCAGCAAAGCCACAGGTTTCTGGGTGGGATGGTTTTCGTATTCGCCCATGCGGTAACGGACGCGGGGAATTTCCCAGACATTGCCTGGCACTTTTTGTGAGTTGTAAACGGTTGGAATTGGCTTGCGGTAATCAATCAGTTTTCGCTTCGCGCCTGTCTTGGCTTCAACCAAAACGGCTTCGCTGTTGAAAGTGTAGTTGCCCTTGTCCTTCACGCAGAACAAGATCGGCTCATACATCGAACCGTAATAGCGCTTTGCCTGAACGCCTGAACTATCGTAATGCCAGACGATTCTAGAAAGAACCGTCATTGTCTTTCGCAAGTAAATATCGAAGAATGGCATGGCCTGAGTGGAGGTCATCACGTAGAAACTGCCGTGCGGCTTCAGTTTTTGAACGCACAGGTTGAGCCATTGGTAGCACCATTCGAGATAGGCCTCGTCTGAATCCCATTTGTCCTTCCTGCCGTTGAAGTCTTTGCCGATGTTGTAAGGAGGGTCGGCGAAGATCAGGTCAATAGAGGAATCTAGAATCAAAGACTGGAGAGAATCGAGGGCATCTCCGAGGATGATTTTATGATTTTCGCGTTCAAAGATTTTTGGAATGGCGTTCATCTTGTGCTTGAAATTATTCTACCATCTATGCCGCGACGGGCATGCGCTGGCGGTGCGATGGTTTGGAATGTGAAACTTCAAGTTCGTATGGCTGAACCAATACTTCGGCGGGAATCCCAAGTCCTTCGTGCAGGCGCTGAATCATGGAGAGGGTCAATGGCCGTTTGCGATTTAGAATTTCGGAGACACGAGCGCGACTGCCTATGTATTGTTCAAGGTCTGCGCGGTTGAGTCCGCGGGCTTCCATGAAGTAGTAAATGGCTTCAATTGGATCGGGGAGAGGGATGGGGTAGTGCTTGTCTTCGTAGGCTTCGACAAGCGCGCCAATAACTTCCAACCGATCAGCATCGGACGTCCCAGGTTCCGCATGGAATAAGCGCTCGATCTCTTTGAGCGCGGTCTCGTATTCTTTTTCGGTTTTAATGGGTTTGATTTGCAGATCCATGTCTGCTATTTTACCATTTCGGAGGGGTGATTGAGGCGGGGCGACTCAAGTCGCCGCTACCATTGCAAAGCCGACCTTCGTCGGCTGGGGCAGAATAGTCCGCGAAGGCGGACTTCGCAGTGGTTGGCGCGATTTCAATCGCCCGATTTGAGTTTTTGGATCAATTCCCCAATCAGCACATTCGCACTTTCCCCTGTCCGCGCCTTGACCTCCACCATCCCATCCTTCAACCCTCGCTCGCCCACCGTGACTCTGACGGGGCACCCGATCAAATCTGCGTCGTTGAATTTGACACCCGCGCGCTCGTCGCGGTCATCGAACAGGACAGAGATGCCAGCGTCCTGCAACACGTTGTAGATTTCCTCGGCTTTGGCGCGTGTGTCCGTCATCTTGCCGGGCAGGTGCATCAGGTATACGTCAAACGGCGCGGCGGGAGAGGGGAGGGTCAGTCCCTTGCCATCGTGATGGGTTTCCGCGAGGGCCAGTAAAATGTTGTGATCGTAGAGACGTTGCAATGCAACGTCTCTACGCAATGCAACGTCTCTACGCAATGCAACGTCTCTACGCAATGCAACGTCTCTACGCAATGCAACGTCTCTACGCAATGCAACGTCTCTACGCAATGCAACGTCTCTACGCAATGCAACGTCTCTACCGCGCGTAGCCAGAATATCGCAAGCGAGGAGGGAAAGCGGATTGCCGCAATGCGCGCACGCGTCCCCTGCTTTGGCGAGCGCGAGGTCGGTGACGATTTCAGCCTGATAGTCGCGTCCGCAGTTGACGTTGAGCAAGTGAAAGCCATCCTCGTTCGCACCTGCCGCCAGGTTGGGCGAGTACGGGATGAGATCGTCCACAACGATGAGCGCGTCCGTCAACCCAATCGGTGACGCGTAGCCCGCGGCCGCGCCTGCGTTTTCGATTTCCTCGGCGGTCGCAACACGGACTTCGCCAACATGTCCCTTCAATTTGGCTTCGCTCAGTTGCGTGTCACCGCGCACCACGATGAAAATGAATTTGCCATCCGATGGCCGCGTGTACATCAAGGCTTTGGCGGTTTTCTCTTTTGGCAGGTTGAGAAAGTTTGCCAGCGACTCGATGGTGTGACAGTCGGGAGTCGACACTTTTTCGAGCGGTTGCGGCTCTTCAGCGGGTAATGCGGATTTGGCGAAGTACGCCTGTTCGAGCCGCGCGGTGTATTTGCACGCAGAACAATGAATGACTTCGGTTGGGCCTGATGAAATGGGAAAGAAGGTTTCGTCCGCATTGCCGATGGTTGGCAAAGAAAGATGAAGGAAGAAAGAAGACTTGTCCGATTCGGCAAGTTCTCGCAGGTGATTGGCCGCGTATTCCCCAAGCGGCGTCAAGTTGTTTTCGCGAGTCACGTATCCCGCGCGGACGAGGAAGGCGAATCCTTCTGTCCGCGCATTGTTTGGGGCTTCGCGCTGGGTTTGGATGTGGAGGTCTGTGTATTTCATGGGAATAAGGAACCCCTCGGTTGGCGAAGCATCCCTTCCAGAAGGAGGCTTCGCCAACCGAGGGGCAGGGGGGAAGGGCAATTACGCAGCGCCCTTTTTCTTTTTGACGATCGTGGAGGTTGTCGCGGGGTATTCCCTCTTCGGGATCGGCGTGACGGTGGGCATGGCAACCGCTGTCGCCGCGAGGGATTCGGCCTGGGCGGCCTCGGCAGGCGTGGACTCGGGAGCCGGCTCGAGGTCCAGCTCGACGCGCTCCTCCATGCGGATCTGTCCGCGCAGGAAGGCGCCCTCTTCGGTCACGAAGGCGGTCGTCACCACGTCGCCCCACACGCGTCCGCTGGCGCGGATCTCCAGTTTTTGTGTGGTGATATTTCCGCGCACCGCGCCCGCCACGATGACCGCGTTGGCGCGGATGTTTTCGCAGGTGACGCGTCCCGTCTCGCCGACGACGAGCATCCCGCGCAGGGCGATCTCGCCTTCGAACGCGCCCTCGATGCGGACGCCGCCCGCGCCGTTGATGGAGCCGTGCCAGATGAGTCCCGACCCCAGCACCGACGTGATGCGCTCGACGGCCTGGATGGGTTGGGTGGATTCGGTGGGTGTGGTGTTGCGTTTGAACATCAGGCGTTTACGCTCGCGGCAAGTTTAAATTCAACGGGCAGGATGCTTTTCAGATTAAGGTGCAATGAAGCGTCGGCAATTTCGATGCCGACAATTCTCTCGCCCGCGCCGACATCCAGCACAACATCATCGGTGACGCGTTTGTTGATCACATCCTGTTTGAGTTCGTCGAGGCGGATGTAGAGGGTGTCGGTTTTTGTGCTGTAATTAATTTCCATGTGTCTATTTTCTCTACGCGGTTTGAACAAGCCCGCGCTCGTCTAGAAATTCAACAGGTTCTTTATTTTTTCCGTGTTCCCACATCAGCGAGAAAAACCAGATGCCGCTTTCACCGATCCAGAAATCGGCGGGGGTGAATTGCATATTTGAATCGATGGGTTTCTCGTTGTTTCCGGGCGTGTATTCCGCCTGCCAACCCAGGTATTCACCTTTCCAATAATTTCCAGCCGCGTGAAGTGTATTCGCAAAAGCTTTCACTTCCTGCAAATCTGGAATTGCCACAGGCAGGATGGGCGCGTAATTTTCGCGCGGGGTGACTTTTACTTTAGCTGTTAACATGCTTGCTCTTTTCACTTTCCCATGCCGCAAGAAGGAAGGCATGGTTATCTTCGATAATCCGTTTGATGTCGCTTAATTCAAATGACTTGAACCTGCCTGCCCGCGCCTCCCGGATGGGATCGAGCCAGAATTTGGCTTCTTTGCCTTCCTTGCCAACGTGAACGTGAGGCGGCCCGTTTACGTCCGCTTCGTAGAACCAGAATTTGTATCCGTTGACGCGCAAGACAACAGGCATGACACTATTTTACCGTAGAAAGCAAAAAGGGCGGACGCGATGTCCGCCCGACTGACTGCTCTCTACTCTCTATTCACTTTTCTCTTCCTTCGCGCTCATCTGCACGCCGACGGTGTTGAAACCGCTGTCCACGTAAAGCACTTCACCTGTAATCCGCGCTGACAAATCTGACGCCAAAAACACCGCCGCATTGCCCACGTCTTCGATGGTCACATTCTCGCGCATCGGCGACATGTCCGCGAAGTGCTTGTACATGTCGCGGAAGCCGCCCACACCTGCCGCGGCCAATGTGCGGATCGGTCCCGCGGAAATCGCGTTGACGCGGATCTTCTGCGGACCGAAGTCATACGCCAGGTAGCGCGTCGACGCTTCCAGCGCGGCCTTGGCCACGCCCATCACGTTGTAATGCGGCGCGACCTTCACCGACCCGTAATACGTCATGCAGATCAGCGACGCGCCAGGGTTCAGGATCGGCTGATACGCCTTCGCCAGCGCCACGAACGAAAAAACCGAAATGTCCATCGCGTTCTTGAAGCCTTCGCGCGACGTGTTGTAAAACGGTCCCGTCAATTCCTCGCGGCCTGCGAACGCGATCGAGTGCACCAGAATATCCACGTTGCCGAAATCGGCTTTGGTCTTCTCGACCACGGCCGCGATGTGCTCATCCTTCGTCACATCACACTCTTCGACCCATTTGCAACCGATCTGTTCGGCCAGCGGCATGACGCGCCGCTTGAGCGTCTCGCCCGCGTAACTGATCCCGATCTTCGCGCCCTCGCGGTGCAGTGCCTGCGTGATGCCCCAGGCGATGGACTTGTCGTTTGCCAAACCAAACACGAGCGCGTTCTTACCATCCAGTAAACCCATAGTTCCTCCAGTTGTGTTTCCGTCATTGCGAGGAGCCGCCGCCCTGAGCGGAGCGTAGCGCAGTCGAAGGGCAAGGCGACGAAGCAATCCCTGCTATCGAGGAGATTGCTTCGCTTCGCTCGCAATGACGGTCGGATCTTTGACTAAAAACCGCCAGGGCTTTGACTTCCACGGCTCTGGCACACTATATAAACCCACACGCGGACTAATCGTCACGGCGGAATCGGGGACTTTCACCCCCGCCTCGATCCATAGACTTTGGGCGGGTTCCGTCAAATTGACGTTATTCTCCCCCCGTCCGATTCCCAGCGCCTGACAGAGTTTCCCCGGCCCGAACGTATCGCGTCCCTCGCGCCGCGCGGACATGACCTCCGCGCCCTCGATGGGCCAGATGGCGCGGATCAGCGCCGCCGCTGGGAATCCCTCCCGCTCGGTGACCGCGTTCAGCATCCAGTGATGGCCGTAGGTGAAATAAACGTACGCGTGCCCAGGCGGACCGTACATTGGCAACGTGCGCGGCGTCCGCCCTGCGCGCGCGTGGCAGGCCTGGTCCTCCTCGCCGATATATCCCTCCGTTTCGGTGATGATGCCGACCAATTTGACACCGTCCAATACCCGCACCAGCCGCGCGCCGATGAGTTCACGCGCGACGGTCAGCGTGGGGCGGTTGTAGAATTTACGGGAGAGGGGAGTTGACATGAGGTGCAGTAACCAGTAATCAGTGATCAGTAGAGCGGACGCGCAAAATTTCTTTACCCTGCATGGGGCGGATGTCCGATTCCGATAAGGTCACACCTGCAATCGTTCTGCCTCCGCCTGTGACGAATTCCACTTCAAAGGTTTTGTTGTCTGTATAACAATGGACGACCGCGCCTATATCTCCGCGGATGAGGCCGTACTCTTTCAGGTCACGAGAAAGGATAACTGTATCTAATTCGCGAATCATGTTTCTGATAGTGTGTATTTCAGATGAGTTGGGACATTTCGTAACCATGTCTCCCAACCCCGAAGGGGTGATCTGATTCTAGACCAGAATGTGATTTGTCCACAACCCCAAAGGGGTGATATTTTCCATCGAATCATGTCATCCCTTCGGGATTATGTTCCCAGCACGCCTCCGTTACAATCATGACATCCCTTCGGGATTGACGCTCGGACAATCTTCAACGTTGAGAGCGAAATTCATTTAAATCTCGGATCGCGCTGTAACGTTAATCGCAATCCATCCTCCAACTTGATCGAAGGCTGGAAGCGGAGTTTCTTCTGGGCGAGTTTCAAGTCGGCGCGCATACGCGAGACGCCGCCCGAGGTCTGGGCGTTGTAGACCACGTTAGCCTTGCTGACGGTTACATCGAGTACGAGTCGCACCAGGTCACGGACGCTGGTTTCCGTGCCAGAGCCGATGTTGATCATCAGCCCGTTGACGTTGGGCGCGGTCGCGGCGGCCACCATTCCGCTGACCACATCGTCCACGTAGACGTAGTCGCGGGTCTGGAAACCATCCCCGTGCGCGACCAGCGTCCCGCCGCGCAGGGCCTGTCGCAGGTAGTGCGGCACCACGGGCGGATGCGAGGCGGGCAGGCGCTGTCCAGGCCCGTAGGCGTTGAAGATTCTCAGGCTGACCGTCTCGATGCCCCACAGTCCGCCGATCGTGCGGACGTAGTATTCTGCCGAGAGTTTCGAAACCGCGTAGGGCGAGCGCGGGTTGGGCGTGACGGACTCCGTCAGCGGCTGATCGCCCAGGTCGCCGTACACCGCCCCCGAGGACGCGAGAACGACGCGCTTGATCCCCACGTCACGGATGGCCTCCATCAGCGAGACTGTCCCGCCCACGTTGACCGCGTTGTAGTCCCGCGGATACAGCACGGACTCCTGCACCGAGACGCGCGCCGCCAGGTGATAGACCACATCCACATCCTGGAGCAAGGTCCACAACTTCGGACGGTCGTTCACGTCGCCGCGTGTGAAATGGATATCTGGCGCCAGCGCCTGCGGGTCGCCTGTGGAAAGATCGTCGAGGCCGCGCACCTGGTGTCCCTCGCGGGCGAGTTGGTTGGCAAGCGTCGAGCCGAGGAATCCCGCGGCTCCGGTGATGAGAAAGTTCATGGTGGAAAGATTATAGCATTAAGGGGGATGTTGTCATTGCGAGCCTTCGGGAAGCAATCTCCACCTTCGCGAGGGGATTGCTTCGCTTTGCTCGCAATGACGGCCCTCGAAAATTGCTCATCAAATTTGATTGACTCACTCCGATTAGTGTGTTATCCTGTTGAGCGTAGGATAACAGTAAGTTCACGTTGGTAAAAGAACAGCAGCGGCTCACAGTTATATCTGTGGGCCGTTTCGTTTTTCCTCCGATGGAACAAACAGAACACCTAATTGCAATTGCCAAAGGAGGCAAACAATGTCTGATCGAATCAGTGGTACCGTAAAGTGGTTCAATGGCGACAAGGGCTTCGGCTTCATCGCCCGTGAGGGTGGGGCGGACGTCTTCGTCCACTTCTCCGCCATCCAGGGTGACGGTTTCCGTAACCTGCAGGAAGGCCAGAAGGTCGAGTTCGTGGTCGAAAAGGGTCCGAAAGGCCCCCAGGCGACCAACGTCACTGTCCTGAACTAGAACCAAAAAGAGCCTGGTGCGAAAGTGTCAGGCTCTTTTGATTCGTACATGGATATTGTATTTCGTTGAGGGAATTATTTTTGTGAAACGATCTTTTCCAACTCGCTCACCAAAAGCGGCAAGTCCAGTTGAATGATATCCCAGATAATATCGAGTTCGATGGAGTCATATTCATGAATGACGCGGTTGCGCGTTCCTTTCATGGCCTGCCACGGAAGATTGGCATACTTCTTTTGTGTGGCAGTTGAAACCCTGCCTGCTGCTTCGCCGATAATTTCAAGACGGCGGACAACCGCGTCTTGGAGAATAGCATCCTTCGCAAATTCCTCTCGTGATTTTCCACCCACATATTCAAGCGCCGCTCGTGAAGACTCGAGGATGTCATACAGATAGGCGTCATCGCGCGACATAAAATACCTTCGCAGAATCCAGGATAGCTTTGCGTCGGATGGGATTCCTGCTGGTTTTCACTCCCTGATAGGTAAGTAAATCCACTTCACGGCCAAGGATTTTCTTTAGTTTCTCTGGCATGGCAAAAAAGGCAAGACCTGGTGTGTAGCCTTTTTTGAATTCAACCAATATATCTACATCGCTGGTTGGCTTGAAATCCTCGCGCAGAACCGACCCAAAAAACGCAAGTTTTTGGATGTGATATCGGCGACAAAAATCTGCCACTTTTCTACGGGGAATGTTGAGCTTTGGACTGTCCATGCTTGAATTATACAACACGCGAACAACTCTGTTCTATTCTTTTTTCAACTCTACCTGTCCCATCTCGCTCCTCGTCAACACCACCACCGCAACCAGAATCAACGCGCCTCCAGCCAGTGTGACCGGCTCCAGCCGTTCCGCAAACAGCCATGCCGCGAGCAGGACGGTGACCACTGGCTCCAGTGTGGACAGCATCGCCGCGTTGGTGGGACCAATCCGCTCGAGGCCCGCGAGGAAGGTGACAACAGGGATGACGGTGGCGAGCAGGACGATGCCCGCCATGGACCACCAGCCCGAACTACTGGCAGGCAGGTGCGCGCCGTTGACCGCGGTCAGCATCCCGTAGACCGCGCCCGCCGATGCGAAAATCACCAGCGAGGACTGCACCGCGCTGACGTGTCTCATCACGTCCGCGCCGACGATGATGTAGACGGAGTAGACGACCGCCGCGAAGATGGCGAAGAAGATGCCGAGAAACTGCCCACCCGCGGGACCAACGGTCAACGCAGTGCCAACGAGGGCGAGCACGAGCGCGGCGACTTTGGCCCAGGTCACTTTTTCGCGGAGGAAGATCACCGACAGGATGAACACGAACATGGGGTAGAGATAAAGGAGCAGCGCGACCAGTCCCGCTGAGGCATATTTGATAGCGGAGAGGTACGAGAACGACTGTCCCACGTAGCCGAGCGCGCCCATGCCGATGAGGAGCGCGAGAACCCGTCCGCGTGGAAAAGGCTCCTTGCGCAGGATCAGGATGAAGGTCATGATCGAAGCGGAGATGCCGAAGCGCAGGAAAAGCATCGTGAAGGTGTCCATCCCATCCGCGTAGAGAAAACGCCCGAAGATCGCCAGCGTCCCGAACGAGGCGGCGGAAATTGCAATGAGCAGGATGCCCGTCAGTCGTTTCATCAAAACTCCAACCCGAAAATTTCGCGCAAATATAACACATCAAAAACCCGCCTCATCGAGACGGGTTCACTGAAAACTGATCACTGATGACTGATCACTTTCTCTTGCGCGGTGCGAGCCGATTCTTTCCGTAACTGGTCGGCGTGGGCGCGGGACGCGGCGGGCGGCGGGAAAAATCCTGCATAGCGCCGCGGCCTCGTCCGCTGGAAGCAGAGCGGGGCGGCGGGGGAACCTTGTAGTCGAATCCCTCCAGCGTCTCGCGTTTGAGCGGCTGTCCCATGATGCGTTCGAGCTTTTTGATGATGTCGTCGTCTTCGGGTGTGACGAGCGTGAAGGCGTCGCCCGTTTTCTGCGCACGCCCCGTGCGCCCGATGCGGTGGATGTAGGCGTCGGCGGTGTCGGGCATGTCGAAGTTGATGACGTGCGAAATGTTCTCCACGTCCAGGCCGCGGGCGGCGATATCGGTGGCGACCATGATGTCGTGCGTGCCGTCCTTGAAGCCTTTCAGCGCGGACTGGCGCTGTCCCTGCGTGCGGTCGCTATGCAGGCTGGTCACTTTGTAGCCCGCCTGTTTGATCTGCCGTTCCACTTTTTGGGCTCGGTAACGCGTGCGTGTGAAGATCAGCACCAAAGTGGTGTCGGTGCGCTTGAGCAATTCGAGCAGGAGCGCGCCCTTCAAATGTTGCGGCACGGGATACAGCGCGTGCGTCACGGTGTACGCGGGGCGGCTGAGTCCCATGCTGATGCGTTGCGGCTCTTTAAGCGCTTGCTTGGCAAGAATCTCGACTTCGGCGGGGAAGGTGGCCGAGAACAACATCGTTTGTCGGTTGGCTGGCACAGCCTTGATGATGCGCTTCACGTCGGGCAGGAAGCCCATATCGAACATGCGGTCGCCCTCATCGAGCACCAGCACTTCGATGTGATTCATTTTTGCATGGCCTTGATTGATGAGGTCCAGCAGGCGGCCCGGACAGGCGACCAGGATCTCCGCGCCCTCGCGCAAGGCCTTGACCTGCGGACCGGCTCCGACTCCCCCGTAGATGGTTGCGCTCTTGAGCTTGGTCCCCGCTGACAGGTCGCGGATCACCTCGTGGATCTGCTCGGCCAGTTCGCGCGTCGGCGTGACGATGAGCACGCGCGCCACGTGCCGCGGCCCGTCGAGCAGTCTGTGCAAAATGGGGAGGATGAAGGCGGCGGTTTTGCCCGTGCCCGTCTGCGCGGTGCCGATGATGTCGCGTCCGCGCAACGCGGCGGGAATGGCCGCCTCCTGGATGGGCGTGGCGGTTTCGTAACCCACCTTTTTGATCCCCACCATTAAGCGGGAATCCAAATTGAATTGTTCGAAGTTCACGATTGTTCCTATTCTTTCTTGAATCTCCCCGTCATTGCGAGGAGGGTGTTCTTCCCGACGCCTGTCCTGAGCGAAGTCGAAGGGAAGCAATCTACTGGAAACTTGGGATTGCTTCGCGTCCTTCGACTTCGGGAGTACCCTCCGCTCAGGACGCTCGCACATAGTCCCGACATCGTCCCGAATCTCTTGCGGGATGCTCTTTCGGGAATGACGGGATGTTAGGGGTGGTTTGAGTCAAAATTGTGATTTATCGAGATTGCAAATATTCATCGAAAGCCCGCTTTTTCCAACGCGGCCGCCACCTGTCTCGGTTTCAAAGACGGGCAGTTTAGGCATACGCCTTCACTGCCACATCCACTTTGAATTTGAACACTTCCATCGCCTCGGCGGGAAGTGAATTGCGCGGGTCTTCGGATGGGGGAACGGGGCGCAAATAGGGCAATCCGTCCTCGAAGCAACCTTCAAGGCGCAAGATCGCGGCTTCGAGCAGATTCTTGCGCGCTTCCGCAGATGTTTTTCCCTGCGAAGCCACATCCAGTTCGGGGCAGAATGCGCTGTATTCTTCGTCCTCTTTCCAAAGGATGCCGGTAAAGACAAACAGTTCCATGAAGGGTCTCCTGCGAAAATTATACACCCTCTTCCATCGAAAACCCGCCTCTCATCGAGACGGGTTTTGCCTCCTGCTTTCCGCCTCCTGCCTACTGCCTCCCGCCTTCCGCCTACTGATGACTGATCACTGATAACTGATCACTGCCCCTATGCGCGCATCCGCTCCAAATTTCCTGCGGATAGACGATGAGATTCGTCCCGGGCAGGTTCTCCATGACCAGCCCCGTGTTCAGGTTGATGCCGACGCGCTGGTAGGCTTTGTACGCCAGTTGGCTGCAATAAAAAGCATCATCCCTTTCCGCGTTCAGGAAATTCAGGTTGTATGGCTTGCCCACCTGCGCCAGGCAGTAATCCGCCACGGTCAGCCGCGCCTGCCTCTCCTCTTCCGCGGAAAATCCTATTCCATCCAGCGGATAAGACACACCGTAGAACGTGTCCACCAACAGGCCGCGTTCGGGCATGGTGCGCTCGGGTTCCCAGACGCCATCGTGAATTTCAAACGTGACTACGCCCTTCGCGCCCGCCTCGATACAGCGTCCCCTGGGGCCGAGATAGATGACGGTGTGGTCCACGTCGCCGGGCACGAGCCGTCCCACCAGCCGCCAGAATTCGCCGGGCAGGATGTCGGGCTTGCCGTTCATCGTGCAGATAATGTCGCCTGTCTGTAACGGCAGGCCGTTGATTTGATAAGTGTGTATCATTCTGTACTCATTATACGGGCTTCCGCCCGCTTTGTTTCACCAGAAAATCCATCTGATGCGCGATGTAAACCAGTTCGCCGCGCTCGATCTGCGCGCGCCGCACAGACAGCCAGTTCGCGAACGCGGCCGCGTCCAGCGCGGGGTGTCCCGTCAGCGACTGCTCGAAGAAATGCAAAATAAAATGCAGGAAATATTTTTCGTCCGCGGGGTACGCGCCCTCCACCGCGTGCGCCACCCAGTCCGACGCGCCCGCCGCCAGCGCCTCCGCGCCCGCGCCGCGCAAATGCCCGAACAGATGCCGCCCCGCGCGGCTGTTGCCGCCCGTCGGGCGCGTGTCCATCGTCTCGTGGTACAGCCGCTCGATCTGCGCGTCGAGCGCCGCGTCGAGCGTCGGCTCCAGCGTCGTCACGCCGTCGAAGTTGACCGTCAGCCAGGCGAGCGACTTCGTCAGCGAAAACAATTTCGGCAAACTCTCGGGCATGGGGAGCAGGTCCAAAAACGCGTGCGCGATCAACAGGTCGGCGGGCGCATTTTTTCTTTGGATGAAATCGAAGACGTCCGCGCGCTCGAAGCGGATGCGGACCTCCCGCGCGTGGTCGAACACCCGAAGCGAATCCTGCTCGCTTCCTTCCACGCCCAGGCCTGCTTCCGTTGCCCATTGCGGAATCCACGCCCGCGCGAAGTCCGCGTTCTCGGGCATCTCGTCCACCAAAACATATTCCGCCTTGCGGACAATATTCCACCGCACGAGCCGCGCCAGCATCGTCCCAATCCCCGCGCCGACTTCGATGATGCGGACCGGCTCCGCGGGCAGGTTGGCGCGCAGCGCGTCCAGCACGACGCGGTTCAGGGCGCGGTCATCCACGCTTTGTTTGGAGAGGAGGTAACGGGGGAAGGAGTATTCCATAAAAATCCTATCGTCACTGCGAGCCGCCGTCCTCCCGAGAGAGCATCGGGACTGCGTGAGCGGAGGGACGTGTTCTTCGTCCCGCAGTCGAAGGACGGGTTTCATGAGCAACGGTTGTTTGAATCTACTTGCCCTTCGACTTCGCTCCCTCGACTTACACTCGGTCGCTCCGCTCACAACGTCCTGATGCTCTTACAGGAGGGCAGTGGTTCGTAATGGCATGTAAAAGAAACTCTCGAATGTTCTTCGCCGTCTGTTCCCACGTCGGCTGGACGCGGTATCTCTGCAACGCGTTGAGCGACAGCCGCGTCAGTAAACCGCGATCCGCTGAAAGTCCCGCGAGACGCGCCGCGAGGGTCGCCGAGTCGTTGGGCGCGATCAGGTAACCCGTCTTCCCGTCTTCGATGATCTCGCCCGCCGCGCCCGCAGTTGTGCCGATGGCGGGGAGACCGAATCCCATCCCTTCGAGATAGACGATGCCGAAGCCCTCGTAACTCGAAGGGACGACCAGCACATGCGCCTGTCGGAGTTTTTGTTGGAGAGGTTCGTTGTCGAGTGGGCCGTGAAGAAAGACGCAGGAAGAAAGATTGCTGGCCGCGATTTTTTCGCGCATGGCTTTGGCATACGCGGGATTTGTTGTCGGTGAGCCGATCACATCCAAACGGTAAAGCGAGATATTATCTCGCTCTACGGCCAGCGCATCAATCAATGTGTGTAGTCCCTTGCGCTCGATGACATTGCCTAAAAACAAAATCCGCAATTCTGAACATTTGGCGCGTTCAACAATTTCTTCTTCTGTGACTGATTCGCCAAACCGATCTGTGGGCGGATAAGCAACACCGCCAGGCTTACTATTCTCAATAACTCCATTTACTACTCTCTTCGTTGTCTGTGAATTGAAGATGAATCCATTCACGCTTTGCAGGTATTTTTTTTCGATGAAGCGATACAAGCCGTTTTGCCATTTCGAGCGCAGTTCGGAACAGCGCAAGTGGTGGACGAGGGAGATTATGGGATACGGATGTTTCCCCGCGTTCGCGACGATCAGCGAGGGGTGGTTGAGTTCGTCTTGAATGATGATATCGAACGCATCACGGCGCGGGGATTGCTTCGTTCGCTTGGTCTCGATACGGCCTCGAAGAACACTCGGCCTACTCGACCAGCGCTCACTCGCAATGACGGAAGGGGAGGGTAGCCGAAACCACAAATTATCCATCAGATGCGCGGCGTAATTCCGCCACGGCAGGCTGATGACTTCCACAGTGTCTCCCCGCGCGCGCAGATACTCGACCAGTTTGCGGTCGTAGAGATACCCTCCGCTGAGGGTGTCGAGC
>Ga0210049_1002040_pt1 | contig 18992 bp, 15 predicted proteins | sample CryGeyCG2014_300_2_FD_183964 | JGI IMG/M metagenome (GOLD analysis project Ga0210049, IMG submission 183964) | Groundwater microbial communities from aquifer - Crystal Geyser CG06_land_8/20/14_3.00 (SPAdes) (version 2) | ecosystem: Environmental > Aquatic > Deep subsurface > Groundwater | place... | reverse complement strand
TTCCAGTAGTAATCCTCGATTTCCTCAATGATGTTCTTTATCCTGTGCCTCGCCCTGACAAGACGCTTCATGCTCCTGACTATCCCCACATAATTCCACATAAAGCGGCGGATCTCATCCCAGTTCTGCGATATCACCACCGCCTCATCAGAGGGCCGCGCGCCGTAGGTTTTCCAGAGCGGGATTTTCGGGATTCTTTTTTTCGCTGACGCGCGTCCCGCAAGCGATTCCGCCGCGCGGCTGGCGAAAACCATGGCCTCGGCCAGAGAATTGGAAGCCAGGCGGTTTGCCCCGTGAAGCCCAGTGCAGGCGTTTTCCCCGGCGGCGAAAAGATTTTTAATATCCGTGGCGGCGTTCTCATCAACGGCTATGCCGCCGCACATATAATGCGCGGCAGGCACGACGGGAATGGGAGACAGGGTCATGTCAAAACCGTATTTTTTCACGCTTGACGACAGATATGGGAATTTTTTTCTCACAAAAGCCGCGCCTTTATACGATATGTCCAGACAAACAAATTCCTCGCCGCTTTTTTTCAGGACATCATCTATGGCCCTCGCCACGATGTCGCGCGGGGCCAGTTCCATCTTCGGATGATATCCCTTCATGAATCTTTTTCCCGCTCTTGTAAAAAGCCGCCCGCCCTCGCCCCTCACCGCCTCGGATATGAGAAAACTTTTGGCTTCCGGATGAAACAGACATGTGGGATGAAACTGCACGAATTCCATGTTCATTATGCGGCAGCCCGCCCTGTAGGCCATGGCCACTCCGTCGCCGGTTGAAACATCGGGGTTTGATGTGTAGAGATAACTTTTCCCCGCGCCGCCGGCGGCAAGAAGAGTCGCGCGGGATTTAAAAGCTCTTATGCTCAGATCCGATTCATCCAGGATATATGCGCCCCAACAGACGGAATCTTTGATTATCAGATTGACGGCTATGTGGTTTTCAAAGAGCTTGATGTTTTTGCGGTGCCTGACCCGGGCGACGAGAGCGTCCTCCACGGCCTTTCCCGTGCTGTCTTCGCTATGCACGACACGGCGGCGCGAATGCCCCCCCTCAAGATGGAGATCATATCCGCCGCGCGACATATTGAATCTCACACCGTATCTCTCAAGTTCTTTGAGGCGGTCGGGAGTCTCCCTGACAACGATATCCGCTATGTTTTTATCCGAAAGTCCGCCGCCGGTTTTCAGAGTGTCTCTGATATGCAGATTGAAAGAATCGTCAGCGGCTGTGACGCAGGAAATGCCGCCCTGCGCGAAAACGGTCTCGGAATCAGCGAGCTTTCTCTTGGTGACAAGGGCCACCTTCAAATCGCGCGGCAGTTTGAGCGCCGCGAAAAGCCCCGCCAGACCCGAACCTATTATAAGGACATCATAGACCATAACTCACATTCTAATTTTTATCCGCCCCTCTTGCAATTGCAGGAAGCCGGCGAATCTTTGTAACCTGCGTCTGGTCAGCTGTCCCGATATTTGCCGGGCTTGCCCGTCCGCCCGTTTTTATTTGCGGCCGCGGCTCATGGCCACGACGCCCGCCCGCACCATTTCCTTGATGCCGTAAGGCCTGAGAAGCCGTATGGCGCCCTCAAGTTTTGTTTCCCTGCCGGTGAGCTCAATCGTCATCGTGTCAGCGGAAACATCCAGTATGTTAGCCCTGAATATGTTGGCGATTTCTATTATCTCACCGCGTAAGGCCTTGGACGCGTTCACCTTCACCAGCATGAGATCCCTGTCTATAAATTCCTCGTTTTTGAAATCAATGACCTTGATGACATCGGGGAGCTTGTTGAGCTGCTTCACAACTTGCTCCAGTATCTTGTCGTCGCCCTTGACGACGATTGTCATCCTGGACACATCGGAAACCTCCGTCTCCCCCACTGTCAGAGACATTATGTTGAAAGCTCTCGCCGAAAAAAGCCCCGATATCCTCGCCAGGACGCCGGGTTTGTTCTCAACCATAGCCGCTATTGTGTGTTTCATTTTTTTCTCACTCCCTGCCTGCCGGTAGGCAGGCTTAATTCTTCACGACATGTCTATTATCTGGTCTATAGACGCTCCGCCCGGCACAATGGGGAACACATTCTCTTCTTTCGCCACCTGAAAATCCATGACAACAGTTTCCTTGAAAGCGAGCGCTTCTTTTATCGCCGCGTCAACATCTTTCTTGTGTTCTATGCGCATACCCTTGAGGCCGTATGCTTCGCCGACAAGTTTGAAATCGGGCCAGTACTTTTGATCTTTGGAAGACTGTGAGCCCAGAAGAACTCCTGAATAACGCTTTTTGTAAAATAATTCCTGCCACTGCCTGACCATCCCCAGATAAGAATTGTTGAGGATAGCGACGATAACCTTGATGCCGTAAACTTTCGCCGTGGCAAGTTCCTGTATGTTCATCTGAGTGGAGCCGTCGCCGGCGATATCTATCACTTCCATATCCGGGCAGGCCCGTTTGGCGCCTATGGCTCCCGGCAGGCCGTAGCCCATCGTTCCCAGTCCGCCCGAAGTGATAAACCGGCGAGGATTGTCAAACTTATAGAACTGCTCGGCCCACATCTGGTGCTGTCCGACTTCCGTTACCACGAGCGCTTTGCCTTTTGTAATCTGATAGAACCTGTCTATGACATACTGCGGCCTCAGGACAGCGTCGTCTTTATAACAGAGAGGATGCTTCTTGGACACCACGGCTATATCTTTGCGCCAGGACGTGTAATCCGGCGTTTTTTGGATGCCGCCCAGAAGAATAAGCATTTGCCTGAGGACGGACTTACAGTCCCCCACCACCGGTATATCCGCTGTGACATTCTTGGAAATGGAAGTGGGATCAATATCCACCTGCACGATTTTCGCGTGGGGAGCGAAAGCTGACACTTTGCCCGTCACCCTGTCGTCAAACCTCGCGCCGACGGCAAATACCATATCACAGTTCTGAAAAGCGTAGTTGGCGGCCTGCGTGCCGTGCATCCCGGGCATGCCTATAAACAATTCATCCGTTCCCGGAAATCCGCCTATGCCCATCAGCGTCAGCGTGACGGGCGCATTGAGCTTCCTGACAAAATCCGTCAGCTCCTTTGCCGCGCCGGAACTTATCACGCCGCCGCCGGCGTAAACGAGCAGTTTTTTTGAAGAAAGCAGCGCGTTCAGCGCCGTTTTGATCTGCCTGGGATTCCCGTCTTTGCTGGGCTTATATCCTCTGATGGAAGAATCCGGTTTCGGGTCATATTCGCATTCAGCCTTCTGTATGTCGCTGGGCACATCTATGAGCACAGTACCCGGACGGCCGCTTCGGGCGAGATAAAAAGCCTGCGCCATTGTCTTTGATATGTCTCTGACATCCGTCACCAGATAATTCTGTTTGGTGACCGGCCTCGTTATGCCTGTCGTGTCGGCCTCCTGAAAAGCGTCGTTGCCGACGAGATGGGACACGACCTGTCCTGTGACGGCGACCATGGGTACGGAATCAAGCAGAGCCGTCGCCAGGCCCGTGACAAGATTCGTGGCGCCGGGGCCGGATGTGGCGATGCAGACGCCGGTTTTCCCCGACGCGCGGGCGTAGCCGTCGGCCATGTGCGCGGCGCCCTGCTCGTGGCGCGTGAGAAAAAGCTTTATTTTCTTATTGTCATGGAGAGCGTCAAAAAGAGGTATCACGCTGCCGCCGGGAATGCCGAAAACAGTGTCCACCCCTTCTCTCTCCAGGCATTTCAGTATAATTTCCGCGCCGCGCAATTTCATAACACCCTCCTTCTCAAATCTGTTAAACACGAATTCCGTAAAATGCGATTATAGCAATTATAAAACTCCCCCATAAAGTATTGACGGGTCTTATTTCAGGACGGCGCCGGTGGAAGCGGATGTGACAAGGCGGGCATACCTGGAGAGCCAGCCCGACACTTTTTTCTTCTTCAGCGTCACTTTTTTGAGGCGCTCTTTTATTTCCTTATCACTCAGCGCGACGCTGATTTTCCTGTTTTTGATGTCTATGGTGATGCGGTCGCCGTTTTTAAGCGCGGCGATCGGCCCGCCTTCGGCGGCTTCCGGCGAGATGTGGCCTATGCATGGCCCGCGTGTGCCGCCGGAGAATCTTCCGTCGGTAATCAGCGCCACGGATGAGCTCATGCCCATGCCCGTTATCGCGGCCGTGGGAGAGAGCATCTCGCGCATTCCCGGACCGCCCTTCGGGCCTTCGTATCTTATGACGACGACATCGCCTTTTTTCAGTTTCCTTCCGAGTATCGCGGACATGGCGTCTTCTTCGGATTCAAATATCCGCGCGTTTCCGGTAAATTTCATCATGGCTTTGTCCACAGCGCTCTGCTTGACAACGGCCCCGTCGGGGGCGATGTTACCCCTCAAAATGGCCAGCCCCCCCTCTTTGTGATAGGCTTTATTCAGAGGCCTTATCACATCCCCGTCAATAATTTCCGATGAACGGGCGATTTCTTTTATTTTAATTCCCGCGACGCTGATGTTGTCTTTGAGAAGAGGCATCAGCCTTTTCATGACAGCGGGTATGCCTCCCGCGAATTCAAGGTCTTCCATGAAATATTCCCCGCCGGGCCTTATGTTGCAGATGTGCGGCGTCTTTTTGCCCAGACTGTCAAAAAGCTCTATGCCCGCTTTCACTCCGGCCTCGTGAGCTATGGCCGGAAGATGCAGAACGGTGTTGGTGGAACCGCCGAGCGCGAGATCCATCACAACGGCGTTGTGAAAGGCCTTTTCGTTCATTATGTCGCGGGGCCTGATATTTTTGCGCACCAGTTCAACGATACGCTCACCCGAATCATAGGCAATCCTTTTTTTCTTCGCCATTCCCGCGATGGCCGTCGCGCAGCCCGGCAGGCTCATTCCCATAGCTTCTATCACACAGGCCGTCGTGTTGGCTGTGTACATTCCCTGGCATGAGCCCTGACCGGGGCAGGCCTCCATTTCAAGCCCTTCCAGTTCGCAGGCATTTATCTTCCCCGCCTGATAGAGCCCCACCGCCTCGAAAGTGTCCCTGACCAGAGAGCGCCTCTTGCCCCTGTAATTGCCGCTCATCATGGGCCCGGCCGTAACGACGATAGAAGGAATGTTCAGCCGCGCGGCCGCCATCAGCATGCCCGGATTTATTTTATCGCAATTGGTCAGCAGCACCAGGCCGTCAAGCTGATGCGCCAGTGTCACGGATTCAATCATGTCGGCTATGAGCTCCCTTGATGGAAGCGAATAATACATCCCCTGATGGCCCATTGCTATGCCGTCGCAGATGGCGCCGACGCCGAAAATAAACGACGCCCCGCCGCCGGCATAGATGCCTTTTTCAATGTGCCTTTCCAGGTCTCTCATGCCGGTGTGACCGGGCACAAGATCCGTAAAACTTGACGCGATGCCTATGGCCGGCTTTTTCATTTCGGATTTTGAAATACCCGTCCCGTACAGAAGGGCTCTGTTGGGAGTCCTCTCAAAACCTTTTCTCGCTTTATCACTTCTCATTTTTCATCCTCCGTAAAATGGGGACGGAGGTAATTCTTTTCCCAAAATTACCAATTATTCCTGTTATTTTCCCCATCTTCAAAACCCCATCTTCCTTTTCGGCGACTCAGGCGGCGGCTCCAGCAGTTTATTTACCGCGCCAAAGAGCGTCTTTATCTGCCTGTCGTGCTCATCAAGTTTTCTCAGCACATCCTTATGCGTCGCCAGATATTCCCGCACCTTCACAAAGGCCCGCATTATCGCGATATTGACAGCTATCGCCCTGTCGCTGTTAAGCACGCTTGATAACATCGCCACGCCTTCCTGAACAAACGCGTACGGACTATGCCCACCTAAATACTTCTTATGTGGTATCACATTTTGTGATACCAGAGCAGCAACTTCTGAATCTTCCAGTTGAAACATAAAGTCTTCAGGAAATCGTTCAATGTTCCTCTTGACCGCTTGGACCAACGCCCTTGTCTCAACACCGTATAACTCTGCTAAATAAAAACTCAACATCACCTTCTGCCCGCGAATAATAAATATCTTGTCCGCTATGCTCTCAACCGGCACCAAATCTGATTTTACCACCTGCCTGCCGGCAAGGCAGGGTTTCGCATTTTTTGCTGTTTTCGGTTTTTTATTCAAGGATTGCTTTGCGGCGGATACGGTTTATGAGCGCCTCGTCTATACCCGGGAGACCCTTAATCTCGCTGAGTTCCCATATCTCTCCCATTTTGCTCCTGTATTCAATGATACTTTTCGCGGCTCTTCTTGTCATATCGGGAAGCTCCATCAGTTCGTTTTCATCAGCGGTGTTCAGATTTATTTTACCGGGAGCGGCTTTCTTCGCCGGCTCGGCCTGGCCGCTGTCTATTGAAATCACCTCATCCCCCCCGGAACCCGCGGGGGATGAAACGGTTTTCTTCAAAAGCTCGTCAAGAGAGAAAGTTTTCGCGATCTCTATTTTGGGCGGCGTCAGCACTGCCTTGATCTTCACCTCTTCCGGAACGGGTATCCTGCTTGTCTTCAAATGTATGATCACGGCTAAAAAGGAAAACGCTATTCCCATAAGTATGGAAGCTCCCTGACGGGGGCTTATCTGCGTGTCGCCTATTCTCATCTATGCCCCACTTACCTTTTGAGCAGTTTGTACACAATGCTCTCCACGAGCGCCTGCCATGACGCCTCTATGACATCCTCGGAGACACCCGTTGTCGTCCATATCTCGGCGCCGTCGGTGGATTCTATAAAAACACGCACGGCCGCGGCGGTCGCTTCGGTCGGATTCAGCACCCTGACCTTAAAATCCGTGAGAGCGATATCTCTCACATGCGGAAAAAAAGGAAGAAGCGCCTTGCGCAGGCAATTGTCAAGAGCGTTGACAGGCCCGTCGCCCTCGGCGACCTCATAAACGCGTTTGCCCTGCACCATTAGTTTCACCGAAGCCTCGCACTTTTTTCCGCTTGGGCCGTATTCAAGAATGACCCTGCGGCTCTTCACATCAAAAAACGAAGGAGACTTACCTTCTATTTTTTTCACAAGAAGCTTGAGCGACGCGGTGGCCGCCTCATACTGGAAGCCGGCGGCCTCACGCAGTTTTATCTCTTTCAGCACAGCGTTGAGATTTTCCTTATTCTCAAGGTTTATACCAAGCTGTTTCCCCCGGGCTTTCAGGTTGGCCGCGCCGGAGAGGTCGGATATCAGAATACGCCTCTCGTTGCCGACAGACTCCGGCGGCAGATGCTCATAGGTGGCGGCGTTTTTCATGACAGCCGACACATGCACGCCGCCCTTGTGAGCGAAAGCGCTCTGCCCGACGAAGGGCTGTTCTTTCTTAGGTATGAGGTTGGCGACCTCATCTATGTAGCGGGACACCTTTGTCAGCTTTCTTATATCCTTAGCGCCGATATTCGCGACGCACGCGCGTTTTTTCAGGATAAGATTGGCCATGACGGAAGCCAGATTGGCGTTGCCGCATCTCTCACCCCATCCGTTGAGCGTGCCCTGCACCATTTCGGCGCCCGCCTCAACAGCCGCGAGGGAATTCGCCACCGCGAGGTCACAATCGTTGTGCGCGTGCATGCCGATTCTCATCCCCGGAAAGCGCGCCCTCACAGAGCTCACTATCTCAGCGACCTCCGAGGGCATACTGCCGCCGTTTGTGTCACACAGGCACAGCCAGTCCGCGCCGCCCTCGGATGCGGTCCCAAGCGTGGAAAGCGCGTATTCTTTATTTTCCTTGTAGCCGTCAAAAAAGTGTTCGGCGTCGTATATCACCTCTTTACCTGTTTTTTTCAGGTATTTGACGGAATCTTCTATCATTTTGAGATTTTCATCTCTCGTCGTGCCCAGGGCATCTTTCACATGCAGAAGAGAGGTCTTGCCGAAGATGCAGAACACATCCGGCTTCGCTTTTATAAGCTGAATGAGATTTATATCCGCGGATGCTTTTATGTTTTTTCTGCGGGTGGAGCCAAAAGCCACAAGTTTGGACGGAGACAGATTTATTTTTTGCATCCTCTTGAAAAAAACCGCGTCTTTCGGATTTGATCCTGGCCAGCCGCCCTCCACATAATGGACGCCAAGCTTTTTCATGGCCTTCGCTATGTTTATCTTGTCTTCTACGCCGAGGGATATTCCCTCCGCCTGGGTGCCGTCCCTGAGAGTCGTGTCAAAAAGAAACACTTTATTCATAGTTTGAATTCCCCCGCTATCGCTTTCACCGCTCTGGCTGTGTTTTTCCCGTCTATGACGCAGGATATCTTTATCTCCGAGGTGGAGATCATCTCTATGTTTATTTTATTCTTCGCCAGCACACGAAAAAGCCTTGAAGCCACGCCGCTGTGAGTCTTCATGCCGCTTCCGACAATAGACACCTTGGCTATGTTCTCTTTTATCATGATGTCCATGATCTGCATCTTCTTCCTGACAGATTCAAGTATCTTGCGGGCACTGGCAAGCTCGCTCCTCTTCACCGTAAATGATATATCGTTGACGGCCACAGGAGACCCCGGCGAACTCTTCGCGGATGACTGTATGATCATATCCACGCAGATGTTCTTATCGCTGAGCGCTTCAAATATGTCCGCCGCTATGCCCGGCCTGTCCGGCACGCCCGACACATTTATCTTCGCCTGATTCCTATCTTCCGTCACACTCCTGACAACCAGTTTCTCAAGCAATTTATCCTCCCCGCATACAACCGTGCCTCTCTTTCTGCTGAAAGTACAGGCAACCTCAAAAGGCACATTTTTGTTTTTCGCAAGCTCAACGGCGCGCGCCTGCATGACGCCCGCGCCGGCGGAGGCCATTTCAAGCATTTCGTCGTAACTTATTATATCAATTTTTTTCGCTTTGGCGTAAACCTTCGGATTGGCCGTAAAAATCCCCTCCACATCCGTGAATATCTTACAGCGGGCGTTGAGCACCGAGGCTATGGCTATCGCCGTCAGATCGCTGCCTCCGCGCCCGAGCGTCGTGATCTCGCCCTTGATGCTGATACCCTGAAAACCCGCCACAACCGCCACATAACCCTTTTTAAGAGCCTCTACCAGCTTGACGGACGAAACGGATTTTATCCTTGCAACACCGTAATTACCGTCGGTGATTATTTCCATCTGTGCGCCCGTGAAAGACACAACTTTCTGTCCCATTTCCCACAAGGCCATCGCCAGCAGAGCTATTGTCTTCTGTTCTCCCGTCGCCAGAAGCATATCCATTTCCCGCGCGTGGGGATTGGCCGATATACCCGCGGCCTCTTTAATCAGATCATCTGTCGTGTCACCCGGCGCCGAGACAATCACCACCGGCTTATAGCCGAGATCGACGAAAGCTTTCACCCTTTTGGCTACATATTTTATCTTCCCGGGATTCGCCACAGACGAACCGCCGAATTTCAACACTATCACTTCATTTTTTTTCATTTTTGTTTCCTTATAACAGCGCCCCGGGGGCTTATGCCCGTGACAAAAACCGCGGCTTTAACCCTGACCGCGGCAAAAGCTTTTTTCATCGCGCGGGCTATTTTTGCGGCCTCACGCGCATTTTGAGCTACCGCCCCGACGGCAGAACCCGAGCCGGATATAAACACTCCCAGGGCGCCGGCTCCGAGAGCGGCCTTTTCAACGCTGTCAAAGCCCTTTATCAGTTTCTTCCTGAAAGGCGTGTGTATCCTGTCTTCAAACATAAATGGCTCGAACCGCCCGCGGTAAATTCCGTCAATGATAGCGGCCGCGCGCGAAAGGTTGAAAACAACATCGCCCATAGAATATTTCGCCGGAAGCATTTTTCTCGCTTTTGAGGTGCTGACATTTATATCCGGCACGACGATGCAGAGCGGTTTTGTGATTTGCCGCGCGACGCGGCGCGCGACGCCCCTGTCGGGATTGCATATCACCACACCGCCCAGCAAAGAGGCGGCGGCGTTATCATAATGCCCCTCTTCCCCGGCTATGACAGCGAGGAGCTCATTATTATCCATTCCCAGGCCCGCGGCCTCATTCGCGAAGAGCGCTCCGGCGACGCGCGCCGTCGCCGAGGATCCCAGGCCCTTCATAATGGGTATCCTGTTGACGGCTTTGATTGAGACCCTGCCCAGTTTCCTGTAATTGAAAGATTTTTTCTTCCACACGGGCAAAGCTGTCCTGAAGATAATATTGGACGCGTCTTCCGCGATTTCCCCTTTACCGAAGCCCGATATGCTGACGGCAAGCCCGGAGGAGCCGGCGTCCAGCGTGAATTCAAAATGGTTGTGTATTTTCAGCGCCGCGGCCAGCACATCGTAACCGCAGCCGAAATTACCCGACGAGCCCGGCACATCAACAATGTATTTCACAGCTTTTTTCATAGTTACAATTGTAGCAAATTGCGGGCGGGGCTTTCCATAGCATTAAAAGTCTCAGAATTTGAATCCGACGCTGGTGATATAGGCGTAGCCCAGAGCCCCGTGCGGAAGAAACGCGAGATCCGCGAAATAGCCGCCGTCCTGCCAGCCCAGCCCGAAACTCATGTTCAGATCATCCTGGTAGGAAGAGCCCATTCTCAGCGTGAGGTTTTTCTGCTGTTTGAATTCAAGGCCGAGGAGATACTGTATCTTTTCATATCCTGTGAGTTTCACCTCGCTGACGAGATAGAACCTGCCCATTTTCTGCAGGGCTCCAAGCTCAAGAGCCCGGGGGAGTTCTTCTTTCGCGTTTATTATTTTTTTCTTAGAGCCGACATTTGACAGCACCGCGCCGAAAGCCGTGGCGCGCGAGGGCTGAGTCAGGAAACCGAAATCCCAGGCGCTGTGGTCATAATCCTCGCCGTAAATCTTCTGGCTGAGCTTCTTATAAGTCAGCCCCGTCACGGTGTAGCGTTTCAGGCGGAAGCCGTAAGACAGGCCCATCACTCCATATCTGTCGGTGAAATCGCCGAGTTTTTCACCCGCGGAATCCCTCGCCGTATCGTCAAAATTATAGTTCTGCCAGCTAAGGCCAAAATGGCCGGCATTGACGGCGGCAGAATTCTGTTTTGTTGACATATACCACGCGTTCTGTGAAAATGTGGCGGTTCTGTCCTGTCTAAAGGCCAGCATCGCGGGATTGCCTCTCCAACAGTCCCTGCCCTCCCAAAGCACGGAAGAGCCGTTCATCGCCGCCAGTCTCGCCGAGACAGGCATCTTCAGAAAAGCGAAACTCTTCGTGCCGGGATTTTCAGCGAATGACACAGCGGCGCAGATCAAAAGCAATATTATTTTTTTCATCTTATCACCGTCATCTTTCCCCTCGCCGTGCCCTTCAGGGCCGTATAAACAATAAAATAATTGCCTGTGGCGACAATGTTTCCGTATCTGTTTCTGCCGTCCCATTCGTTTGTGCCCGTCAGTTTGGCCACAAGCATACCGCCGAGATCATAAATCTCAACACTGGCGTTGAGCGCCCCCTTATCGGCAGGAAATATGATAAAGCAGCTGTTTGAGCCGTCCGGCCCGAAGGGGTTTGGCGCGGCATAACAGACGCTCTCCTCCCTGAAGCTGCCGTATTTGGAAGACTTCGGCGTGGGAAAGGAGTTTACATAAAAATCGGCGGCGTTATTATCACTGTCTGCCCCGGCGGGATCCCTCGTCAGAGATTTGCCGCTTCCCGCCTCAGGCGCGGAAGTCCCGCCTTCACCGTAAACAGAATCCGCGGACACGCCGTCATAAGCCACCCTGTCCATTTCCACATCCGAGTCATCGGTCAGCCGTATTCCCTGCAGAGAACTGTTGCTCATCAGCAGTTCATTGGAATATATGAAATCCGGATAATCCGCTCCCCAGTCATAACGCGTGTGTACCTGCGACTGCGTCATAAGAAAAAAAGATTTCGCGCCGATGACAAAACTCTTTGTCGAAGAAGAAATCTTTATAAAGTCCGTGAAACCGTCAACGCTGCTCGACTTCTGTATCTTCCAGTTTGTTATGGTAATATCGGCGGATGTGTTGTTGTAAAGCTCTATCCATTCATAGCTCTCATCGGAGCCGTCGGGGTCATAGACGAATTCGTTTATGACAACACTGCCCGCGGACAATCTGCCGCAAGCGGCAAGAAGCGAAAGTAAAAATAAAGCCCGCTTCATAATCTCCAGTCCAGCGACACATTGAACATGTGCATGGACTCCTGAATCCTTGAGTCATAAGAGGTGCTGAACTTCTGCCAGCTCTCCAGATAATTGCGGCGGCCGTAGGCGTAGCCCATATCCATATACATATTTGACGAGATATAATAGCCGAAACCCGCCGTCATATAAGCCCTCTCAACCGATGTCCTCTCGTAAGAGGGAACAAATGCCATTCCATAACGGATCTGCAGGGTGCTGCTCAGATCATTCTCCACGCCGAGGTGATAAGACACACTGTCTTTGTAATTGTGTTTTTCCATCGTCACGGGATCGATAAAACTCATGTCCGACCAGAAAGTTTTCACAATATCAAAATAGATAGCCGCCGACACGGCGCCCGCCCATATGTGATTCAGTCCGAAAGAGAGCTTCCGCGGCAAATCCAGCTCGCCCTTGTATTTAAGGCTTGCCGCGCCGCTGGTGTGCTTCACATCGTAATCAAGACCCGCGGGCGCGCTGTACGCGATTCCGTAATTCCAAAGCCCCCTGTCCCTGTAGAGCGACACATTTGTGCGGCTGCCTGAAAAATCGTATTCCTTTTTTTCCCGCTTCGTGGAGGCCTCGCTTGTGCCTATTATGTTCATCTCTACCGAAGGGCTGCCGCTTATTATCTCATGCGTCAGACCCCATGACCAGCCGCCGCTAAGTTTCAGGGCCGCGGCGAGATCTATGGCGCTTATATTTCCTGAGCCCTTATAATCGAACTTACCGATAAAGCTGCCGGCGGAATAAGCGTCTTCCTCGTGTTTGTAGGAAAAATTCATCAGTTGCGTCATGCCCGCGCCGAGGCGCACCTTATCGCTAAAAGCGTAAACAAAAGCCGTCTCCGGAATCTCAAAAGAAGAATTGGCATTATAATATGCCCCGCCCTCGTCGGCCGACCAGTTGTTGTCGGGGATTATCCTTTCCGAAGCGATTACGAGCGGAAGAGAAAAATAAAATCTGTTCCCGTCAAAGGCCGCCATAGACGCGGCGTTGCTGAAAACGCATGCGGCGTTCTTGGCGGATGATACGGATGTCAGCCCCAGAGCAAGAGATTTCGCCCCCCCCGAATACACGGGATCGCCCATGTGCTGAATGCCCAGATTGGTAAAAGCCCCCGACGGCGAGGCCGCAAGCATCGCCGTAAGCAAAATTTTTATTGTTCTTTGTCCGCCACAGGCGGATTTCACTCCGTTCAACATAATACCCCCTCGTCAGAATTTAAAAATATATTTCATCTCAAAAACCTCTGTGACATCGTTCATCACATCTTCACTGTCGTATTCATAAGTGCCGTCTGTGTATTTGTACGACCCATATTCGCTCATATAGAATTCCGGCGGATAATGGTACATCTTCCTCTCATATTTCAGCGACACGCTTGAGTTCTTGGAGAATTTCATGCTCGGTTTGATTGAAAAAAGAGTGTATTTTTTCTTCCCGTCGCCGGGGTCTTTGGAATAGGCGACCCTGGAAAGCAGTTGAAAGCTCTTTGTAAATCTGTACTTGAGCTCCGCGAAAGAATCGTTGCTGATAAACAGCCATCTGTTGTCCTGCAGCACCTGCTTTCTGTCGTACTGCCACTTTATCCTCGCGTCTGCCGTCGGACTCCATGTCATCTGAAGGCGCACCTGATCAAGCGTCATGGGAAGCTGGTAATAATTACTGCTGTCATATATTTTTATTTTATCATCCTCGTTCTGAATTGTGTAACGGCACATCATCTTCAGTTTTTTCGACAGAGGATACTGACCCTGCATATAAGTCTTGTAAAAGGTCTTCAGCGTTATTTCCTTCAGGGGATTGAGCTCACGCCACATCTCCCCGGCCCATTTCAGGTTCAGCTGCTTGGTCTTTGTCGTCATCTCGGAGAATATTTTTTCGTAGGGATTATCTCCTGAAATTTTATAATTGTAATAATCTGAATCAAAGCGGTGAAAACCCAGCAGAAGATTTGTGTAGGAAAAATTATAAACACCGGCAAACTGGAATGCCTTAGCCAGTTCTCTTTCTTTTGTTTTGTCTATATTGCTCTCATAGGCGTCATGCGAAGAAAGAGCGTAATCCAGAAAAAACTTTCCGTTGCCGTGTGAAGTCTTAACGCCGGCGGAAAAAAGAGCGTTTCTTCCGCCTGAGAACTTGTAGCGTATGTATTTGATGTCTGTCGCGTCCCAGTCCTCTATGTCCTCTTCGTCCATCCAGTCGTCATCTCTTCCCACCGGCATAACCTCGGGAGAAAAGGTCTCGTGATAAGCGAGAGCATGAAACTCATAATTCGGAAAAGGCAGAGACAGATAAAAACCTAAGGTCTTGTCTTCCAGATTGTTGACGAGATTGAATTTGTCCTGATTGTTGTAGGCGAAACCCACGCTTGACGGCACGGACTTCGCTGTGCCGTCGGGATTGAGTTTTGCCGTGAGAAATTTGTCCGAATAAAAAGCCGCCCATGTCATGTAAGGCATGGTCTTCTGAACGGCTATTCCGTAAAAACCGGCGTTCTTATTTGACGACCTGTAGGGCTCAACGCCTTTCTTTTCGCGGCTGAAAGCGGATATTGTCTTTGAAAGAGACCCGAAGCCGAGGCCGCGTTCAAACTGGAGCTTGAAAGCGCCGAGGACAAAAGTGTCAAAGCCCAGATAATCCTTGGCATAGAAATAATTGCTCACAAGATAATAGCGGCGCAGATTTTCCCATGTCAGGCCCTGGCCCCACGCGTCTCTTTTTACAGCAAAAGACAATTCCATATTGTTGCCGTAAAAATATCTCAATCGCGCAAGCTGGTATTCGGGGTTGTGAAAATTAGAGGGAGTCTCAACCTGTTTGTCGGCAAAAGGCATCGTTAGTCTCTGCGTGATCCTGAGGTCTCCCTTCAGAACCTCCTTCTCCTCTTCGGTATAAACCATCAGAAATGGCCTTATCATCCTGTATATCTCATCTGTCATTCCGGCCACATCCCTGAGTTCTTCCACATCCCTGAAGCCCCCGCGCCGGACCCTGTGCCTTATTATCTCAACCACCACGGAGGGGGGCAGCATAGGGAGTTTCATGAGATCAGGGCGGTTTACGCTGTTAAGGTCAAGCGGGTTTGTCCTGAAATCCTCAAGTTCCTCGCTGTCTACTTCATCAAAGCCGATTTTCTCGTCTTCCACATCCTCAACGATCTCGTCATATATATTTTCGAGGTCAGCCTCCGAGATATCGGCGAAACAGGGGGACGGCGCAAAACAGTGTGACAGTAGAAAAAAAATTAGCAGGAGGGACATTCCTGTCCCGATAGATTGTAGTATCATCTGTCTTGCGCCGTACCATATCGGCCCTATCGGCTCTATCGGCCGAGTTCTTGTTTGCATTTTTCAATAATACGCAGCGACTGGGGATGGGAGGGGTCTATTTCAAGTATTTTTTCAAATTCTGTTATTGCCTGCGCGAATTTTTTGGCCTGATACAACTTCAGCCCTCTGAAATAGAGCTGTTTCTTCAGTTTCTCGGTTTCTTCAGGCGAGAGTTTTTTCTCTATTTTCTCTTCCTGAACCGGCTGCACATATTCAAGACCCTCAGGTTTCTCCGACGGAGCTGTGACAGTTATATAATCTTTGATCTTCTCAAACTGCTTCTTTGTGAAACGGGGCACCTTCAAAAGATCCTCTTTGGCTGTAAAAAGCCCTGTGTTATTCCTGTAATCCACAATCCTGACCGCCGTCACCTTGCCGATTCCGGGAAGCGCGTCAAAATCGGCGACTTCAGCCGTATTGATATCCGTCAGTTCCGCCGGCTTCTCGCCCGGGACAACCGGCACAACCCTCCGCCTTGCCGCGGGTTTTTTATAATATTCCGTCGGCGCGGCGGACTCTCTTTTCTCGCCCCATCTCAAAGACGCCGAAAAAACATGCTGATTGTTGAGCACCTCGTGCGCCTGGAAGGCGTAATCAAAATCTATGCGGTTGAGCATGATACCAAAGCCGAAAGAAGCCTTACGCGGTTCCGGCTGCACGCCAAATCTTATAGAGAACGAAGGTATCACATTCACCTCTACGCCGAGCTTGAGGGTGTCACCTTCCCTGTCGGCGGGCATATTCCAGTCAATGACCGTTACCAAACCCCTGAAAGGACGGTAGCATAGACTCCCTGTCAGATCCCGGTAAAGAGTTTCCGAAGCTATCTGAGGCCGGTTGATGCCTCTGGAAAAAACGCCTATGGAAAGTTTCGGAGACACCACGCCCAGCGCGCCCGCGTCAAAAGACAGGGTTGAGGCGCTTCCGCCGCCTTCTATTTTCAGAGCGGGATTCCTGAAATTGTAACCGAAATACGCGCCCGGGACGAGCATAAAACTGTGCGTGAATATCAGTTCCGTTTCCTTATAATAGGAAGCTCCGAATGAAACATAATTGAAAGCGAAAGAGCCCGCGGATCTTGTGGGCAGCATAAAACCCGCTCCGCTGTGTTTCAGGTCGGACTCACCGTAAAGAGAGGTCTGTGAAAAAGACAAAGCCGAGGCGCTTAAAAGATTCAGGCCCGCGGGATTAAAAAAAGGCGCGCTGTAATCGTTGGCGAGCGAGGTGTAGGCGCCGCCCATCGCCGCGGGACGAGCATAAAGCGGCTTGTCTTCAAAAGCGGCGTAACCATTGACAATAAACAGCAAAATAAAAAAGGGACGGAGGTAATTTATTTTCAAAGAAAACCAATAATTCATTGTATTATCCCCAGACCATGACCTCTCACTTTTCTGAAAAAGTGCGGGGGCATTTCCTCTTTTTTTGCTGTTTTCGCTTTTTTCATTTTCGCTTTCCCTTTTTTACGATATGTTTCAGTTTCAACACAGCGAAATTAACCTCAACGGATGTCTCACTGCCAATGGTTCCCAGACCTCCATCAAGCATTTCAGCCGCCAGACCGCCGCCTTCGCGCATCAGTGACTTTTGCGCGTCCTTATCCTTCGTTACGGAAAGCTCTTTTATGTTTCTTGTCAATTTCCTGAGTTTCGCAAAGGTTTCTATTATCGCTATTGTCGTCCGGACCGCTTTTGGACTTTTCAGAATCGTGGCCAGCATATAAAGACCTTTTTCCGTAAACGCTTTGGGCAACTGAGGGAAAAATTTAACTTTCGCGAGGTTATCAAAATTTTTGATAACCTCTTGTTTTTCTCCTTTTGAAAGAGTGAAAATATATTCATCGGGGAACTTCTCCGGATTATTTTTGACCGCTTGATTTATTTCCCTTGTTTCCACTCCGTAAAGCTCCGCGACCTCGCTGTCAAGAATTACTTTTTCTCCCCTAACTTCAATAACTCTGCCGGCAACATCCTCAAATTTGACAGGGCTGTAATTTGTCCGATTTTTTCCAATTTCCGCGCCGTTTTTTCTCATTGCTTACTCTCCTATCGCGCCGCCGTCTCTACCTCAATCCTCAAGGAATAATGGTGACAGGGGTTGACTTTCGATACTTATCTGACATCAAAACCCCATCTTATTGTTCGGCTTTTCCGGCGGCGGCTCCAACAACTTATTTACCGCGCCGAAAAGCGTAATTATCTGCCTGTCGTGCTCATCAAGTTTTCTCAGCACATCTTTATGCGTCGCCAGATATTCCCGCACCTTCACAAAGGCCCGCATTATCGCGATGTTAACAGCTATCGCCCGGGCGCTATTTAACACACTTGATAACATCACAACGCCCTCTTGCGTAAAAGCATAGGGCATAGAACCGCCAAAATACTTCTTATGTGGTATCACATTTTGTGATACCAGCATATCCGCCTCAGAAATTTCCAGCTGAAACATAAAATCTTTTGGGAATCTTTCAATATTTCTTTTAACCGCCTGAATCAGAGTTCTTGTCTCAACACCATAAAATTCCGCTAAATGAAAACTCAGCATCACTTTCTGTCCGCGAATCAACAATATCTTATTTGCTATCAGCTCTATCGGTACTAAATCTGAGTTTGCCGCCTGCCTGCGCGCCAACGGCGCTTTGAGAGGCAGGGATTTCGCGTATTTTACTATTTTCGCTTTTTTCATAGTTTGCGTCCTATAGCGACCACTGTCTGCTCTTTGATCACGCCGCCGGTGTCCTGATCAGCGACCTCAACGGAAATTATATACATGCCGCATGGCAGAAATTCCTGATTCACATCTCTGCCGTCCCATATATAATCATAATGCTGAGCCAGAAATTCCTGACCTTTCACGATAGCCCGCACGAGGCGGCCTTTAATGTCATAAACGAGCACATTCACCCTCTGCTCCGTAACAGGCGCGGCTGAAAGATTAAAAACAATACGGCAGGAATCCGGTTTTCCCGCCGGTGTGGAATAGGGGAAAAAGACTTTCAGAACGGCGTCGGAATCAGGGTCAAATGTTTTAAGGCCGAGCGTTTTCAGATAAGGCCGAAGCGGCTCGTATGTAAATCTGACCGTGTCCACATAAACATCATTGTTATTGTTGACTGTTTCCTTCACGGCGATGAAAATACTGGCACTCGCGGCATTGGCCGGCGCCGCCATTTCCAGGGATGAGACTTTATACCAGTCGTCAAAAGCTCTGAGATTGGTTCCCGATATCAGCCCCGTGTCTTTCCCCATGTCATTTCCGCTTGAGTCATACCATTTGACATAAAACTGTATATCCGTGTGCTCTATTTCACCCGCGGCCGCCTCATTCGCGACGCGAAAATAGGCGCTGATTAAAAAAGCCCAATCATCCGCGGGCGAGGAACTCCCCGTGGCCTTGACAAGGTCCACGCTATCGCTTTTGAGAGTTCTGCCGCTGAAAGCCGTTGTCGGATCCTTAAATTTGCAGGAATAGCCGCCGTCATTGCTGTAATCGCTTGAAGCCGTGATGCTGGTTGAATTCGCGCTCCAGCCTGTGAGAGTGCCGTCGTCAAAACCCTGATTGGTCAGCAATCTTGTCGCGGCCCAGG
>Ga0210049_1002038_pt1 | contig 18998 bp, 23 predicted proteins | sample CryGeyCG2014_300_2_FD_183964 | JGI IMG/M metagenome (GOLD analysis project Ga0210049, IMG submission 183964) | Groundwater microbial communities from aquifer - Crystal Geyser CG06_land_8/20/14_3.00 (SPAdes) (version 2) | ecosystem: Environmental > Aquatic > Deep subsurface > Groundwater | place... | reverse complement strand
TGCTGAATTAATTTGTCATGAAAAAAGTGTTTTAAATTTCCCTGGCCGGTATCCTGCTGTTTTTTAGGCAACAACTGGAAATTCATTCTCCCCTGCAGATGAAAGTTATGAACGGTAAAAAGCGTAGGGAGACGATAAAATTCCCGCAGGTAACGCTGGTTGGTGTGTAAATCCTCGCTTAAATAACCGGTGTGCCAATCGTGAATATGAATTACCTGCGGCAGCCAAAGCTTTTTCGAATGTTGAGACTTAAGCCATTCCAGGCAACCCCGGGAAAGCAGAAAAAAACGAATATTATCATCGATGTATTCATAAACATTACTGCGCAGTTCAAAGTATTCCCGATTTTCCAAAAAATAAACCTTTAAGGGTCCGATTTGATTAATCAACACGTTGCAGATTAATTCTTGAGGGTAAGATTTACCCTGATAACCAGTGGGAATCTTGATGTGCCAAAGCACTCTTTTAAATGGTTTTTTGGGTTGAATTACGCCATATTTAGCGGAAAAAATTCGGACATCGTGGCCCAGCTTAATCAAAGAGTTGGCTAAAAAATAGACGACTTGAGATAAACCGCCGACTGTTGAATAGGGGGCAACTTCAGAAGCAACCATTAAAATCCTCATATATAATATTATACAGCTTATGCCTTTAAACCCGATCGCTTATTTTAGTTTGGAATTTGGAATCGATGACTCTCTGCCGATTTTTGCCGGCGGCCTGGGAATTCTGGCAGGAGATATGCTCTTGGAGGCAAGTCAGCAACAAAAACCCTTTATCGGAATTGGTCTATTTTATCATCAGGCTTATCTCCAACAGTTTATTACCGAGTCAGGCGAACAAGTAGAAGGACGATATAAAATCGAGGTAGATCAAAGTCATCTTCAACCAGTCACTAATCAGGCAGGTAAACCGATTATTATTCTTGTGCCTTTGGGAAAAAGAATAATTCGAGTCAGAGCCTGGAAAAAATTAGTAGGTCAAACTCCCTTATACTTACTCGACACCCAGGTAAAGGGTAATTCGATCGATGACTACAATATTTGTAATCAATTATACACCGGAAACAAAGAACATCGATTTAAACAGGAAGTGGTGACGGGGGTTGGTGGGGTGAAACTATTGGAAGTCTTGAAAATTTCACCGGCTTACTTTCACCTAAACGAGGCTCATTGTGCCCTGGCGATAATTCAAGCCGTAATCCAAACCAGGGAAACAAATTCTCGGTTGTCATTTCCGGAGGCTTTAGAACAAACCAAAAAAAAGTCGCTATTAACCAATCACACGGTTATCACCGATGGTTATAATACCATCAGTAAAGACTTAGCCGCGGTTTACTTAAAACCATATGCCCAGGCGTTAAAAATAACGATTGATGACCTCTTGCGCTTAGGTAAAACCAAAGACCCCAGGGTATTTTCTTTAAATCAATTGGTTTTGTCATGTTCGGTTCGGATCAATGCAGTCAGCCAGTTGCATAGCCGAATTGCCAAAGGAATCTGGCCGGAATTTAGTTTTATTCCAATTACCAATGGTATTTTTCTACCGAGATGGTTAGGTAAACCGATGGCCAAGGTTTGGCCGCTAACCCAAAACAATCCCTGCTCTAAGGAAAAATTATGGCAAGCCCACCTCCAGCAGAAGCGAATCATGCTCAAGATGGTAAAACAACGGACGGGCATCCAAATGCAGGAAAAGATTTTGACCGTTACCTGGGCTAGGCGGTTAACCGATTACAAACGTCCCGGAGCAATCTTAAAAGACATCGGACACTTAGAGTTAATTTTAAATAATCCGGATCGACCGGTACAACTACTCATGGCGGGAAAGGTCCACCCCAACGACCAAAGAGGAAAACGGTTTATTAAAGATCTTAACCGGTTTTGCCGGGAGACAAAATATCGGCAGCGATTTCAGTTTATCCCTAACTATAATATTGCCGTCGCCCAAGCGTTAACCGGTGGTTCAGATATATGGCTGAATACTCCCCAAAGGGGATTGGAAGCCTGTGGGACCAGTGGCATGAAAGCCTGTCTTAACGGGGTCTTACAGATGACCACTAAAGACGGCTGGACCAACAGTGTCGAATGGGCTAAATTGGGTTGGACCTTGGATTCCGACCGGGTCTCCGAAGATATCTATCGCTTTCTTGAAGGTGGAGCGGCAAAAATGTATTATCAACGTAGCCAACTAGGTTTACCAATAGACTGGATCGATTACATGATTCGCTCCTCGGCATTAATCAGAAAAAATTATAGTACGGCGCAAATGTTGTATCAGTATGAAAAAGAATTATATCTCTAAAATTGTCGGGACTTCGGTTCCGCTTTCAGCTTTAACCACAAAGACGGAGCCGCAAAGGCCCGGCAGTTTTTCCGCCGGTTTAACTCTGATTGATTGGCTGGAGAAAACTCACCAAAAAGCCTGGCAATTATTGCCGCTGCATGAAACTCAATTAGAGCCCAACTCGGCTACCCAGCATGTCAGCTCTCCATATAAGAGCTACGGCATCGGTCTTGATCCCCGGTTTATATCCGAAACGCTGTCGAAACCGAATCAGACTGACTTGAACCAATTCTATAATTCCCAACAAGACTGGCTCAATGACTATGCGCTTTTCTGCGCTTTGCGTGATTTTTTTGGGGCGGATAATTGGACCGAATGGGAAACACCCTTAAGAACCAGGGATAAAGAAACACTGATAAAATGGCAAAAAAAACTGGCTCATCAGGTAGAAAAACACCGGCAAGAACAAGGACGGCTACATTATCAATACTCGCTCATCCGAAACCGGGCCAGGCAGCGGGAAATTCTTTTGGTCGGAGATCTGGCTTTCTACCTACCGGTCAATAGCCCCCTGGTATGGGTTAACCAGCACCTTTTCAATTTAACTCAGGTTTCTGGGTTACCTAATGGACCAAGGGCCCATTTTGGTCGGCAAATTTGGGGTCACCCCTTATATCTTTGGCAAAAAACTGAACGGCAAAAACAAATTATTGAGTTGTTTAAATTAAGGTTAACTTACCTAGCCGGATTATTTGACTGGGTCAGGCTGGACCACGCCAAGGGTTTCTATTTTTACGGGGCAATGAACCTAACTGATCCCGCTAAAGACAAGGTTAAAATCGGACCAGGGTCTAAAGCTCTGAAGCCAATCCTGGACCATTGCCGGAAAATTTCTCTTAAAATTTTTGCTGAAGACAGCGGAGACAAACTAAAAGGCTTAAGAAAAACGCTGACTGAATATAAAATTCCCGGAATTCGTATTTTTAGATACTCGCTGATGACCATAAAACAACCGGGAATCCATCCCCGTTATGCCAGGGTAGCCAAGTACCCCAAAAACTGTCTGGCCACCTCAACCACCCACGACACGGAAACCCTAATGGGCTATCTGAATAAATTAACAATGAAGCAGTGCCAACAATTAGCTTTACAGGTAAAAACAGAGGTTGGTCCCGACCGGCAAGTTTTTGCCCAAAGAATTCGTCAGGCAATTATTGATTCACCGGCTTTTATCAGTCTGATTCCAGTCCAAGACTGGCTGCTGACAACCGGCCGGATCAATGTCCCGGGAACCGAAACGGAAAGTAACGACCCCAATTGGCGTTACCAGCTAAAAATACCGGTAGAAGAATTGCCGATAAAGCCGATTTTGACAGCCATGACTTGACTTTAGCTGGGTTTGTGATACATTATAGGTTGTCCTCCGCGCAGAATAAGCAGGAGGATTTTTTTATGGTTAAAAGACTGTTACTGGAATTGGTTATGATCCCTTATCAGCTTTACCGCCTGATCGTTCCGGCGCCTCGTCCGGGCCGTCCGGGCAGCCATCCAATTTCCAAGTTTTTCCGTCGGACCTTTGAACACAAACGGACCCGCAAGGCGATTAGTGCCGCCCTGACTCTGTTAGTCATGGGTTTAGGCCAGATGAGCAATCTTATGGCCAGAACCACCCAAGCAACCGAGGTAGCCCTGATAAGCCAGCCGGAAAACCGGTTAATTACCCAAACCACCCTCGAGAAACCCCTGGACGGCCGCCTGGCTCAAGGTTTTCACGGTTTTCACCGGGGGATTGATATTCTTGATCCGGTCGGCACCCCGATTGAACCGATTGCCGACGGGGTCGTCACCGAAGTCAGTTTGGGCCGCCTGGGCTGGGGCAACACCGTCGTCGTTGACCACGGCAACGGTCTGGCCTCCCGCTATGCCCACATGAACGAAGTCCGGATGATCGAGAACGACCAGATCAACAAAGATCAAACCTTAGGTACGGTCGGGATGACCGGCTGGACCACAGGACCACATTTACACCTAGAGGTCTACCAGAACGGCCGCGCCATTGATCCCGCCGCCATTTTACCGGCTTTTGTCTCGGCTGATTACCGGATCGCCCAAGAGAAATAATTATTCCACACCAGCGACCCTTACTTTTCCTGCATCAAAAGCGGGCGAACAAATTGAATACATAATTCCCTTGCCTCTGTCTTGATACCAACTACCCTTAGGGATAAAAATTTGATTGCCGGGTTTTAAAGTAACCACCCTCTCTCTTTGATTTTCCTCTTTAATCGCCGTTTATTGTAATTCTAGCCAAGCTGAAGTCAGGAAATTGCTCTTTGGTTAAAATCTCCTCAACAACAATTGCCTGATTACCCCGTGCTGCTCTTATTGCCAATCCCACCTCTTCACCCATAGGATTTAGAAAAACACCTTTATCCCAACAGCTTCCTGATTAGCTCCCCAGAGGGAAATGCCTAACACCGCCAGGCCGATTAAAAATAAGGCAATCGAGGCCAAAATCCCCAAAATGTATTGCTGATAGGTTTTAACTTTTAACATAGGTTTATTTTACCCTATTTATTGGTAATGCAGGTTAATATCGACAATTTCGACCGTATTTTTATCAAAAAAAACAAAGACTGCCCGGTATTTGCTGTCAATCCGGAACGAATAAATTTTCAGCTGTCTCGGTTCAAGAATTTCGGTATTTAAAGATGGATAGCAGGGATTCTGACAAAACAATCCGGCCTGTTTAACAAATTTCTTGACCAGGTTGTGTTTTTTCAAATACCGCAATAAATCAGACCTTAATGGCTTTATCTCCATAAAAAGAAGATTTTTCCAGCCCCTTAATCACACTGTTAATAAACTTCTGGTTATATTTACCGGTCGCCTTAAAACCGGCTTTAATCTCTGTAAGTGGCCGCGGCTTAAACACCTCAAATTTAGTTTCCGGAAATAAATAGCGCCGGATTAAATTGCGGATAAATTCCGACCGGGTGGCAAAACCTTCAAGTAAAGTCGCCTGATCAACCTTAACGGCAATTTGCTCTGGTAAAGAAATGGTAAACGTGCTCATATTAAGAAATAATAACAAATTTTCTTATTAATTGTCAAGTTCAATTCAGTTCCTGTCCCAACCACTGGGCTATTCCTGAAGACGATTTCGACACCAAAACCGAAACCAAATTCGGCGTGTCGTAACTATGTAGCCGCTTAACTTCTTGTTCAGCCTGATCAAATAACTCTTCGCTCGAATCCATCACCAGTAAAATCTCGCTGGCGTGGTCGATTTTACCCTGCCAGAGAAAATCCGAGTTAACCGGCGATTTTTTAACACAAACGACTAATTTCTTTTCCAACAGCGCTTGGGCAATTTTGTCGGCCTCTTCTTGGTTAGCACAAGTCAAAAACAATAAATTTGGCTTCATTTGTCTATTTTATCTTTAATTTCCCTAATTGTCAGGCGTTTCTCTTTTTGCAGTTTTCTGATGGTTTTAATCCGCTCCAGCAAGGCCTGATTATAAAGCTGGTAACCGCCGCGGGTTTTGCCAGCTAACGGCAACAGGCCGGATTTTGTCCAAAATCTGATCGTGGCCACCGACTCGCCGGATAATTTGGCCAGTTCGCCGATTTTTAATAACTTGGATTTTACCGGTCTGGCCGATTTGCTTCCCGCCGCTTTCAGGTAAATCTCCAAAGACCGATCAACCGCCGCGTAAATTAACTCATAATAGTCGTCTAAGCTGCCGCCCAACTGGGCTTTTTCCAAGCTGTTTAGATATTTCAGCCGTTCTTCTTTTTTGATCACTGCCGCCGGATAACCGGCTTTCAGCAAAAACAGGTTCATCAACAATCGAGCCGTCCGGCCGTTGCCGTCAGTAAACGGATGGATGCTGACTAATTTATAGTGGATTTCCGCGGCAATTCTAATTGGGCTGTCTTTAACTGATTTTAACCAAGTAACCAACTTTTCCATCAACTCCGGCACTTTTAACCTATTAGGCAGAATCACCGTCGAACCGGCAATTCTGACCGGCACTGATCGATATCTGCCGACATTATTATCATCAATGTTGTTTAAAATCTGGCGGTGAATGTCCAAAATATCATTTTCGCTAATTGGCTTGCCCGCTTTGGCCAGTTGTTTAATTAATGCCCGCAATTCCGTTTTTGATCAGTAAGAAAGACTTAAAAGATTTGTATTTTCATAAGAAATGGTCAATGTTTCAGGTTGCCGATTTTTACGGCTGCTCCCATGGCACAATAGTTGATCGATTTAAAAGATTCAGTTTAAAATCACGTGGACATTTGGGATTAAGGCGGCCGATCAAAATCTCAAAAGAAAAGTTAACTTCACTTTACAATCACCCCTTATCAGCAATTCAAATCGCCAAAAAATTTGGTTTCAGTAAAAGCGGTATTGAAAAGAAAATCAAACAATTAAAAATTAAAACACGAGGTAATCTTCACCGAAAATATTCAAGGTATAAAAAGCTACCTTTTACCGGCTCTTTGAAAGAAAAAGCTTATTTAATCGGATTTCGTTTAGGAGATTTAAATGTTTATCATACCAATCAAGTCATAGTTGTCAGAGGCTCAACCACAAAACCCAACCAGGCAAAATTAATTACCGGTCTATTCAAAAACTATGGCGGCGTAACCACAACCCTAGCCAAAAGAGGCACGATTGAACAATGTGTCTATCTTGATCGAAGTTTTGACTTTTTACTGCCAAAACAGGATTCTATCGAAGCCTGGATTAAAAACTGCCCCCTGTGTTTTTTGTCTTTCTTTGCCGGCTATTTCGACGCCGAAGGTTGTGTTACTATTCATAGGAACTCACGGTTAAATTTTGCCGGTTTTGAAATTCAAACTTACGATAAAAATATTCTTTACCAATCTTGGGAACAACTGAAAAAACTCAATATTTATGCCCCAAAACCAGCCGTCTCTCAACCGGCCGGCTATATTGGTAAAAACGGTGTCGTCAATAATCAAAACAGCTGGCGATTGTCGATTTTTGCTAAAGAATCGGTTTGGAAATTACTTAACCATTTCGGGTGTTTACTAAGACATGAAGATAAACGAAAAAAACTAATTAAAGTTAAAAATAACCTTCTCAAAAGAAATATTTTGCACCGAGGCATTAAGGTTATTAAGTTAAATAAAATCGAGCTGCCTCAACATAATCACCAATAAAAAGGGCCGCATAAGCGGCCCTAATTATCTAGTTTATTTCGCCTTACATCCCCATTCCACCCATGCCATCCATTCCGCCTGACATAGATGGTGTTTTGTCTTTATCTTCTTCTTTTTTGTCGCAAATCAAACACTCGGTGGTCAGGATCATGCCCGCTACCGAAGCGGCATTTTGCAGGGCCGTCCGGGTGACTTTAGCCGGATCCAGAATTCCCTGGGCCAGCATCGAGCCGAACTCCATAGTGTAGGTGTTAAAGCCAAAGTCGGCTTTGCCTTCCTCGACTTTTTTAATCACCCAACCGGCTTCGGCGCCGGAATTTTCAGCCAGTAATCTTACCGGCTGTTTTAAAGCAAACCGGAGGATATCCAAGCCGACGGCTTCATCCTCATTGATAGTTTTAACACTATCCAAGGCTTTGACTGCCCGCAACAGGGTCACGCCGCCGCCGGGAACAATGCCTTCTTCGACAGCCGCTTTGGTCGCCTCGACCGCGTCTTTGACGCGCTCTTTGGTTTCCTTGAGCTCGATCTCCGTGGCCGCGCCGACGTTGATGACCGCCACTCCGCCGGACAATTTGGCCAACCGCTCGGCGAGTTTTTCTTTGTCAAACTCGGAGTCGGTCGTATCCATCTCTTTTTTAATCGAGGCAATCCGGGCTTGGATGGCAGATTTTACGCCCTTCCCGCCGATGATCCGGCAGTTATCCTTGTTAGCCCAGACTTTTTCCGCCCGGCCGCAGTCTTCAACGGTGACCGAGTCCAATTTTCGACCAGTGTCTTCGGAAATCAACGTACCGCCGGTTAAAATGGCAATATCCTGGAGCATGGCTTTCCGCCGATCGCCAAAGCCCGGGGCTTTAACCGCGAGCAAGTTGAACGCACCGCGCAGTTTATTGACCACCAAAGTCGCCAAGGCTTCGCCGTCGATTTCGTCGGCAATAATAACGATGTTTTTGGTGACTTTGACCGCCCCCTCTAAAAAGGGCAAAAGGTCGGCAATGGCCGAGATTTTCTGCTCGGTAATCAAAATTACCGGATTCTCGATCTCCGATTCCATCTTGTCCGGGTTGGTAACAAAGTAGGCGGAAACAAAGCCGTTGTCGAATTCCATCCCTTCTTTGTGGTCAATGGACATCTCAAAGCCCTTGGATTCCTCGACTTCGACGACGCCGTCGCGGCCGACCCGTTTCAACGCCTCGGAAATCTTGGCGCCGATGGCCTGATCCCCCGCGGAAATAGTCGCCACTTGGGCAATTTCTTCGTCTGTTTTTAACGGCTTGCTCATTTTTTTAATTTCAGCCACGACCGCGTCCACGCCTTTATCAATGCCTTTTTTAACCAGCATCGGGTTGGCCCCGGCGGTAATGTTTTTCAAACCGCGGGAGACAATCGCCTGGGCGAGCAAAGTCGAGGTGGTGGTGCCGTCGCCGGCGACATCATTGGTTTTACTGGCCGCTTCTTTAATCAGTTGAGCCCCCATATTCTCAAACGGATCTTCCAGTTCAATTTCTTTGGCCACGGTGACGCCATCATGAACAATGTTCGGCGCGCCCCATTTTTTGTCGATGGCGACGTTCCGGCCTTTAGGACCGAGGGTGGTGACCACTGCTTTAGCTAAAAGGTTAATTCCCCGGAGCAATTTTTGCCGGGCTTCTTCAGAAAAAATCAGTTGTTTTGCCATAAATAACTCCTTTTATTTGACGATCGCGAGGACGTCTTTAAATTCTATAAATAAGATTTCGTCTTTGTCGGTGAGGCCTAATTTGACTTCGTTGCCGCCCCATTTTTTGTAGATAATCGTGTCGCCGACTTTGCAGGGGGCCTGGCGCTTAGCGCCGGAGTCGGTGGTTTCGTCAGGACCGACGGCGACCACTTTGGCCTGTTGGGGTTTTTCGTCATGGGAATCGGGTAAATAAATACCGGCGGCGGTTTTCTTTTGGACCGCGACCGGTTCGACTAAAATATAACCAGCGACTGGTTGAACTTTCATAATTTTCCTCCATTGCCTCGCCGTCGGCGGGCTAATTTTAATTTATCACTCCAAGCTAACAAGTGCTAGTTTAGAAAAGAAGTGAAATTTTGTCAAGGGGTGGTTTTTTACACTTCAACTACTGTAAAGCCTTTTACCAATAAATCTGCCACGTCCGCCTGTGGCTTAATTCTCAACCAACCACCAGGCCCAGGTTCCCGTAAAACCACCACTGCTCCAGCCTCAACCCCGGCTATTTGGCCCTCCCAAAAATCCATCGTTTCAGCCAACGCACCAGTCGGATTAGCAGAACCTGCAACAATTAAACTCATTCTCTCTATCATCAACCCAAATACTACTCTCTCTGCAAAAATCAATGGGGAAATAAATTGTTGACAAATAATAGATAATGTCATAATATTTAATCATGACTTTAGAGTTTGAATGGGATGAAGCGAAAGATAAAATCCTAATCTATTTAGTTAAATTCAAAAATTATATTTATGTCATACCCTATGTCAAAAACAACAATAAAAGTTTTCTTAAAACCATTTTTGCCAGCCGCAAGTTTACTAAAAAGCTATTAAAGGAGAAAAATGACCAAAAACACTAAATTTGATCCATTTAAAGATTTGGTGCTTGATAAATATGAACAGGAAATCGAGAATGCCTTAAATTCCGGCAGGATTAAATTCAAGCCGGCCTCGGAATCTTTAAAAAAAATGTTGGCCGAAGCCGCTAAAAATACATTGGCTAAAAAGAAAAATATTAATCTGCGGGTGAGTTTCAATACTTACTTCGGACTTAAAAAAAAGGCTGCCAAGCTGGGTTTGCCCTACCAAACTCTCGCCGGCAGCATCCTGCACCAGTACGCCAGTTTGTAAATTGGCTACTTCACCACGGCGTTGAGCCAACTGGAAAAATCGTCGGGGCCTGCAAGGTCCAACCCTGTGGGTTAATTTTTAGCCAATTTTTTGTACAACTGACCGTGTCTTTTCTTCAACGCATCAAGAATTTTTCTAAGTTTCTTTTCGCTAACAATTCGAGGCTTCAATTGTCGTTTTGCCATAACTAAATTAATCTCTCAATCAATCGGCCGGTAACAAAGGCGGCGCCGGCGGCAATCGCACCTACAAATAACATTTCCAGTCCGGCTTTAAACCAAGGTTTTTTGGTGATAATCGAGCGCAAGCTGCCAACTAAGAATAAAGTCAATCCTGTCACCACAATCGAGGCATTAAAAGGTTGGGGCAAGCCCAAAACATATGGCAGCAACGGAAACAGTCCCGCTAAACCAAAAGAGACAAACGTTGCCATGCCGCGTTTTTCTGCCAGCAACAGTTGAGATTGTTTAATTCGAAGGGCAAGATCAAGCTCTGACTTCATCCCTAAATAATTTCCCAGGCCCATGGCCAAACCATCGGCCAGTAAATTGACAAAGCCCAAAATCAACACTGTCGACAAGGGTAAATTCGCTCCGGCCACGCCGGCCACGACCGCAAACGTGGTCACGATTCCGTCGTTGGCGCCAAAAACCGCGTCGCGGATATACGTCCCGCCAAAACTGGCATGGTATTTTTCCTTTATTTTTTTAGATAGCATGCAGCAGAAAATTTTTTAATAAAACCGATGTGCTGATAAAATTCGTGAGGATAAGTTCCTTCTTCAGTAGCTAAACAGTGATATTTATTCCCTCTTTTCTTAGACAAATCCACACAATAAAGCGTGACCAGCTTACCAAAACCCTGACCACGTACCTTTCTTAAAGAGCCCACATTGGAAATGTAGCCGATCTGCTTAAAATTAGTTAGCGTCGATACTCCAACCGGCTCGTCTTCGGAAAAAATCGTAAAATATTCAATTCTGTTTGTTGCCTGATGCCGGCGCCAAACTTTTTCGGCCATTTTTAGATAATCACCCAGTTCGCCATAAGGATTTTGCGGGTCGCCTTTTTGAAAACAAGCATCAAAAGTTTTTAGAAAAATATCTAACTCTCTCTCTGTCAAAACTTTCTTGACTTGTCCGAATCGCTCAATGTTAGTTTCCACCCCGAGGTGGAATAACCAACAATCTTCAAAATAGTGCTTATAGTGATTTTTAAGTAAAAATTCTTTTAGTGGGTTTAAAGAACTTCTATTTTCAAAGTAGACTGCCGGTTGACGTTTAAGTTTTTTCAATGTTGTTTCAATTAATTCCAATTGTTCTTGGTTTAATTCCTGATTTACCATGGCCTGATTCCAAAAGGCTGATTCTTCTCCAGCACAATAACCAACACTGCCGAATGGCAGGTTAATAATTTTGTCAAACATAATTGTGTACTGCAGTTCTTTATAGTCGTTAAGAAATTGAAAGTTATCCATGCTTCGATTTTATCATCTTAGTCGTCGAGATTTTGGGATTATGGGTCAAAACCACAACGACGCGGCCGCCGATTTGCTTCATTATCTTCCTTTTAACCGGCAAATTGGGGGTAGACGAAGAAACCGCTAAAATATCCGGGCGCAACTTTTTAATCAGGTTAGTAAAATGATTTAAATCATTGAACTGGTTGGGCAAGGTAAAAACTTCATCAGCAATTCCCAGCCGCCGCAAGGCCCGCAGGCGAACGGCTAGCTGATTAACCGGCCGGCCCGGACCTTTAAGCTGACGCACCCGGGCGTCGGTTTCCACCCCAACCAATAACCGACCGCCCAAAGCTTTAGCCGCCCGCAAAAACTTTTTGTGCTCGATGTGTAATACGTCAAAACAGCCGGTAATGAGAATCTTCAGGGTCGGACCCTGCAGGCGCTTCCTATATTCTTCCATCACAATTTTTCCCGTCGGCCGGGGATGAAAAAAAGCAAAATGCCGGCTAACCCGCTCACTCGTCATCTTTGGCTTCATGTACCAAAGCTGCAGCCGGTAGGCTACATTTTCCAGTTGGGTAAGAATTGTTTGTACCATAAATTGGCCTTAATAAATTTTTGATAAGTGCCGTCCCGGTCCAACACCGACCGGGCTTGGCAAATCTCATGGGCAATATACAAATTGCGCTGTTTAATTGCCAGATTGGTTTCGTCTAACCATAAGTTTAAACAGAGTTTGTTGTAAATTTTTTGACCGTGGCGCAGGTGAGAAAATAATAATATTGAAGCTAGTAAGCGGGTCAGCCATAGGCGGTTTTTGGCGGTAATTATCATTAAATCAATGTCGTCATTTTTATCGGCATTATTCATGGCAAGGGCGCCGGTAACCGCTACCAATTTTACCGAAGGGATAAAACTTAATATTTTTGCCGTCCGGTAGGCCATCGGCCACTTTAATTGGCTAAAACGTTCGCGGTGGCGGCGTAATGCAATTAGGCCCTCCCGTCCCGGCAAATAATAATAACCTTTTTTCACTGGTGCCAGGGAATCCCCTTTAATTAACCAAAGATTTACTTCACTGGCAGTCAACGGGTAATCAAAAATATCCGCGTAGGCGATCGTCTTAAACATTATCTGGCGGCGGCTAAACCGTACTGGGACAGAACCTGGGTAACTCCGCTCGTCAAAGCTTCTAAAAGCTGTTTTTCTTCCTGGTCGGCCAAATAAGCATTAATCGCGTCTTCATAATACTTAATAATCCGGTCATTCAGACCGTTGTCAAACGTTTTGGCGGCCATCGGCCAGGACCGGGCCGACAAAGCCTGGGTCATAATCGCGCCGCTATAGGGATCGGCTTGCAGCTGGGTCATCATTTCCTGACGGGGATAGGGCTCGCCAAACAAACGCAACTGGCTGGCCGACTGGTACATTTTGGCCAGCACTTCCGGTGAGCTCAAATACTTTAAAAATTCCCAGGCAGCCGCCTGCTTGGCCGATTTTTTGGCTACCCCTTCCACCCAGTAAGTCGCCCAGGCAACATTGGTGCCCGGCAGCTGCGGCACCGGGTAAAGTTTAAAATTGAGTTTAGGGTTTTGCTGGTTAATTTCAATCGCCCGCCACGACGGCGCCAGCATCATCGCCGCCTTACCGGTCGCAAACGCCAAGGTGGAGTTAGGCAGCGCCTCGCTCCAGGAACGGTCCTGCTTGGAGAATAAGGTGTAAAACTTGAGCGCCGCGGTCACGGTTTCTTCGCCGGGCTTGCCCGGGTCGCCGCCGTTTTGCAGAATCATCAAACCCAAAATGTCCGAAAAATGATCCACGTTGTTGGTCGTGCCCATGGCCGCTCCGCCGCGCGTTATCTGTCCCCGGTTATCCCTTTGGGTTAACTTAAACGCTATTTGCCGGAAATTATCCCAGGTGGTAGGAACTTTAGTATCCGGATTTTGGGCAAAAATATCCTCGTTAATATATAAGGCCAGCGCGTCGAATTCTAAGGGTATGCCAAAGTAACTACCGGAAATGTAGACGTCTTTTTTGGCAATCGGGAAAAAGGCGGTATCAAACTCGCCCCCGGAATAAGCTTCGTTAGGCACCGGGGCTAGGTCGTTTTTTAACATCGACAGCCAGGTATTGTGCCATCTAAAAATGTCCGGGCCCTCGCCCTTGGCCAAGCTCGACTGCAGCCTTTCCCGATAATCTTTGGGCGACTGACGGACGTATTGAATAGTAATATCCGGATGAACCTTTCGGTAATCATCGATTATCTGGGTAATTAAATTTTCCGGCTCCCACAAACCCCAATAAGTCAACGAGATTACATCCGGGGTTTTGGGTTTTTGGAATCTGGGTAAAATTACTTTTGCAACTAAAAGAATCAGCAAGAGGACTACCCCAAAACCGATGATAAACGGCAAAAAGCGTTTGAGCGGCGACTCGGCAGCAGTAACAGCAACTGGTTCTCCCGGAGGAGGAGTCGTTTCAACTCTGGGCTGATCTGCCTTTGGCGGCGGCGTTCCGGTAGTGATGGGAAACGGCGGTTCGACTGGTTCATCGGGCATATGCTATCATTCTAACCAGCTATCTTATGCGAAGCAATAAACTATTTATTTCCCTGGCTGTTTTGGCCGTTAGCGCCTCCCTTTTGGTCTCCCTTTACCACTTGGCTTATTACCATAAAATCTATCCCCATGTGTTCGTGGCCAAACAAGAAGTTTCCAACTTAACCCTAGCCCAAGCCCAACAAGCCATTCACGACCAGTTGCCGGCCAACCTGCCGGAACTGACTTTGGTTTTTGGCAGCCAATCCTGGCCGCTGGCCCTTAACGATTTAAACCTTATCTATCAAGTCGAAACTTCCGCTCAAGACGCCTACCTGCTAGGCCGCAGCCGCGGATTACTGGGAGGATTTAAGGCAAAATGGCAGCGCTGGTGGCAGCCGGAAGTTTTACCGCTCAAGTTTATTTTTAATGAAACCAAGTTAAAAACCGGGGTAGGCTCGATTGCCGGCGCGGTAACTGAACCGGTAATTTTGCCGGGATTAGAACGGCAAACGGACGGCGCTATTAAATTAATCCCCGGTAAAAACGGCCGGGTCGTCGACGAAAACCAACTTTATGAACAAATAGTTCTTCAGCTGGCCAATTTGGATTTTACCCCAATTGTCATGCCGGTAAAAATCGTCATTGCCGCGACGGACAATGAGCTGTTGGTCAACGCTCAAGCCCGGGCCGAAACGGTTAAAACCAAGCAATTAAATCTAGTTTTAGATAAACAAACCATTACCGTTAAAAACCAGGAACTGCTTAATTTAATCGGTTTTGAGGCTGACTGGAATGAAACCGAAATTGCCAGCCTGGCCGCCCGCTTGGCCAGTCAAATCAACCATCCGGCCCAGGACGCCGTGTTTCAATTTGACGGTAATCAAGTCAGCGAGTTTAAACCGGCGCTCGACGGCCTTATCCTTGACGAGACGACCGCAAAAACCATGATTCTTGCCGGGTTAGAGCAATTAGTTAAAGACGCGGCGGCTGAACAAACAATCACTTTACCAATAATTACCTCGGCCCCGAAAATAACCACCGAGTCGGTTAACTCTCTGGGTATCAAAGAACTGCTGGGTAAGGGTGAATCGACTTTTTTTGGTTCAATTCCCGGTCGCCGGCACAACATTGCTTTAGCCGCCGGACGCTTAAACGGTCAACTGGTGGCTCCGGGAGAAACTTTCTCTTTTAATCAAACCGTCGGCGATATCAGCAGCAGCACCGGTTATCAAGCAGCCTATATCATCAAAAACGGGCGAACGGTTTTGGGAGACGGCGGCGGCGTTTGCCAAGTTTCCAGCACTCTATTTCGGGCAGTTTTAAACTCCGGTTTGGAAATTCTGGAACGCCATTCTCATTCATACCGGGTCGGTTATTACGAACAAAACTCTGCCCCCGGATTCGATGCCACGGTTTTTGCTCCCAGTGTCGACTTTAAGTTTAAAAACGACACGGTTAATTATGTCCTGATCCAAACCACGGCTGATTTATCTAAAAGTTATTTAAAGTTTGAACTTTACGGGACTAATGACGGCCGCATTACCACCACCAATAATATTCGGCTTTGGGGCCGGGTAACGCCGCCGGCGCCGCTGTACCAGGACGACCCAACTCTCCCCGCCGGCACAGTCAAACAAGTTGACTGGTCGGCTTGGGGCGGAAAAGCCGCCTTTGACTGGAACGTCACCAGAAACGGGGAAACTCTTCACCAAAAAACTTTTTATTCCGCCTACCAACCTTGGCAGTCAGTTTACCTGCGCGGCACCAGCGGGATATAATTCACCTATGATCAAAAATCACCTTGTCTATAATCCGGTTTTAGAATGGAAGTTTAAATTAGCCAAGGCTCAAGGAAGCTTGCTTTGGGACGATAAAGGCAAAAGGGTAATTGATTTTAGCTCCGGTTGGAATACTGCCAATTTAGGCTGGAATCTTCCCGAAATTAATCAGGCAATTATTGATCAGGCTAAAAAAAATACTTATGCCCCATCCTGGGTTTCCACCGATATTCAAGAACAATACGCTAAAAACTTAATGGCTGAGTTTCCCAAAGAACTCGACGCGGTCTGCCGGGTCACCAGCGGCACCGAAGCTAATGAACAGGCGATTAAAATTGCCCGGGCGGTGACGGGCAGAAAAAAAGTCATCGGCTTTAATGACACTTATCATGGTTCAACCTTCGGTTCTTTATCAATAGGTTACCGACCGGAATACATTAGCCATCTTTCTCCTCTGGTGGCCGAGTTTATCAAGTTGGACTTTCCCGCCTCACAAAAAGAGCTGGATTTGTTTCTGGAAAAACTTGAACTGGTTTTAGCTAAAAAAGACGTTGCCGCAATTATTACTGAAGCGGGCATTGTCACCGGCTGGGGGTCAATGAAAATCGCCCCCAAAGGGTATTTAGGTGCGGTTCGCGATTTAACGGACAAGCACGGGACAATGTTAATCTTGGACGAAGTCGGCACCGGCTTTAGCCGTTTAGGCAAACTTTTTGGTCATCAAATTGAGAAAGTAATCCCGGATATTGTTACCTTAGCCAAAGCTATGACAAATGGCGTTGCCGCAATGGGGGCATGTTTGGTCAATGGTGAAAAAATTAAAGGATTAATCGGTCAGGCTAAAGTATTATCCTCTCTCGCCTGGATGCCTTTGGCTTGTTCTGCCGCTATAAAAGTTTTGGAAATTCATAAACGGAACCGCCTTTGGGAAACAGCCGAAGCTAACGGTCAGTGGCTGCAGCAAGAATTAAAGACTAAAATTCACAGTTCATTAATAAAAGAGATCCGGGGTATAGGTATGGAGATCGGTTTGGAATTCAACGATACTCAATTGACAAAAACCGTGGTGGAGAAATCCTTTATAAAAGGTTTATACCTAAGACAAAGCGATGACACGATTATTCAAATCATGCCTCCATTAAACACGCCAAAAGAAATACTCAAAGAGGGTTTAGATATTTTAACTAGTGCCGTTGTTTAGTTTTTTTCAAAGCACTTTCGGGTTAGGCCGGGGTGGATTTCTTGAGTATTTTTCTCTCTGACAAGACTTTAATTAATTAAAGCGTTTACACATAGCTAATTTTTTTGCACCTTTCTTCCGAAGTGATTAAAAGCCAATGCAGTTGCCACGCGGCCCCGGGGTAAACGTTTCAAAAAACCGATTTGCAATAAATACGGCTCGATGACTTCTTCAATCGTTTCTTTGTCTTCGCTGATCGTCGCCGCCAAAGTTTCCAATCCCACCGGCCCACCCTCGTGTTTATCAATCAAAGCTAAAAGCAATCGCCGGTCATTGGCGTCCAGACCCACTTCGTCCACTTCCAGTAATTGAAGCGACTCGTCTAAAACCTTTTGGCTTATCCCCGTCTCGCCTTTTAATTGGGCCAGGTCGCGGCAGCGTTTTAACAGCTTCAAAGCGATCCGCGGCGTTCCCCTTGCCCGGCGGGCGAGGTTCCTGGCCACCGCTTCATTCAACTTTAGTTTTAATTTTTTGGCGGCATTTTTAAGAACCATCATTAATTCTTCCGGCTCGTAAAAAGTTAACCGGTGAACAATCCCGAAACGGTCACGCAGGGGTGAAGCAATCAGGCCGATCCGGGTGGTAGCCCCGATTAGAGTAAACTTGGGCAAATCTAATTTTAAGGTCCGCGCCGACGGCCCCTGGCCGACGACAATATCCAAGTGATAATCCTCCATCGCCGGGTACAGCGTTTCTTCAACGACTTTGCTTAAGCGGTGAATCTCATCAATGAAAAAAATATCGCCGTCGTTTAAGTTGGTCAAAAGCGAAGCCAGATCGCCCGCCCGCTCCAGGGCCGGACCGGAAGTGGCCCGAAGATTAACATTTAAATCTTTGGCAATTAATTGGGCCAGAGTAGTTTTCCCCAATCCCGGCGGGCCGTAAAGTAAAATGTGTTCGACCGCTTCTTTTCTTTTTTTGGCGGCGGACAAAGCCACCCGTAAAGCCTGCTTAATTTTTCCCTGGCCGACGAATTCATCCCAGGCAATTGCCCGTAAACTCTGAAACATTAATTCTTCCGGGTCCCGTTTAATATCCGGCTTCATTTATTTTTCCCTAAATTTTTAAGCGCCGCTTTTATTTTCGTATCTAAATCCCCGCCTTCGGCTTGTCGAAAGGCTGCCCGCGCTTCTTTAGGTTGAAAACCTAAATTGACCAGGGCATTAATGGCATCTTTGGTTTCGCTCGTGTCTCCGGTTAAATCCAAAGCAGTCATATCACCTAATTTAGGCTTGAGTTCGATAATTATTTTCTGGGCGTTTTTTTTACCCAAACGGGGAATCGAAGTAAAAAAGTCAACGTCGGCTTTGGCAATCGCCGCCATAACCGCCTCCACTCCCTGATTAAGGAGCAGCATGCCGGTGCGCGGGCCGATGCCGGAAATATTAATTACCAGCTTAAACAACTGTAATTCTTCTTTGGTCAAAAAGCCGTATAAATCCAGGCTGTCTTCACGCACGTGAGTGTGAATAAATAAAGTCAGAGGTTCAATCATTGCCGTGTTCCCGCCAATGGAAACCTTATATCCCACCCCGTTAACATCCAAAATAATTGAATCGCTGGTTAATCGTTCCGGCTTGCCGGTTAATCGGGCAATCATAAATCTATTTTACCCTAGATTTAAACTTATAACTGAAAGAG
>Ga0210049_1002036_pt1 | contig 19009 bp, 15 predicted proteins | sample CryGeyCG2014_300_2_FD_183964 | JGI IMG/M metagenome (GOLD analysis project Ga0210049, IMG submission 183964) | Groundwater microbial communities from aquifer - Crystal Geyser CG06_land_8/20/14_3.00 (SPAdes) (version 2) | ecosystem: Environmental > Aquatic > Deep subsurface > Groundwater | place... | reverse complement strand
AGTGCCGGTCAGGACGATATTTGTAAAGCTAGTATTTTTTGCTATATTGTATTGATAAGAAGTGATTCCGACTCCGCTATCATATGCTCCTATCCATGATAAGTTGAAATTACCGGCATAACAGACTCCGGTTCCATCTATAGGAGAAAGTAGCGTCGGTGCGGTAGGAGGAAGAAGATCGAGCGTTATATATTTTTGCGGAGCAATATATGTGCATGATCCTGTCGTAAATGATGAATTAATTTGTTTGATTCCGTCACCAGTAGTGAGATATATTTTTCCTGTGTTTACTATTGGATTCAAATTGTCGTATGTGTAGTTATATGTCCCTGTGACTGTGCTGATCATTTCTGTGCTAAAAACTGTATAATATGATGGCACAGTTGATCGTATCTGGATGTCTACCCCTCAAGTTGTCTTTGTATAGTAGGTGTCGCCTATTGCTCTTCGGACAGTGATTCATGGCACAGTAATTATAGCTATATTTCCTTGGAATCCGCAATTGCCTGATCATTGCTGCTGTCAGGTAGTGACTGTGAAATATTTCGGTCAATCACATATGCCCCCTGCTCAATCTCCTGAACCTAAGATTTCACATGTTGCATTATAGTATCCTGCTGGTAATGCATTTCATGTTGTCCGTAGATATTGGTTCACTCATGTTAGTATTAGGCCACTGTACATTTGTGTTGTTCCGCTTCGTATTTGTAAACTATATCATGAAATGATGTTTCCTCAAGTTAGATTGCCTTGACAGGTGAATGTAGTATTGTTCCCTTGTACTATTGTGTTTGGAATCACAGAGAATGCAAGACAGATTCCAGTTCCATTTCCAAACAGCATCGTTCCAAACCCCGTTCCTCATACATATCCTATACCTCCATAACTATCAAAAATATAGCCTGAAGCCACAGGTCATTGTAATGTGTGTCCAAAGCTTGTTCATACTATGTCATTTGATCATGTATTATAATTCAATCATGCTAGCAAATAGAATACTGTGCCGCTTCGGGTGTGGGTGATTTGTCCATAAACTTCATTCGAAGCTGGTGTGTATCCGCTGATTCCTGAACAATTTGTATAGAGTCATCCTGTTATCTGAAGAGTACTATATTCTGGATACCATCAGTTTATGAGTGTTTGTCTGTTCCCTGTGTCTAGAGGCCGAATTCTTCGTCATCTTTGATTATTGTAATAGATACCGTTAACTCTTTGCGAACAACTGATTTGTTGTGTTCATCCTTGGACGCTTATCGTTACTGGACTTCAGAGTATAGTGACAGGGGTCCGGAAAAACATACCGGCGAAATTATTTCCTCCTCATATAAATCGTATGCTTGAATAGTTTGATTCTATGTTTGGGTACATTCAGGTTAGCACATCTCCAAAGGGAAGAGGTTGTGCTGCTTGTGATGTGAATATGCCAAAAAATGCTCAGACGACGAATATCGCTAGCGAAAGAATGATATGTTGTACTTTGAATGAATGAACTTTACTCATAAAGAGTTCTAAGTGTTAAATGTTAAGTGCTAAGTACTTATGAGCAATACCTTTTGCATTACATTTTAATTATACTTCTAAGAGGCTAGTAAATCAAAAAAAATGCCAAATCCTGACTTATTGGACTTGACATGGTTTGTAAATGTTGTATGGTCTGTTATTCGAGGTTTGAGTTGTTATGAAGAGTGGCGAAAATGATGAAAAGGACGAAAAGGACCCCCCGCTAATCCGCTAAAGACGGATCAAGCAGACGGGGCAGGCTCCAGCGACGAATTATTTATCTTGTGGATACCTTCCCCCAAAACATCAATCACAAATCCCGGTATTGTAAAAGTCTTTTGCGGTTTTTTCAAGTCCCTCTCTAGATAAATACTGCAATAAATTAGAGCCTATTCTATGTCTTACTTCTTCGATATCTCCTTTGCATATGCATGCTATTAGCTGTTCTTGGGTGGCCATATCTATCCCTAGCTCACAAATGTTTATAATCGGTGGCGCAGGAATCACTGTAGTTATTTTTTTGACTCCTGCTTTTCTGAGGGCCTTATTTACTTGATTTTGCGTATTGGATCTCACGATAGTATCATCTACAGTGATAACATGTTTATCCTTGATGCGATCTGCCCTTAGGTCCATTTTTTCTGTTATAGATTTCTTCCTTTTTTCATCGTCTGGTGCAATAAATGATCTATCACTAGCGCCTGGAGGATTGTGCTCTCTCATAAATGCTGGTTCTATAGGTATTCATGACGCTTCTGATAATCATTGTGCGGCAAAATTCCCTGAATCTGGTATAGGAATAATATAATCTCCCTGGATATTAGGATTCTCTTCAAAAACACGTTTCCCTAGTTTTTTTCTGAAATCTTCGTGAAATTTTCCATGATGTTTGCTTCTGGGATGAGAGAAATAAATTCCTTCAAAAATACATCGATGCTCATCGGCTTCGGCATATTGATGGGATTTTGGTTCTGTTGCCCCTATGTTGAAGACTTTCATTTCTCCTGGTTTTATTTCTATCTCTTCTTCTATATCTCATGCTACCTGATAGGGATTGAATGCGTGTGTTTCTGACGCGATGAGATATCCGCCATTCCTCATTTTGGCTGCATGTAATGGTCTAACTCCATATCTGTCCTTTAGCGCTATGATTTTGTCGTCCGTCATGATGAGCAATGAATAAGCCAATTTTATTTTGTTGGCTGCTCGCATTACGGCTTCTTCTATGGTATCCTTGGGTGATATCGTGATGAGATAGGCGAATATTTCCGAATCCGTTCCTGATTGAAAAATCGCTCATTTTTCTAATAGTTTATCTTTTACATTTTTAATATTCGGCAGTGTCCCATTATGGGCGAGCGCGAATGATCAGAATTTTGTATCCTTGAAAAATAATGGTTGGAGATTCGCTATTTCGCTGTGCTTACCTACTGTTGCATATCTAGTGTGTCCGATTCCGTATTCTCCCGGAAGTTGATTTGCAAAATCAGTTTTATCAAACTGTGTTTTTATATCTCATATTCTTTTTCTATATGAAAAATCTTTGTCTTCTCCCGTGAAGATACCTGCGCCATCGTTCCCTCTGTTTTTCTGCTTGGATAGGCATTTATATATCTCCAGCCCCGCATTTTTGCGATAAAATGCTCCCGCTAAAGCGCAATTTTCTAGGTTGAGATCTCTGAGATTGAAATCTGCTTCCTCTTGTAATGATCCATTGAGATAGAAATATTTTTGGTCCATCGTAAAAGGACTAAAAGGACTAAAAGGACGAATACGACTAAATACAGCTAGAAAATCAAAAAAAACCATGATATTGTATGGCTTTTCTGATGTTTTTTTGTTTTTTTATATTAGAGATGATATACGTAATTTTTAGTAATTTGCTTCGCTGTAATTAGCTTCGCGTAATTTTTTCTTTTATTTCTGATGGGATGTTGTCGTCAGTATATATTTTCATTAACTTCTTTTCAAGAGCAATAAAATCTGACTTAGACATTTTATTTAAAACTCCATGTTCAAATAGTTTTATAATGTGGCTACTAGCTATTAGCTGCTTGCTACTAGCTTGATAGAATTTCCGCATGGCCAATATCATTTCTTCATTAGTCCCTACGCATTCAAATGGCTTGATGCCGGATATACCAAGAAGTTCTTTGAATAGCGGCTCAAGCGATGCATCTTCATAGAGTTCTTTGCCGAATATCTGTATCGTTTGTTCGTCAGTGATCCGTGGTCTGAGCATGGTGTAGACGAATATGCATTTGGGGCATTTCCCGCACCATCTTGGTCCATCAGGTCATAAGGTCGAAGGTCATCAGGTCAATATATGAAAGTTTCTGTTGCAGGAGCTGAAAGCTCAGAAATATTGCGGATATTTGGCGAATTCTTGAGCGATTCTAACTTCATAAAGTCCTCTGAGTATGGAGAAATATTTTAAATCAGAGGAGATATATTTGTGCACATAATTATCGAATGCTTTTTCAAATTCCAAGCTCTTGCTTCGCTGATGATTGATGACGATTCCATCCATTTCTGTATTGCCTTCATTGGCGCTTTTTTCATTGGCCATGACGATGTATTTGTAGTCATAGAGATAGGCGACTACCGTCAATGCAAATGCTATGATTCCGCTGATAGGCACATGACCATTATAATATCCTTCCGTATTCATTTTGAAGAGGAGCGGATCCATATTTCTGGATATAAAAAGCTTTGGCGTCCCTATGATGGCATTAACTTGCGCATAGAGTGGGCTGTCTTTGCCGAAGGTACAGGTGTCGAATGGAATGCCTGTTTTTTTCATAAGTTCTACACTTACAAGCGAGTCCTTACCTCCGCCGAGAGGAATCAATGCCTTGTTAGATGATAGATTATAGATTATAGATGATAGATTTTCAAAATCCCCCTGTCCTGCGGACTTCCCCCTGAAATCCTCCACCACTACGTGGTCCCCCTCCTTTGAATTAAAGGAGGACAAGGGGGGATAAATGGATACAAATTCGGGAGCAAATGGTTTGAGCTTGTTTCTGAAGAAAAACTCGCCTAAGCCGTTGATATAGAATTGTTTCCAAAAAGAACACTGGTCGTCATTTAATGCTCAGGATTGTATTTTTATGTTAGCGGTCGGATAGAGTTTGTAATAGCTGATCCCCAGGGCGATAGAAAGGTGAAACAAAAGGTTATCAATGATTCAATTATCTATGTTTTTTACCTCACCCCTGGCCCCTCTCCCTCGAGGAGATGGGCTAAAGCCTGGGCAAGAGAAGTCGATGGTTTCCGTAAAATTAACTTCATCATCAAAGGAATACGAAAATCTGGCCTTCAGTGTTTTAGGGTCAAAAGTATGTCATAGTATCTGGAATTGTTTGAATTGTCTCATGAGGAGATTTGGAGATTAAATGGAGATTTGGAAATATGAAACGCACTGGTGATTCGCAAGTTTATGTTGGATTGACTATATAATACATATTGCATTTGCCTTTTACTTATAAGCGTAAGAAAATCAAGTGATAGCATTCTTGTTGAAATCGTTTTGTATATGAATATATTTAATGAATGATGCCAGATGATTAAATCTGATGATGTCTGATGATGTCTGATGATAATTATGCGTGATTTATTTCTTTTAATTTCAAAAATGTTTGTGACTAAAGAAATTGAAATTCATACCAAGAGGCCGTTTGATATTATAGATCTTACTGATCAGATAAAGTCTTTTCTCAAAAAATGCAAGGCTAAGGACTGATTGGTAAGCATATTCACTAGACACACTACTGCGGTCTTGAAGATCAATGAAGCAGAGGACGGTTTCTGGAATGATTTGAGGAAGCGGTGCGATAAATACGTATCTATCGATGAACGATATCAGCATAATGATTTGGAAAATAGGGATCCTAAGACGATGTGTAAGAGTAAAGAAGAATGTCTTAATGGGCATTCTCACATCAGGGCTATGCTTATGTGAGATTCCAGTGAAACTGTCCCGGTGAAAAAGTGAAATATGCTGCTCGGAGTATGGCAGAGGATCCTGCTTTTCGAACTCGACCACGCTAGGTCAAGACAGATTGTTTTTTCTTATATGGGTGAATAAATATTAGTCCTTAAGGTCGAAAGTCCAAGGTCCATAAGGTCCGTGATTCGACTTTATAGACTTTATGACTTTAGACGTTATGACTATTTTATGTGAAAGGTTGTGTATTACTTAACGCCATCGAGTTTTTGTTTCGGCGTAGAAAGAGCTGTAAATGGGCTTTCTGCTATCGTAGCATCTCACCAGCCAAATGGGCAGGCAGGTCCATGAGATAAGGTTTTTTGTGTACATGCCCTGGTCCATAATCCTAAGGTCACTAAAGATTTTGAAGATAGATGAGTTGCGTTTGTCGAATCGATTTATGATATCCCTGATGACGATGCCGTAGTAGTGTTCTCTGCACATGGAATCAATAGAGTGGTGCTTGAACAGGCAAGAGCGAGGTTTAAGGCTGTGTACAATCTGGAATGTCCTTTCGTCTCCAAAATCTATCAGGAAGTCGATGCATCGCTGCAAAAATGAATTTCAACGTTTTTTTATGTGGGCAAGAAATATCATCAAGAGAAAAAGAATGTTGTGGATTATATCCAAGCAAAGTGAGGAACTGTGTATGTATTTCAAAACAAAGATCAGATCCCTCGTATCGATCCTGCTGTTCCGCTTGCCGCTTTGTCACAGACTACTATGGATTATGCTCATGTATGTGATATTCTTAAGGAAATCAAAAAAAGATATCCGCTCGCTCAATTACTTTTACTGTCCGATGTGTGTAAGGCTACCTATGAAAGGCAGGTCATAGTATCTGATAATCTGGATAAATTTGAGGCGTTTGTGGTGATTTGAGGAAAAGAGAGCAATAATTCCAAAGAACTCTCTGATATCTGAATAAAATACGGCAAAAAAACTTTTTATGGAGAAAATCTTGATGATATCCTGACGTATCCGAAAGAGGAGCTATTCGCTTGTGATACGGTAGCCGTCACGTGATGAGCTTCTACTCCAGCTGAAGACATCAAAGCTGTCTTTGATTTTTATAGAGAGAATTGATATGAACCGAAAATGTTGAGTCTATAAGGTCATCAGGTCGAAGGTCATAAGGTCTTCTGTTTGACCACCGCCGTTGCGGGGCATGCTTTATGGACTTTATGACTTTTGACTTTGGACTAACTGAGTCCAGGTATTCCACTGCCACCTGCCATCATGCCTGCCATATCTGAAGGATCGAATCCTAAGATTTCTTTGGTCTTTTCTGCGGCTATTTCTTGTGCTTTGGTCTGTGCTTTCTGGAAACATGCGATAAGAAGCTTTTCTAATGCTTCCTTTTTTTCTGGGTTTAGGAGATTCATATCGTTTATTTTGAGGTTTCTCAATTTCATCTCTCCGCTGATATCTACGATGACTGCATCTTGCTCAGATCCATCCGTTCCGGTGAATTTCCCTTCTTTGCCTCTGATTACGAGATTCTTGAGGGCATTCTGAAGTGTCTTATACTTGTCGTACATTTTTTTGAGTTCGCCGATTTTTCCAAACATGATATTAGATAATAGAATAAAGATGATAGATGATGGATTGATATGGAATTGAGGTGAGTTTGCAAGATAAATCAGTGCCGAGTACAAAGTACCGAGTACAAAATACTAAAGACTATCGGCTAAAGACTAAGGACTACTTCTCTATAAGTGAATAGTTGATTAAGAATTTAGCTACGTCTTTGAATATTTTTCCCGCTGTTTCAAATCACCAGAGCGTCTGTCTCGGGCGACGCACCTGCACGATGACGATGTATTTAGGATTTTCTTGCGTGAGCAGACCGACAAATGATCAGTTCGTCCGTCCATTCCCTTGCTGATATTTTCCTTTGTAAGAAATTTGCGATGTTCAACTCTTACCACCTATGGTAAATCATGAAATATATGCCACATTCGTCACTTCCCGATTTTGCTGGACTACGTTAAGCATTCAGATTTTGAGCGCTTCTGCAGTCTCTGGTCTGAAAATCTGTCTGATAATTTTCTTTTGGTTTGGATAATAGATCGCTGTCTTCTTGTTATATATTCCTTTGATGATGGTCGGTTTGACATAATATCAACCGTTCACCAGCGGTGCATATGCTGCAGCTATCTGCAATGGCGTCGCCAATAATCACTGTCCGAAGGTATTATTGAAGAATCTGGCATCTGATACGGTAGAAATTCCTTCGACATATCATTCTGATTCTCCTGCCAATTCTATATTGGTCAGTTTTCAAAAGCCCAATTTATCTATGTAATTATAGAACATGTCTTTGCCTATCTTCTGTGCTATTCTTACCATTCCCACATTGCATGACCAGACGAATCCATGGAGGAATGTATGATCTCCCATGCAATCTTTAGAAGCATTTTTGATAGTGAATTGTCCCACTTTTACTTCTCCCGGATCATTGTAGAAATCATAGAAGCGTATCTCATCCGTATCCAATCCTATACCTACGGTGAATGCTTTGAAGATACTTCCCGGCTCATACGGCATGGAAATATTTTTATCCACGAATACTTGAGGTCCGTTTATATTTTTTGCTATATATTTCGGTATGGTGATGTCATTCCTCTCTATCGTGGTCGCTAATTTGTATTCGCCGCCTGTGATGATATACACAGGGATATCTATATAAGTGATATCATTTATGACATCTTTTTGCTCTATTCCGAGCGGCTGTTTCTCAAAAATGTTGTTGTAGCCATTCGGATTGAAGCTAGGGTAGTTGGCTGAGGCTATTATCTGACCTTCAAATGGATCAAATACCAAAACACTCACAGAATCTGCTTTAAGACTTTCGTAAAACCCCTTGATGATGGTTTCGATTTCTTTTTGCATTCCGATATCAACAGTAATGTATACATCGTTTCCATTTTCGACATCTTCAATCTGGAATTCATTTGCTCATACGTTTCATATCCATGAGGACGAACGTCCGATGATTTTACCGTCCTTTCCGCGTAAAACACTATCGAAATATTGTTCTATGCCATAAAATGCAGTGCTGTTCTTGTCTACGAATCCCAAAACATTTGAGAGGAAACTTCCGTATTCGTAATATCTTCTTGTATATGGTTCCAATCATAATCCATGAAGAATGGGGATCCTATCGCTGTTGCGTTCCTGATAATATTTCAGCTTTAACTGCTTTATCTGTTGTGCTATCAATGGATTAGCGTCTGAAATGATTTTTACATATCTATTTTCTTGGATTACAAATACTTTGTCGATATTTTTGAAGTTTTGGAGATATCCGTATCTGTCCAGTAATGTCCTCAGGCCGATAGTGTCTTTGGTGGTATTGCGTATCTCTTCCGGAAGCACATACACGTAGTTGGTATTTTCTATACTTACGTAGTTGAGGTTCAGTTTTTTCAATTCTTCCAAGAAATTGGTATTGTAGAAGAATCAGAGATAATTTTTCTTTTTGAGTCCGATATAAATGCGTTGATCAAGTTTGGATTTGATGAGTCCGTAGGCGACGCCTGAATTAAATCCGCTGATGATCTGCTGAATCTGATTGTTGTATTCTGTCCAATCAAAAGTATTATATCCGCTGGAAATGATGTCATTGAACACACCGCTGCCCATATCCACGTGTCCGTAATAGAAGAATTCCGGCGCTTTTGGAAGAAAATTTTGCTCTGTAAAACTTTCTACATTTTGTACGCATTCCAGGGGCGTCACTTTCTGCATGCCATATAGTTCGCATAAATGCTGATAAACGACAGGTGTTATGATATCGATAAATTTTTTCTTGTCCCGGATGAATTTGGGATCTACGAACACATTGTAGGTGGTGATATTCTCTGTGAGTTTTACGGGATTTGCAGATTTATCATGCGCGTAGATATCTCATCTTTTCGCTTTGAGTGTCGATTCGCTTACATGCTGCTCGCTGAGGAGTCATTCATATGTATTATGGTTTATCACTTGGAGAAAAAATAATCTGATGATGATTATCAGAAAGAGAAAAAGGAAAAAAGCGAGCAGATAAAATTCTCTGTTTACTTTGAGATTTTGGAATATCCTGAATCTATGAAGTCGATTTTCTATGCTTTCGTGAATGTTTTTGCGGCGATAGTAGTTTATCATGGCTAAGCGAAGCGTAAAAAAAAGGAAACAAACCTCCCACCCTGCTATACTTATAGCAGGGTCTCCCCTCCTTATCAGGAGGGACAAACAAAGAGGACGAATTTGACTGACTTGGACTGTATGAATTCAATTGTTTTTTTCAAGAATAAAATTAAAAGCACTTTGTGCGATAAAAGCTAAAGCGATAAAAGCTAAAGCGATAAAAGCTCACCCCGACTATTCGGGGTTCGTGATAAAGGTTGTATCAATGCCGAGTTTTTATCATTTTATCGTCCGTAGGACATTTATCGCTCCGAAGGAGCATTTATCATTCTGTTATTTATGAAAAGGCCGAATCTCTACGATCGATTGAAAGTATTGGCTATTCTTACCATGATTATGGACCATTTTGGTTATATCTTTTTTCCTGAAATGATATGGTTGAGATTGGTGGGCAGGATAGCTTTCCCTATTTTCTTGTTTCTTGTAGGATTTAACCTCAGTTATAAACGAAGGTGGGACTTATTGCTTCGAGCTATTATGGTTCAGATTCCTGTTCTTATTTTGGCATGATATTTCCATTTTTGAACTTATGCGCTCAATATTCTGTTTGGGATCATCATTGGAAGGGCTGTGCTAAAATGAGTCGAAGGTCGAAGGTCGAAGATCGAAGGTCAAAAGAAATGACTTTCAACTTTATGGACTTTATGACCACTGCCGTTGCGGTGCATGCTTTTGACTATTGTTCTCTTATGTGTCCATCCATGGTTGAAAGGATTTATCGATTATGGAAGTTTTGTTATTTTGTTCCCATTGATGGGATGGCTGTTTAAAGTTGTCAAAGGTCAAAGGTCGAAAGTCGAAGGTCAAAAAAAATGACTTTGGACTTTATGGACTTTATGACCACTGCCGTTGCGGTGCATGCTTTTGACTTATGGGGTTTTGATATTCGCTTGTTTGTTTGGGTTTACGCAAACAATATTTGGATTCTCTTCTCTTCAATTAACTATTCTTGGTGGTTTTTTTATAATACTATTGTGCATATTTTTCGTTCTTTGACAAGGGAATCATTTTTTACCTCTAGGAAAAAAAATTGATGCCGGTGTGCTGTTTATCTCCAAGAATGCACTTCTCATCTACATATTTCATCTCCTTGTTTTGTGAGTAATTAAGATTTTTCTGATGTGGAGACAAAGCGTATAAACATATTGAAATAGCAATGTTTTTTTTTATAGTTGTTGGTAACAAATCCCCCTGCCTTCGTCCTCCACCTTTCTCAAGGTGGACAAATGAAGATATAAAGGGTAATTGATATTTATTTTTATTTGTTATTTTATAAAAAAGATGAAAAAATTTACAAAAATTTTATCTTACGTAGCAGTTATCGCTCTTGGTGTTGGTTTCTTCTATGGAATGACTCACGCACAATTTCAAGCTGGTATGACTACACAGTGGGTTGAGACATCTGATGACTCGGTGCTGCGGGTTGAGCAACCCAAGGAGGGAATATTATAGGCGTGATTAAAACCTTCATCAACTGGGTATTGGGATTTTTATCTTTGATAGCTTTGATTGTTTTGCTCCAACACTAATTTTTATAAATCTTCAAAAAATATAATCTATGATATAGTGTTATATTTATAAATTACATTATGTTAAAATTTAGATTGTATGAATTATTGTATATATCTCCATCATTGTATAGATTTTCAAAGATAATCTCTTGAAATATTCAACCTTCTGTTCGTCATTTTAATTCGCATCTAGCCGTGTTCATTCATTCTTTTGTTGTTGCCGTGTTGGTTCGTAATGATGTAGTTTGTATTATAACTGTTTGTCATGCTGGCACTATTTTGCTTTCTCACAGAATATTTGTTGCACTTACTAGTTTCGTATTTTGTGACCTGTCAGTAAAGTTACATATGAGTGCCATATTTTGATTATTGGACAAAATAAAGTCACTTGTTCATATGTTTTGTAAGTTTACTTGAAAATATATCAGATCGTCTCAGACTTTTGGTCCTGCGCGACCCGTATTTATAAATATTGAATTAATTTTCATGTCGACTACTCCTACATTTTCAACCACAAAAGAAATGTTTTTATTGTTATTGTTAGTAAAATACTCAAAAATCTCATTAGATGATAATGATATTGAACAATTTAATCTATAATCTGATTCTGGAGCTGGGAAAAGATCTATATTGATACTATTGCTATTTTCAATTCACGCTATGTCAAATTCGCCATTTTCTTTGATATATCAATTTTTGATTTCGTATTTGAATATTTCTATTCAGTTGTTTGTGCAAGAGAATATTCATTTTGTTGTTGATGAAAAACTTATTGCTTTACCTATATTCTTTATAGTAAAATTTGCATATATTTTGCTATCTCCTACTTTAGGTGCAGGACGAGAATTGTTTATTACTACAGAGCTCAGAACAAGATCTGGCTTTGTTTTTTGTGAAGTTGATATGTTGTTTTGCAAATTATCCCTATTATAAATTATTACTCACACATTGCCTCTAGTTGCAATACTATCCTTACTATTCATACTTACACTTTGCAAAATTCCAAGTTCATTTGCTTTAGTATAGTAATTATTTGCTCGATGAGTTAGTCAAACCTCACTTTGATTACCTGCAAGCAACCTTACTAATACAGTAATCGCTTGTGCATTAGTAAGCTGACTTTTTGGACTAAATTTTCCTTTGCTTCCTTGAAACAATCATAATCTACAAGATTCTACTACAATATCTTTGAGATCAGATCGAGAATCGTTGATATCTGAAAAGACACATTGATTAGTTGTTTTTACATAGGTAGTTTTTCCTAATAATTTAGAAAAATTCACATAAAATTTAGCTGCTTCATCTCTTCTGAGTCATCTATTAGCCATAAAATCTATTTTGTTGTTATGGATAGTGAGACCATTGTCGTACATCCAAGATATTGCGTCATCTACCTTATCAGCTGAAGCAAATGAAGATAAACATAAAACAAAAATCATCGCAATTAAAAGTTTTTTCATGGAATATATAAATAAAAAATAAAGCTATTTGAACTATTGAACATAACAAGGATTAGTCACTTCTCGATTATCTAGTCCACATTTATTTGATCCTGTGTTACAGTGTCCAGCACAAAAATTTTCAGCTAATCATTTTCGTATAGTTGATGCTTTGCATGATGTTGGGTTATTGTTTACTTCAATGATTCAATCATAGCATTTCCATGTTGAAAATCTGTAATAATTAGTGTAATTTCAACTTAAATTTTTTGTTTTTTTGATGGACAATGACATTACATTAGCTAAAAAGTTTTCATTTTTTCAAGATAAAACAAAAAATAAAGCTCCTCAAAGTAAAACCACTAAAAGAATTATTAAAAATTTTTTCATGGAATATGTGGTAAAAGATAAAACGATGTGAACTTTACCCTTTTTGCTTCTTTTTTCAAAGGAAGATTGCCCCATGAGGGCAAAAAACACCCCCTTTAGAAAAATATATGCGTTCCGCTTTATGTTCCGGTTTGATTTTAGATACACGAGTATGTTACACAACGTTCCATCCTTGTCTGACGCCACGACAAACCGTTGAAATCAATTAGGTCGTGGATGTCAGATAAGTCGTGTTGTCTGTTCGTGTCCCTCAATTTAAACCCTTAAAACAGGGGGCTTCTTTCTTTCTAAATTAAAAAAAATCTAAATTAAGTTTCTATTTCTTTGGTAGTTTTTTTACGGTGTTGAGAAAAGTATCGTAGTCACTTGTATAATCTAACATATTTTGTTGTTTGTATTTCTCAAATTCTTCTTTTGCTTTTTTAGTTGCTTCTTCATGGCTTATAGAACCTGCATTATCCAAAATTTGTCTTTCTGATGCTTTGAGAAATTCATCAAGTTTCTCTATCCAATCTTGCATTTTCATCAATCTTCCATTGGTCGCTTGTAATTCTGCAAAATCAAGATACATAGAAACTATAAGATTAAGTTGTTTAATCTCATCTTCAGCTAGATAATTTTTTGCAATGGTCGTGTCTTTTTGTGTAACATATCATCACTTAAAACTTGTCAATCACATAAGCATTTTGTCGGCATCAGCCCTTTCATGTATTAATTCTGCGGCTGTATGTCCATGGATCGCATAATGCATCTTGTTTTGAATAGTAGCAAAGAATTGTTTGGTTATTTCTTCATCTTTTTTGTAATCAATGCTTGTTGTATAAATATCTGTAACTTTTTGATAAAAATTTCTCTCGCTAGAACGGATATCTCTAATTCTTTGGAGCAATTCTTCAAAATATCTCGCCTTATGTCATCATTGAGATAATCTCAAGTCGTCCATAGTGAAACCTTTTACGATATATTCGTGGATTCTTTGGGTAGCTCGTTTGCGGAATTGTGTTCCTTGCAAGGATTTTACTCTGTATCCTACAGATATGATGACATCAAGATTATAATGTTTTACAAGGTATTTTTTGTCATCTTTTGCAGTTAGTCGGGATTCCCGACATACTGATTTTTCATCTAACTCTCATTCCTTAAATACATTTTGAATATGTTCTGTGATAGTTGATCTTCATTTACCAAAAAGTGTAGCCATCTGTTCTTGATTGAGCCAAACGGTTTCATCTTTGATGAGTGTTTCCACCTGAATTGAACCATCATTATTGGTATAAATTAAAATATTGTTCTCTTGTGGGGCGATAGTATTCATATTTGTTATGCGTAACAAGTTAAATGATTTTTGGATTATATGTTAATTTTCTGGCAAAATCAAGCAAAAAATATCTGATTATTTAACAAATGCCCGAAGCATTTTAAAAATTTCTCTGATATTGCTTCATAGCATGGCATCTTGGATTTCATACGCATACTGTTTTTCGTCTTTGAATACAAACATTACGATATAATCTCAACATACCCATAAGGTGCTTTTAAACTCAAATCATTTGGGCAAAAATTTCATTGTTCTGTTGGAAACTTTCTTTTGGCGAGTCCTCAGATTTTTTTCAATATCTGATTTGTTGGTGAATAATTTAATCTTTTCTTTTCTGCTTTTCTGTTGCCGTGACCGATTAAGCCAATCAATGTATAATTCTACAAAGTGATGATCCTGATATCATCGCCAAGTATGATCATAATTTGCCATGCTGATTGCCCATAAAGGATAGTGTTCGTAAAGCATATTTTCTATTTGTTCTTTGCCTTCATAAAAGGTAATTCTTGGTCTATTGCCAAATTTTCAGATTACAGTCATCAACTCTGGCAAAGATTCTTTGAAGCTCAAATATTTTTTTTCGAGATTTTTAAATAAGATGTCGGGAGATATGACAAAGAAATATTTTATATCATTTTTTATAATTTCCTGCACTATGCCTTGTCTTTTAAGGTATTCCAAAATACCGTAAAGCGTCGTCCTTTTGATTCACGTCTTCCTGGAGATCATGCTGACCACAGCCTGGCCGTATTCCAATATAGTGATGTATATTTTGGATTCATTGTCAGAAAGTCAGTACTGTTGTAGTGTTTCAAGTAATTTAGTGTCCATGATATAATATTCAAAATATGAAAGTATCTTTGTTAGATTATAACTATTTCATTTCTGTCGTCAAGTTCGACAACAGTAAATATGCTCGTAAGGTTGACATTATATAGAAAATAGATAAAAGATGTAGCGAAATAAAAATATTAATGAAAACTAAAAAATAAGGAGGAAATAAAAATGAAAACAGAAAGAAAATCTATTGATCAATTCCAACGAAAATTTGATCATGAAAGAAGAAAAAACATACACAATCTATTGTATGTTATACCAATTTGGCTTGGGATTATTGCCCTTATTACTTCAATTATTTATTTCTTTTGCACAGGAGAACCAAGACCCGAATTTCGCAATGACTTGTGGGTATTCGTAATGTCTCATTACGTTATCCCCATAATACTTACCTTACTTCTTGCTCTTGTTGTGTGTTGGCCGCTAATATCATTCTTAAGCGAATACAACATAGTAAAGCTAAAAAAAGAATTTAAAAGCAGTTTGGAAAATTACGTTAAGGAACAAACTAAATTAGATCCGGTATTGAAGATTAAGCAGCAAAAGTTATTTGATGAAAAACAATGGCTTGTTTCTAACTCTAATTACAGTCAATTGCCCTTCGGAGAGCTAATCGAAGAGCATATCAAAGCTGAAGAAAAAAAAGTCGGCGATATGCAAGGGGAGCTCGTTGAACTTAATATTCAGATCTATGAACTTAGTATGCAACTTGAAGTATATGATCAAGTTTCTGAGAAAAACTTCTGGCAATATATCAAGTCAATGAAATGGTGTAAAAAGTTAAACTAAAAATTAAACATTAACCGCTTAGTCTTTTAGGCGGTTTTTTTCTAAAAAAAATTACTTGTCCGCCTCTGGTGGGAACTAAATTAAAAGAAAGAAGCCCACCTTCGTGGACGTTGCCCCTCTTATTTTCTTTATTATTTTCTATTTCGGTAGTAGGGATATGTCATTTAACGTTTGCTTCTCGTCTGACGTACGAAGTATGTACAGACAGAAGCTGTTGTACAACCCGAGCTTTGCGAGGGCTTGCGTCTCTTTTATGTCCCGATATGTCTTTATTAAAACTTTTTTTTATTTTTCTTGGGGGGAGATTATTTGGGGGGAGATTTATAGAGAGTTCCGATGTGTTATTTCTTCTTTTTGGTTCATTTTCAGCTCAATACCGGCTCATATCTTGTTGATTTGCTAAATCCTATTGATTTGATTATTCAGTTCTTAATTAGTAAATCCAAGTCTCTTTTTATCGTTGCTAGACTTACATTATATTGACTAAGTAGGTCTTTTGCAGTTACTGATAAATGTTCTTTGATATATGCAGAAATATGAACTTGTCTGTTGTTTAGACGAGCCATAATCAGTTTATTTTCAAATTGTTCATCATCTTTGATGCTTTCAATAGTTTTTTTGAGATGATCAAGTTCGTGTTCTAGCCCAGAGAGGAAATATTCTACAAATTTAGTGCTATTAATAATCTTTTTTTGTGCAGAATAGAAATCGTTACCAATAAAGATGGCTTCATAGTAATTAGGTAGATCGGTATCGTAGTATTCTTCCAATGAGAAATATTTCTTGGTATTAAAGCCATTTTGGTACAAGAAAAGTTGCGTTAAAGCTCTTGCGGTTCTTCCATTACCATCAATAAAAGGATGAATAATTACAAACCGATGATGGAGGAGTCATGCTCTGATAATAACAGAGATTTCTTTTTGTTTATTTACAAAGTCCAAAAGCTCTTTTATAAGTTTAGGGACATCTTTTCGATCTGGTGGTATATAGACTATTCATCATCATTCATTATATACTGCATTTGCTTGGTTTCTTCGTTTGTTATGATGAACGGGATCTAAGATATTTTTCGTGGTCATTTGGTGGATTTTGAAGATATCTTTTTCAGTAATTGTGTCGTCAGATTCTCTAGATTCGATATAATCTAGGACTTTCATGTAGTTTTTGAGTTCTTTTTCATCTCTTGGTCTGGCTTTGATGTTTTCTCCAGCAAGAAGCTTCTCAGCATCTGCGTAAGTGATTCTATTCCCTTCGATTTTGGTAGAATAGACTCCACTACGAAGTCTTGCTGTTTGTTTCAACTTTTGCTGTCGTTCTGGCACGATATGTGCATTTTCGATGACTCACCAAATACGATAGATTTGTTCTATCTTGGAAATCATTGAGTTGGTGATAGTGAAGTTGATGTTTTTCATGGGCTTAGTTTTTCTAAAAAATATTTTATCTGATTGTCTTGTATATTTTGGTTATTTGTTTGGATTTTTTTTTGAATACTTGGAGAGATTTGGATTCTTATGAGATCTTGTAGAATTACTTAGACAATTTTCAATATAAAATACTAGTATCAATTCATTCTTCAATCATTTTTTCTTTAATTTCTTGTTTTGTGTGTGTGGAAATTATCTCTTCTATTTGATGACTTCCATCGTCTTTCATTTTCACTAGATAAATGTACTCAGCACTTAATGTTTTCTTGTTATAATGAATCCATGCAGTTTGCATAAAGTAAGGACTATCCCAAGAAACAACTTCGTAATTGTATCTATACCATTTTTTTCTAAAATATGTCGAATTATGAATGTGAATATATATTTTTTGACCTCATACATTTAAATATGTTTCCTTATTTCGCTTACTATCTTTGAAGAATGGTGCCCTAAGAGATACGGTACTGTTTCATATTCTTTTTTTGGATTGTGCTCATTTTACAGCAGAAGCATCAGCTTTTTTATTATATTGTACACGTTCATCATTTGGATTGTCTTTTTGGTGTCCCTTTATTCGTTCAAATTCAACACTTTTTTTATGAATACGATTTACTTCTCGTCGATATTTTGCTAATTTTTTTCGTTCTCTTTTATGTTTAACCAGATCTCCGTCTTTCGTTTTCCAATTAATTCAAGGTTTATCTCGATAGCCATATACAGCACACTTTCGATGTTCACAAAGCCAATCACAATCTGTAACAACAATTACTTTTCTAAAATCTGATAAATTAATTGTTGTAAGGTATTTTAATGCTCCTATCGGGGCTCATAGCTCCATATCTTGATTGGTTCCTTGTGTGTGTGAAATCTCATAACTTTTATTTTCTTCTATAGGTTTGAAGTTTTTATCATAATATACAAACCAAACCCCCATTCATCCATATCTACCAGTCTTTTTATTGAGTTTATGATTAAAAACAGGGCGAGATGCTCAGTCTGTAAAAATATATAAAGTATTTTCCTCGATGTTGTAGTTCATACATAATTATAATATCTATTAAACATCAAACAGTCATTGTATCTTGGTTTCTTGTTTTAATTCTGCAATATTTTTATCTTCATCCAGTTCCCATGGAGCTTTTTCTATGATACATTCTTCTGGTAATGGAGTAAATATTGTGTCATTATACTGATAGACATTAACAATTGATTTTTTCTTAATTTGTATTTCTCAATTGTCATCTCTTTCAATGTGATAAGATACTTTCACAATAAAGGTGTTAATAAAAAAAGGATTATTTAGAAAGAAATCATAAAAGTTTTGATCTTCCATATAAATATTGAATCTTTGGCTTTTCTTTTGTACGTCTTTTACCTGTCGACATAGTTCTTTATCTTCTTTAGTGTTTATTGGAGAAACTACTTTTAGTTTGTGAAATTTTTCTATTGGATCAATAAGTGATGTTTTATGTTTCAAGTCCACAATTCTATATGCAAATTCATTTCTTGAAACTGGGAAAATATCTTCTTTACTAAATCATAGTCATTTAATTTCCGGATTTTTAAGTGTTTCTTGGTAAAATTTATTTTTTGCACTATATGCTTTATAAAAA
>Ga0210049_1002034_pt1 | contig 19018 bp, 16 predicted proteins | sample CryGeyCG2014_300_2_FD_183964 | JGI IMG/M metagenome (GOLD analysis project Ga0210049, IMG submission 183964) | Groundwater microbial communities from aquifer - Crystal Geyser CG06_land_8/20/14_3.00 (SPAdes) (version 2) | ecosystem: Environmental > Aquatic > Deep subsurface > Groundwater | place... | reverse complement strand
AAAATTGCCAATATCATTGTTACAACTTGATTCTGGGGCAGAGCAAATTTATATTGGGGAGCAAGCAGTAAGAATAGTCTCTACGAGATGCAATTATGGTGGGTTAAGAGCGTGGTTTGTTTGCCCTCAATGCAATAGAAGGGTTGGCGTACTTTACCGAAAGCCCCTTCTTACTCATTTCTTATGTCGCCATTGCCAAAATCTCTCCTATCAATTAACCAAATATCGCAGGTCGAAACTTGAGGAATTTTACAGAAGGATACACCAAACAGTTAAGGGGTTAAAATTGACAAGATAGGGTGAAAAGAAGAAAAGCGTTTTTTTAGGAAGAAATACTTGAATCACAAGCCTAAAAGACGGGATTGGTATCCACTCTCGCTCAACTTATCTGGACTGTCGCCATACTTGTTCCAAAGAGACCATTTCTCATCCAATTCGTTTTGGATACCCTGACCAATCCTCAAAACTTCTTTTAAGATTGCATCAAAATCTAAACCCTTCTTTCGCCCCTCGTTGAAAAGCTTTCTAAAAAAGTCAACAAATTCCATTTCTTTGCCATTTGAAACAACTCTCAAAAGAGAAACATTATGGTTAGCGGGACTATGACCACCGTTGATTTTTGAAAACTCTTCACACTCCCCGATAATTGCGGCAAAAGCTTCCTTTAGGTAATAGTTGGTCGCGTGGTTTAATTCAAAACCTAACTCCTTATATGCTTTCTCAAGTTTCTGGTACCAGCACATATGAGAAAGCTCGTGTATGGCTATACGATCTACTCTTCTTCTGTTTTCTTTTCCTTCAATAACCTCGTTGTAGATTGAGAAATAAAAACAGTTTTTTCCAAACGGACAAAAAGGTAAAAAGGTGGGTATTGCATAAAATACAAGGGAAGAATCCCAGCCACAGCCCATTACTTTCTCTAATCCGGAAAAGATTGTATTGTTTGCGCCTTTTAATACTCCCGCTTCCTTTTCAATAATTTTGTCTATTTGGGATTTATATTGTGAGTATAGTTGGTCTATAAAGTCGGGGACAATTTCTTCGGATTTAAGCTTCAGATATGAGTTAATTATTTTTCTATAATTTACACCCCCATCTTGCATAAAGCTTACGAACAGTTTTTTATCCTGTTCCTTATCTTCTTTTACTTCTAATCTTGGTAGAGTATTGCTTCTCATAATAATAAAAGAGGGAAGAGAGTGTAGCGCCGTTGCATCTTTGACTCGCCAAAAATTGTAACAGTGAAGGCAACAGTTATCGCAATATTCCGTTACCTCGATCTGAACGCTTATGGGCGCTCTCAAAGTGCGATACATTTTCTCTTCTCCTCTCGCCAGCTGACGAATTGGGACAAGTTTGTTTTCAAAACCCAGCGGGTCTTGGAAATTGTAGGTATCTTATCACGAAATTAACCCAAAGGAAATACAAGAGCCCCCATTACATGCTTGAATTTAAAATGAAGCCAGCAATTTATTTCCTCTAATTTAAGAAGGGGAGGGCTGGGGCAAGGGCAGCATACAATTTGGCTCCGGTGGTAGGATTCGAACCTACAACCATCTCCTTAACAGGGAGCCGCGCTACCATTGCGCCACACCGGAATACCAGCAAAACCCTATTATTTATAACATAATTTGCTTAAAATTGTAATAATTAATATAGTATAAGCAATGAAATTATCATTTATAATCCCAGCCCTAAACGAGGAAGAAAATATAGAAAAAAAGGTATTAGGCGCGTCCGTGGCAGAGTTTGTATTTCTTTCCGCTTCCGCAAGGGCAGGGGTCGTTTCGCCCCACCTTCTTTACACCGCCGCCTTCTGCCCGCTGTTTTTGCATCGGTGGTTTTTCGTTCCTTGGCACCTGCTCTATTTGAACTTTTGTGGCGCGGTCGCCAATAGTGTTCCAAACAGTAATAACCAGCTTCTCAAAAATTTTATGTCCCTCTTGTTTATACTCCACTAATGGGTCCTTCTGTCCGTAAGCGCGAAGGCCAATACCTTCTCGGATGGAATCCATCGCATCTAAATGCTCCATCCAATAAGTGTCTATCACCTGCAAACTTATCCTTTTTATAACCTCGTACCATATATTTTTTAAAGTCTGCTCCCTCTGCTCAAAAATGTTTCTCACATCGCCGTAATGTTTTGAGGCCCTTTCCAAAAACCATTCTTTGTCCTCTTCTTTGTGGGATATCCAAAGGAACCTTTGGCGCAGTTTGTAAATTACCTCTCTGTGTTTATTCATTACATCGTCAAAATCCACCAAATTTTTTCTTCTATCAAAGTTTAAAGTCTCCACTTTCTTTTGCGAGTTTTCTATAGCTTTAGAAACAAGACCAGCCTCTATTGGGATGTTCTCGTCCATTCCAAAGCGGTCCATAATTTTTTCCACCTGCTCTCCGCCGAAAATTCTCATTAAGTCATCCTGCAAAGAAACAAAGAATTTGGATTTTCCCGGCTCTCCCTGCCTTCCGGAACGGCCTCTGAGCTGATTATCTATTCTTCGCGATTCGTGCCTTTCGGTTCCCACAACATACAGTCCGCCGAGCGCCAAAACTTCTTTGAAGTCTTTTTCGTTCTGCGGGTCGCCCCCAAGCTTAATATCAACGCCTCTTCCCGCCATATTAGTGGCAATGGTAACGGAGTCTTTTCTTCCCGCCTGCGCAATAATAAGAGCTTCTCTTTCGTGCTGTTTGGCATTCAGCAATTCATGCTTTATATTTTTTCGTTTTAATAAGCTGGATAGGAGTTCGTTGTTTTCTATAGAGGTGGTTCCCACAAGAACCGGCTGGCCGCTGTTGTTTGCCTGTCCTATTTCCTTAACAATAGCGCGGTATTTTGCGGTTTTTGTTTTATAAACAACATCCGGCAAATCTTTTCTCGCCAATGGCTTATTAGTTGGAATAACCACCACATCAAGCTTATAAGTTTTGCTAAATTCCTCCGCTTCGGTGGCGGCGGTCCCAGTCATACCAGAAAGCTTTCTGTACATTCTAAAAAAGTTCTGAAAAGAAATTGTGGCGAAGGTGCGCGACTCTTTTTGAATTTCCACACCTTCTTTTGCCTCTACTGCCTGATGCAGACCCTCGCTCCAGCGCCTTCCCGGCATAAGCCTGCCGGTAAACTCGTCCACAATAATAATTTGCCCCTCCTTAACCACATAATCCTTATCCTTGTTAAAAAGCGACCTCGCTCTTATGGCATTTTCCACATGATGCACCGTTTCAAAATCGCTCTCGTACAAATTTGAAACCCCAATAATTCTTTCAATTTTGGAGATGCCAAGCTCCGTTAACGAAGCGGTTCTGTATTTTTCGTCAACTTTGTAATCAACGGCAGGCGTAAGTTTTTGGGCAATTTCAGCAAATTGATAATATGTTTTGGTGGGATCCTGCGCGGGGGCGGATATTATTAACGGGGTTCTAGCTTCGTCTATTAAAATGGAGTCAACCTCGTCAACAATTGCGAAATTATGTCCTCTTTGGGCCAAATCTTTGGTTTCATATACCAAATTATCGCGCAGATAATCAAAGCCGAACTCGTCATTCGTGCCGTAGGTAATGTCGCATTCATAAGCCTGCTTTTTGGTTATAGGGCGTAGATGTTTAGCGTACTCATCTAAAAAAGTAGTATTTTCAAAGGAGGGGTCATACAAGAAAGCGTCTTCGTTGTGGGCGATAACTCCAACGGATACTCCCAGCAAATTATAAACGGGTCCCATCCAGCCAGCGCCATGGCGGGAAAGGTACTCGTTTGGTGTAACCAAATGGCACCCCTTCCCTGTTAACGAGTTTAAGTATAGAGGCAAGGTTGCGGTTAAAGTTTTTCCCTCGCCCGTTTTTTGTTCGGCTATTTTTCCTTGATAAAGAACAATCCCTGCCAAAATCTGCTCGTTAAAATGCCTTTGCTTTAAAGTTCTTTTAGCGGCTTCGCGCACCAGAGCGTAAGCCTCCGGCAAAAGCTCATTAAGCGCCTTTTCGGTGTCGGAAGCGGTTTTAATAATTTTTTTAAACTCTTCCGTTTTTTCTTTTATTTGGGAATTGGAAAGTTTTTCGTACGCATTTTCTAAGCTGTTTATTTTATCAACAAGAGGGGTAAGCTGGTTTAACAGCCTTTCGTTTCCGTCTAAGTATTTGGATAGGATTTTAAGCATATAAATAAAGCTAGTAATAGGCGGTAAATTAAAAAAATTCTAAACCCCCTTTTTCTGATGTATTCTATCATAAATCTTATGGTCAGAAGTCCAATAACAAAAGAAGTTATAAAGCCAACCGCAAAACTGCTCTCTAAAAATCCCAAACCGCCAAAATTTTTAAAACTTTTTATAAAACTGTAAATTGCGGCGCCAAAGATAATGGGGGTGGCTAGGTAAAACGAGAATTTAACGGCCTCGTCTTTTTTTATCTTTCTTAAAAACCCCCCGGATATAGTCATGCCGCTGCGGCTCATTCCGGGCAAAATAGCCAGCATTTGCATAACGCCGATAAATAGGCTATCCCTTATGCGTACATTTGTTTTGAGGTTGGTTGCCTGTTTGAAAATTTTTTCCGAAAACAGCATTACCGCCGTTCCGGCAATTAAGGTTATAGATATGATAGAAATGGAGCGGGTTTCGACCTCTATAAAATCGCTAAACAAAAAACCCAGTATTCCCGCGGGAAAGATACCGATTAAAACTTTTAACACATAGTTTTTATTTTTAACTATTCTTAGCCAGTCTTTTGCAAAGTAAACAATTACAGCGCAAGCGGTGCCAAGGTGCAGAGCGGTATCAAAAAACAGGGTGTGTTCCTGCCAATTAAAAAGTTTTGGAACAAGTATCAAATGCGCGGAGGAAGAAACCGGCAAAAATTCGGTTAGCCCTTGAACTATTCCTAAAACTATTGCTTGCATCAAAACCATTTTAAAAGAGGGTTAAACCCATTTGGGTTAAACCCAAATGGGTTTAACCCTAATTGCGATAAGTCCTGCTAATACCCCAACCGCCGCCCCGCCTACAATATCTATCGGATAATGCACTTTAATAAGAACCCTTAAAGCGCCAATTAACGCTCCAAAACAAAAACACATCAACGCCAATTTTTGGTGTTTTTTATAAAGCAGTATTCCAAGCGCAAAGAGGGTGGCAATGTGCCCGGAGAAAAAGGAGCCGAATCCAAATGGAATCCAAATACCCGGGTTTGGTGAAACGCCCACAAAAGGCCTGTTTACAGGTATAACTGCTTTAGAGATTTCGGATATAATGTTGGCAATAAGTATAGCTAATAAAGATTTAACGGCAAGCTGGTGTTCTCTTTTCGCAATAAAGCACACTGCAGTTGCAAGAAGAGGGATTATTATTAAAAACCTTGCTGAAAACACGATTATTCCTTGCATAAAAAAAGAATGTTGCCTCTATTTCCCACAACATTAACCTTATAAACACCCACAGTCCCAAAAACTTTCAACAAATAGTCTTTGGAGTGTTTGATCTCTTTGTCAGTATCCACACAGAGTATTTTATTAAATATAGCACATCCTTTGTTATTTAACGCGTCTCGGACGAACGAAAAAAACTCAAGACTCCAAAACTTTTCTGGAAAATTTCCTCCGCAGTACACATCAACTAAAACCACATCCGCTTTTTGGTTTTTAATAGCGTTAAAAGCATCTTTACGAATAATTTCCACATCCTCAAAAGCTGAAAGTCCAAAGTAGGAGTAAGCTATTTCTATTATTTTTTTATCCATCTCTATAGCGGTAATTTTAAGCGGGGGCTTTTCCTTTTTTAATAATCCTATTACGGTGCCTGCGCCTAGCCCTAGAAGGAGAATTTTTTGGGCGTTAGGGCAGCCCTCAAGCGCAATTTTCGCCATTTGTCCCCACACGCGGTGTTCCGCGCCGGGGCAGTCCCAGTTTATGGACTGCACGAAGCCTCCTACCACAAGCCTTCTTTCCTTGCCTTTTTGAACCACCTCTATTGTGCCCGAAATTGGCGACATTGTGCTAAAGAGAACTTGTGAGTTTGGACATAGAAGGTTTTTAATTTTACTCATATTTGAAATCGTTTAGAAATTAGAGATTAGGATTTAGAAATTTTTTCTATCTTATCTTTCCCCGCAAAAGGTCTTAAAACCTCTGGGATTGTTACAGAGCCGTCTTTTTGCTGGTAATTCTCCAAAATTGCTAAAACCCACCTTTCAGTAACTCCGGTTGCGGAGATAGTATAGGGAAAATATTTTTCCCCATTTTCGCTTTGGCACCTTATGTTTAACCTCCTTGTTTGGAAATCGGTTAGGTTGGTGTTTGAGGTAAGTTCCTTATACTTGTCTTGGCTTGGAAACCATGCTTCTAAGTCATACTTTTTGTAACCTGGGGCGGCGGTATCCCCAACGCAGGTGATAACGCGGCGATAAGGCAGTTTTAGAATTTCTGCCATTTCCTCCTCATTTTTTTGGCATTCGTTATGCCATTTTTCGGCATCTCTCGGTTTGCAGAAAACGATTTGTTCCAGTTTGTAAAATTGGTGCGCCCTGAAAATCCCTCTTGTGTCTTTGCCGTAGCTTCCCGCTTCGGTTCTAAAAGAGGGGGAGAAGCCCAAAAATTTGAGAGGCATATCTTTTTCGGGGATAATTTCGTCCATTTTAAATCCTACGAGAGTCTGTTCTGATGTTCCTATTAAAGACAAATCCGCATCCTTTATTTTATAAATATCCTGCGGAAAGTAAGGCAGGTATCCCGTTCCAAAAAGGGTTTTTTCCTTTGCCAGAATAGGTGTAATAAATGGAGTAAAGTCTTTGCCGATTAGGAATTTCTGCGCCCAGGAAAAAAGCGCCCATACTAATAGCGCGCCGTCCCCCTTCCAAAAATAAAAGCGGGCTTGCGTAACTTTAGCTCCCCGTTTTTTATCTAGTATATCAAGATTTTCTCCTAGTTCTAAGTGGTCCCTTACCACAAAAGAAAATTTTGGAATCCCCCCCCATTTTTTTATCTCTTTATTTCCGCTGTCGTCGTTGCCATCTGGCACATCCTTATCAAGCATATTAGGTAGCCAGCTTAATTTCTCGTCAAGGTAGGTGGCAACTTTATTTAAAGATTGTTCTAAATTCTTAATGTCATTTTTCAGTGTCATTAGGTCAAGAAGAGTTTTTTCATCAGGTTTTGATTTTGAGAGTTTATTAACGAGAGCTTTTTTTTCGTCAATAGTTGTAATTAGCTTTCTTTTCTCTATGTCACTCGCCAGCAATTTATCAATATCCACTTTGCACTGGCGCCTTTCACAATTTATTTTAACTTCGTTTGAGTTTTCTCGGATAAATTTTATATCAAGCATAATTTAATAGCCTTTGAATTTCTCTCTCATATTATACAACTTCTCTGAATTCGTCTCTTTCAGGGATGAATTTTGCGCGGATGAAGAATGGGGATTTTCAGGGCGGAGGAGAGGAAAAAGCACACACTCCCTTACTGGTTTATCCATTAAAAAGGCAAACAATCTTTCGCTTAATCCAAACCCGGTAACGGGAGGCATCCCATATTCCAGCGCCCGAACAAAATCGCTGTCGTACATTTGAGCATCCAAATCCCCAGCATCCCGCATTTTCTGCTGTTCTTCAAACCTTTGCTTTTGGTCCAAGGGGTCATTTAGCTCGGTATAGCCATTTCCGAGCTCGCTTCCAGCGATAATTATTTGATACCTCTCTACAATTTTTGGATTGCTCTCACACCTTTTTGCAAGCGGAGAGACTTCCACCGGATGGCCTATCAGGAACGAGGGTCCGGTTATTTTTTTTCGTACGGCTTTCCACAATAAATCCAAAAGCCTGCCTTTGGTTTCTTTGCCTTTAAGCGGTATTTTAAGCTCTTTAAGTTTTGTTCTAATATCGCTTTCCAGCGCTGTATGTATATCAAAATCCAAATACTTTCTTATGCTTTTTGCATAATCAACCCGTTCCCACTTTTTGCTAAAATCAATCTTGAGCCGGTTTATTTCAAAAACTGTTTTACCAAAGACTTTCTGAGTAATTTGTTTGTAAAGCTCTTCAACGAGTTTCATAGAATCCTCATAGTTTGCGTACGCCCAATAAAATTCCATCTGAGTATAATCCTGCAGATGCTCGCGGCTTACGCCTTCATTCCGAAACTGCCTGCCTATTTCAAAAGTTTTTTCAAAGCCTGCTACCATAAGCCTTTTTTGCCAAAGCTCTCCCATAGATATGCGGAGATACAAATCAATATCCAAGGCGTTATGGTGAGTAATAAACGGGTTAGCATCCGCACCCCCAGCAGTTGTTTCTAAAACGGGGGTTTCCACCTCTAAAAAGTCTTTATCAAGAAGAAAATTGCGAATAGTTTGCCAAAAAAGAGCCTTTTTCACGAACACTTTTTTAAGCTCATCATTTAATAGCAAATCCACATACCTTTGGCGGTACCTCTTTTCCTCATCCTTTAAGCCATGCCATACATTGGGTAGGGGGCGGAAGCTCTTTGTCAAAATTTTAAAATCTTTTCCCAGTATAGTTAGCTCACCAGCTTTGGTGGTGAAAAGTTCCCCCGAAACCCACACAAAATCGCCTATATCAAAAAGAGACACGAGTTTCCATAAACTATTCTTTAGAGAACCCTTTTTGAATGCCAGCTGAATCTGTCCGCTTTCGTCCTTAACATTGGCAAAAACTATTTTGCCATGTTCTCTTATGGACATTAGCCTTCCTGCTATGGAAGTTTTATCTTTTGCATTTTTGGCCTCTGATATTGGGGTTTTTGGAGGGACAGCGCTTGCGTAAGGATTAATTCCGAGCGCCTTTAATTTCTCCAATTTCTCCATGCGAATTTTCTTAAGCTCGTCTAAAGGACGATGGGTATTGCGGCTCATGCTTAAAATACTATCATCTAAATCGTCTAGGGGCAATTATGAGAGAAATTTTTTACTTATCTAATCTCCAAAATGTGGAATTTTAGTTTTCCAACAGGGGCTTCGTATTCAACAACATCGCCAATTTTTTTCCCCATAAGGGCAATGCCCAAAGGGGACTCGTGGGATATTTTTTTATTTAAGGGGTCTGCTTCAACAGTGCCTACAATATGGTATTCCTCCTCCGCGCCGTCCATATACACTTTAACTTTTGAGCCAACGGCAACAATGCTATTCCCTTTAGAGTGGTCTTTAACCACATCAGCACCCCTTAGGATTTCCTCAAGTTCCTGGATGCGCCCCTCTAAAAAGGCCTGCTCTTCCCGCGCGGCGTCGTATTCAGCGTTTTCACTTATATCTCCGTACTCGCGCGCCTTTTTTATGCGCTCAGCTACAAAAGGGCGCTTTATTTTTATAAGCCCCCTGTACTCATCTTTTAACTTTTTCAAACCTTCAATAGTAACAAGAACTTTGCCTTTCATAGTTTTTATTTAAACTGGTTTTTGAGAGAAACCTTACAACGAACCCTTTAGTTTAGGCGTATAAAACTATCCCCAACACCCTTCAGGGCCAGATAAAACCAAATAAAGAAGCAGAATTATGTTTTTCATTTTATCCAAACCTATACCTTATGTCAAGGATAAAAATAAAATCCTGCAACAAGGCTGTGGAAGGCGCACATCAAAACACGCCTAACCTACAACTTAAATAGGGGTCTGACCCCTATTTACCTATTTAAGGCTATTTGAGAAGAAATCCGCCGTCAACCACAACTTGACTCCCCGTCATATACGAAGCCATATCGGAAGCTAAGAATAGAGCTACTTTTCCGATTTCGTCCGGCTCGCCCATTCTGCCCATCGGTACGCCTGACATAGGGTCTGCAATGGAGATAGAGATATCCCCCTTCGTTTTTACTGGGGCGGGAACTTGCATTTTCCGCGTTCCCGGAGTATTTATTCCCCCCGGCGCAATGGCGTTAACCCAAATTTTGTGCGGCGCAAGTTCCAAAGCGATATTTTTTGTAAACCCCCAAACGCCGTGTTTAGATGCGTCGTAAATTGCAAGTCCTGCCATTGAGGGGTGCAATGCGTCAATTGAAGTGATATTAATTATCCTCCCGCCTCTTCCCTGTTTAATCATTTGTTCGGAAACATATTTTGCGCAAAGAATCACCCCTCTTAAATTTATATTGATTATTTTCTCAAAATCTTGCGATGTCAGCATGGACAGAGGAACAATTGGAAATATCCCCGCATTGTTCACCAGTATGTCTATGGTCCCAAACGAGGCTACCGTTTCTTCAACCAGATTTTTTACACCTTCTTCCGACGACACATCTGTATTTATAGCTTTTAGATTAAATCTGGAATTTTTTACAACAACCCCCGCCTCTTTTTTATCGTAATCGGCGATAACAACATTTGCCCCAGCTTCGGCAAGTCTATTGACAATGCCAAGCCCAATTCCCGCCGCTCCGCCAGTTACAATTGCAGTTTTTCCAGATAAATTAAGCAGGTTTTCTAAACTAATAATGCTCATACTTTAATTATAATAAACCTTTTTGATAAAATCAATACATTTACTTCAAACCTCGTAAAATATACCCAAAGGCATTTTTTTAATCCCAAACTCCAAAGATTTGGTGTAAGCTTTCTGCTTGTTCGCTGTATTAAAATCTGGGTCAAGGCGACAACAATTTTCCCGAAAAAAACTATGCGTAAACCTTTTGTTAAAAGTAATGCAGGGCTGAAGAACTTCAATAATGGCAAGTCCCTTATGGTTGTTCGCTTTAATAATAAGGCTCGTTAAATTTTCTATGTTCCCCGCATATTCCCTCGCAACAAGAGTTGCGCCGGTTGTGATAGCAAGAGCTAAAGGATTAAGCGGAGCATCTGTATTTCCTGCGGGTGTAGATTTAGATTTGTAGCCTTTTGGAGAAGTGGGGGATGTTTGACCTGTGGTTAACGCGTAAACTCCGTTGTTATGGATGATAACTGTTAAATCCTCGTTTCTTCGGCAGGCATGCAAAAAATGATTTCCACCTTCGCCTAAACAGTCTCCATCGCCGGTAAAAACAAAAACATTAAGGAGGGGGTTTACGGTTTTTATACCAGTTGCCACGGGTATTGGTCTTCCATGCAAAGTTTCAAAAGAGGTTAATTTTATAAAATTCAAGATGTGTCCATGGCAACCTATTCCCGCGACTAAAACGGTGTTTGAATTGTCCCAATGCTCTTTAATGCACGCATTTTTAAATGCGCTCCACAAGGAAAAGTTCCCGCACCCAGGACACCATGTTGGGAAATATGGGGTGGTTAAGCTTTCGTCATCCATTTTTGATGTCTTTCAAAACTCTATGTATTTTATCCGTTATATCCTCTACAAAAAATGGTCGCCCATCATATTTCAGAAACTTGTCTTTTATTTCAATCCCCGTTTTTTCGCGTATGAGTCTTGCCATCTGTGCGCTGTAGTTTCCTTCAATGGCAATAATGTAGCGCGCTTGGCTTAATATAGTTTCAACTTCCTTTGCGGGAAATGGGTTTAGCCACATAAGATGCAAAAAATTTACATTATTAAAGTCTTTCAGTGCCTGTAAAATACTTCCTTTACAGCTCCCCCACGAAACAATGGTTAACTCGGCATTTTTAGAGCCGTAAAGAGTTGGAGGAGCCATATCCTTTTTAGCGCAGGTTTCAAGCTTTAACATCCTCTTTTCCATTTGGCTTATTCTATTTCCGCTGTCCTCGCTTGAATAGCCAAATTCATTGTGTTCTTCAGAATTGGCTATAAAAAAGTTACCGCTCCCTGGAAGGGTTCTTGTGGAGATACCATCTTTAGAAAGAATATACCTTTTATAATTTTCTACCCTATCCGTTGTTAACTTTCCGCGGTCAATCGTGTAGGGGGAATTTGGCAGAGAGATGGATTGGCTGTTGTCGCAGATATTTTTGTCGAGAAGCACCACTACCGGGGTTTGGTATTTATCCGCCAAATTGAAAGCTTTTCTAGTTAAATCAAAAGCTTCTCTGATGTCTCCTGCGGCTAAAACTATTCTCGGGAAATCTCCCTGATGCGCGTTTAGAACAAAACTTAAATCTCCCTGCTCGCTGAAAGTGGCAAGTCCAGTAGCGGGGGCGCCCCGCATACCTTCAATTACAACAAGCGGGGTTTCCGTTATCCCGGCTAGTCCAAAACCCTCGGTCATAAGGCAGAAACCCCCTCCAGATGTTGCCACCAGGGAGCGCGCACCCGCAAAACTTGCTCCTATTGCCATATTAATAGCGGATATCTCGTCTTCCGGCTGTTTGTAAATATAGTTATGTGTTTTTTGGTGGGACGCCAAAAAATGAATAATGCCGGAAATCGGGGACATTGGGTAAATTGAGGCAAACTCAAGACCTGCGGAAATAGCTCCCAAAGAAACTGCTTCGTTCCCATCCAATATCTTATCGGGAGACTCTGTTAACGATTCTAAAGGATTCAGAATCGCTGATTCTTTTGGATAATTTTTCTTAATAAAATCAAACCCTAGTTTTGCGGCTTTTAGGTTCTCAGCCATAGACTTTTCATGGCGATACTCTTTTTCAATTTCTCCGTTTAGGATTGTTAACTCCCCCCCAAAAAGAGCTACCAGCGCTCCCAGCGCTATAACATTGCTTACAGGATATTTTTCTCCGGAAATGTTTGCTAGAGGAATTCCAAAAAATTTCACCTTATGCGAAACTTTTAAGGTATTCTCCTTTTCTCCGAGATCCAAAAGCACTCCCGCGCCTTCCTCTAGCTCTCCAAGGTGTTTGTCTAAAGTATCCCGATTTAGAGCCACCAAAAAATCCGTTTTGGTGGTGGGACCTGTTGGCTGATTTTGCGAGACGCTTATTTGAACAACATTATGCCCGCCTTTTATCAGCGAAGGGTACTCAATGTAACTATATGTTTTATACCCAAGGTGCAGGAGGCATTTAGAAAATAAGAGCCCTAACGATTTAACGCCCTGCCCCGCGCACCCTCCAATTTTCAAGCTGAAAACTTTTTTTATCCGCATCTTAAAAGCGTTTTTGAATCAACCGCCCACACCTCATTTAAGGTTGCAATTACGGGATTAATTTCAATTTCTGAAATCTCCGAGAATTCTTGCGCTAAAGCCCCCAAACGGATAATTAAATCCTGCAATTTTTCTAACTTCGCATCTTGAAGAAATTTGTAAATTTTTGATTTTTCCATCAGTCTCTTGGCTCCCAAATTGTTTATTGGCAGCAGACATAAATTTTTATCATCAAATAATTCTGCGTAGGTCCCCCCCGCGCCAAAAAGCAGTACTTTTCCAAAAATAGCATCTGTTTTAACTCCAACCAACAACTCTGTGCCGTTTTGAACACATTTTTGGATTTGTATTTTATCTTCAAAATGCGTTTGCAGTTTTGTTAAAGTTTCCAAAAGTTGCTTTTCATTTGCGATACCTGTAGCCACCCCTCCCACTTTCTTTTTGTGCAAGAGATTCGGGGAAGAAATCTTTAGCGCAACCGGCCAGCCGTTTTCTTTTGCAAACACCAGCGCTTCCTTCTCGTCCTTAATAAATTTTGTGGGGGGTGTGGGTATTCCTATGGAAGCTATTAAATTATTAGCGGAGATGTTGTCCAAACTTTGCTGTTTTTCGTTTATAGCTTTTCTTAATATCTTTTCAGCTTTTTCAAAGTTCAGCTCGCCTGCATAATTTGCTTCTTTTAGAGGGGACGCTTCAAGTTTTCTCTTTTTAAATTTCCACATTTCGGATATTGCATAAATGGCTCTCTCGGGAAACCTAAACGAGGGAATCTTATACTTGTTTAGTACCTTCTCTCCCTCATAGATTAATTTCCCGCCGATAAACGAACAAAATATTGGTTTTTTGTACTGCTTAGAAAGCTCCCCGATGAACTCTGCGGTTTTTTCAATCTCGGTCATTATTTGCGGGGTGAGAATAACCAACAAAGCGTTAACGGAATTTAGCTTCATAACTGTTTCAGAGGCCTTGCGGTACCTATTTGCAAGAGCGTCTCCCAGTATGTCCACGGGATTTAAAATTCCCGCGGATCTTGGGAGTATCTTAGTTAAAACCTTTTTTGTGGGCTCGTTAAACTCCGAAAGCGCAAGTCCCGCGGATAAAACCGCGTCGGCGCTTATTACAGCTGGACCGCCGGCATTTGAGATAATGGCAATGCTTGGTCCGTTGGGAACATTTTCCCACGAAAACGCTTTTGCCAAATCAAAGAAATCTTCAATAGTTTTGCATTGAATAACCCCCGCTTGTTCAAGAACGGCGCTTAAAACACTATCTTCTCCGGCGAGAGCCCCCGTGTGGGAGAGCATGGCCTGCGCCGCTTCTTTGGTTTTTCCCGGTTTAAGAATGAATAAAGGGCGCGTTTTTGACAAACGGCATGATGTTTTTAAAAATTCCTTTCCGTCTGATATAGATTCCAAATACATTCCTATTGGGGATTCCTCAGACATTCCCTCTTGAGGCGGGGTGTATGAGGTGTTCTGATATTCCTTTTCAAAATGGCTTAAAAAATCACTTTCGTTTAAAACGGCTTTGTTTCCTAGAGTAACAAATTGGCTTATGCCAAGTTCTATAGAATTGCACCAATCAAAAATGCTTGCGGCTACAGCCCCTGATTGAGATATAAATCGCAAATTTCCTTTGCGAGCAACGGTAGCGCCAAAAGTCGCGTTAATAGGGTGAATGGTGTTTATAAAGCCCAAGCAGTTAGGCCCCAATAGATTTATATTATGTTTTGAGGCTATGTTTATTAACTCGTTTTCCAGTTTTCCCCCCTCGCTTCCCGTTTCTTTAAATCCTGCGGCAAGTATTATTACATTATTAATTTGTTTATCCGCGCATTCTTTTAATATTTTTGGGACCAATGGCGCGGGAATGGCAATTATAGCAAGCTCCGGAGTTTCGGGAAGGTTTTTAATGCTTTTGTAGCATTTAAGGCTATTGACTTCCTCGGCGTTTGGATTAACAGGATAAATTCTGCCCTTGAATTTTGAGTTTTGAATATTCTTTAGTGTAATTGCGCCAACTTTTTGAGGTGAGCGAGAGGCGCCAATAACTGCAACGGATGTAGGATAAAAAAATGTTGACAAATCGCGGGGCATACTATTAGTCTATGCAACTTAGCGGGGTATGTCAAAGATATAAAATATAAGTGCCTGCTAAGGTTTTTTGAAATCTTTATCAAAAGAAAGCACACTTGCCTTTTGCTCTTTGGCTTTTTTATATGAGTTTAAATCGCCGCTCCATTACTTTTGGCGACCCGCATTACTGAACATAGAATTCAAGTTTGAAGTGCTCCGCTTAATAAATAGCTGGCACACTCGCCTAATAATTGTATGGGTTTAATGAATTTTTAGTAAGTAGAGGAAGGCGGTGGCAAGCGCTAACGCTATAACACTTCCGCTGGAAAAAGTGAAATACTTGAGGAATAGTAAAAACGAGGGGGAGTTTTCTTTTTGCAGGTATTTTTTATACTTTTTGAGAGCCGCTCTTTTAGTTAAATTGTAGCCCGCAAAAAGCGATACGGTGGAAAAAATCAGGGCGGGTGTTAAGGATAATTTTTCTCTAATAAGCTCGGTGAACAAAATTATTCCGCCATTAATAAAAAGACCGTACCAAACAAAAAAAATAAAAACAGGGAGCCGTTTTAAGTAAAATTTCTTCTCACAATAATAAAAATCAAACAATACCTGTAGAAACAGGTAAATGTTAGGAATGGTTTTTATACCGTCAAAATACATCTCATATAGAAATATACCCTATTTATTAAAAATTTCTAGTTGTGTTATTTTTTATTATGTGTAATATTAAGATATGCCTAAAGAAATTAAGGAGAAAAAACCTCCCCGCAGAGCGTCAAAGGAAGCCCTCGTTAAAGTTAAGGAAGACTCTGGTGTGAAGGAAGCGGAAAAAGTTAATCCTGATATTCGCAAAAATAAATTCTTCAAGCCAGCAATTTTTATATTCGCCTTTTTGATAATTGGGGCGCTTCTCTATAAATATAAAGGTGCCTTTGTGGTAGCCACGGTCAACGGAAAGCCCATAAGCAGGCTTGAACTTATAAGGGAGCTGGAAAAACAGGGTGGTAAGCAAGCGCTAGATTCCATAATAACGGAAAATTTGATTATGCAAACGGCAAGAAATAAAAACATTGTTGTAGCGCAAGGGGAGATAGAGGGGGAAATAAAAAAGATAGAAGAGAGCTTGAAAGGTCAAAATTTAACTTTAGAAAATGCGCTTTCTTTGCAGGGGTTAACGAGAAACGATCTTGACAAGCAAATAGTTCTTCAAAAAAGTTTAGAAAAAATTTTGGCGGATAAAATTGTTGTTACGGATGAGGAAGCGGCGAAATATGTGGAAGACAATAAAGAAAGTTTTCCGAAAGATGGGGATTTAGATGCTCTGAAGGAGCAGGCAAAAGAGTTTTTAGCAGGGCAAAAATTTTCAAACGAGGTGCAGAAATGGCTATTGGATATAAAAACGAGCGCCTCTATAAAATATTTTGTGAATGGGCTTAGAATAGCTAATTGACAAAAAGATATTTTTTATGAGATTATACAAAAGATGATAAAAATGTTCTGCCTAAACAAAGTAGCCCTTGTTTTAGTAGCTTCTTTCGTGGTTTTTGTTTTAACAGCTTTCCCTGCATTTGCTCAAGTTAATTCGTACGGTAATTCCCTGAAGGACTCTGTTGAAAAAGTCGCCCCCGCCCCTTCCGATATTAATAGAGAAAATTTGCAGAACACGGTTAGGGAAGCTGTTAAAGAGCAAAAAGGTGTATGGCTGCAAAAAACGGCGGAAGTTAGAAGCCAGGTAATGGAAAAATTGCGTTTTAGAGGGGGAGCGGTGATTTTAAGATATAAAGCGGTAATTTCCCGGTACGAAACCTTAATTTCCAGAATAGAAAAAAGGGTGGAATTGGAAAAAGCGCAGGGCAGGGATACCTCTGCTGTAGAAGCATCTCTATCTAAAGTAAAAGCGGATGTTGATAAAATAAAGCCTTCTGTAGATTTAGCGGTCTTTAGATTAGAGGCTATTAACGAAAATTCTTCTGCGGAGGAGATACACGCGGTTGTCAAAGAGGTTAAAGATATTTTGAAAGCCGAGAAGGAAAATTTAGTTACTTTAAAGCAGAGCATCAGAAAACTCATCGCAGATGTGCATGCTTTGTCTTTAGAAAATAAAGCCGTTAATGGAATCAGCAACTGAAGAAAAAATATCATTAGGCCAGCAGACGGGTATTGTTACTCCACAAGTTCCTGTAGCAGAGGAAAAAAAGCCCAAAACCCAGCTTTTTATTATAGCTGGTGTAGTTTTGGTTTTGGTATTAACTATAGCTACCATACTAATAGTTTTGAGATACGCGTCTTCCTCCCAGGGTGTCGCGGAACCTGTTGCTATGCCCGCAAGTACCGCACCAACTTTGGTTAAAGAAGAATCTCCGGCTGTAGATGCGCAAGTAGATAAATTGAATTCTCAAGGAACTTCTACCGAAACAGTAGATCTGCAGAAAGATTTGGAGGATACTTCTTTAGATAACCTTGACAAGGAGTTAGAGGGGTTAGAAACCCTTATCCAGTAACCAGCTTTTAATTTCCTTTCTTTATTTTTATCTTACTTTGATTCTTGCATAAGATTTTCTTCAGCTATAAGCGTGTCCCTCTAACGCGGATTAAAGGGATAAAACCTTTCAATGGGTATGGTAAAATTCAGCTTATGGACGAAATAACAATCAAGGGTAAAAGCTATAAACTTCCAATCTATTTACCAGACGCGACAAGAGCGGTTGTAAAAAGCGCGGATTCTTTAGATTTACAAAGCGCCAAAGTTGAAGGCGTGGTGGTAAATACCTATCATTTAATGACCAACCCCGGTGTTTCTATTCTAAAAGAATTTGGCGGGGTCAAAAAGTTTATGAATTTTGAGGGTTTGGTAACATCCGATTCCGGGGGCTGGCAGATTTTTTCGTTAATTCATAGAAGCAAAAATGTTGGCGCTATAACTGATAAAGGAGTCTCGTTTAGTTTAGGCGCCAAGAAGAAAACGATTTTCACACCCGAAAAATCTATAGATGTGCAGTTTGGCATTGGGTCGGATATTGTTATATGCTTGGATGATTTCACTCCGCCCGATGCGGGGGAAGATAAAATAAGGGAAAGTGTGGGAAGAACTATTCTGTGGGCAAAAAAGAGTAAAGAGCATTACCTGAAACTTATTGAAAGAAGTGAAATGGACGAGTGCTCCCGCCCTTTGCTTTTTGCGGTTATACAAGGGGGATTAGATAAAGGATTAAGAAAACAGTGTGCTGAAGGACTTTTAGAGATCGGATTTGATGGATATGGCTTTGGCGGGTATGTGGTGGGGGATAACGGGGAACTGGATTTGGATATATCGGAGTATATTGCAAAACTGATTCCCGATAAATTTATAAAATTTGCGTTGGGAGTTGGCACGCCGATTGAAATTGCCCATTGTTTTGAGATGGGCTGGCAGATTTTTGACTGTACTCTTCCAACTAGAGACGGCAGGCATAAAAGATTGTACGCTTTTGCGCGTGAGCCTAAAACTTTGGAGGATTTGAAAAATCCGGATACCCACAAGTACCTTTATATAAATAGGGAGATGTACAGGAGGGATAATAAACCTATTAGCGAGTATTGCGATTGCAAGGTATGCCAAAATTTTTCCAGAGCTTATTTGCATCATCTCTTTAATATCGGGGACACTTTGGCGTATCGCCTTGCCACTATCCACAACTTACGGACATACACAAAACTTATTGGGATTTTGCGCAATTAACGATGAAATTATTCTATAGTTCTTAGATAAAACACTTTCACACCATTAATTAGGGTTAAACCCATTTGGGTTAAACCCATTTGGGTTAAACCCTAATTGGAAAATTGGGTACTTGACAAATATCGAGCAAAATTGAGAAAATACTTCGTATAATAACGAGTTATACGCAATATTACTCAACCGCCCAAAGAAGGAAAATAATTTAAATCCTGCCCTATTAATAAAATTATGACTATGAAAATTACAAAATTTGCTCAATCGTGTGTTTTAATCGAAACAAATGGAA
>Ga0210049_1002033_pt1 | contig 19020 bp, 12 predicted proteins | sample CryGeyCG2014_300_2_FD_183964 | JGI IMG/M metagenome (GOLD analysis project Ga0210049, IMG submission 183964) | Groundwater microbial communities from aquifer - Crystal Geyser CG06_land_8/20/14_3.00 (SPAdes) (version 2) | ecosystem: Environmental > Aquatic > Deep subsurface > Groundwater | place... | reverse complement strand
CCCGTGTTCGTGCCGAACACGGGTTGAAAGGGGAGAAAAGATGTCCTTTCTTGGCGCTCGGTAGTCAGTTGTGTGAGCTACCGGACGCTGAAGCGATCCGGCGTCTAATGTCGAAGAATTTACGAAAGGATGCACTAGGTCACTGCGCTCTTTCAACTCATGGCGTACTTGCAGCACAAGGTCTTCGATCTCCCGCTCGGTTCGCCGAGGCAACGCCGCGGGGATACTGGGTCGGTCACTCCAATCCACTCGATCCAGTCGCTTCCCCGCGGCCCGGGCAACCCAAAACTGAACCGTGGACAAGGCCACACCATACCGTTGCGCCACACACCGTTGCGAACCACCCCGGCGTACCGCAGTTACCATCTCTCGTCGTCTTTGCTCCTTGGTCCCTTTTTGCTCATTCAACTACCCTCCGGAATCGTTTCTGGATATCATAAACGGTTCATCCGGCAAATGCGTACTTGGTTTCGTGGATACCGAGGATTCCTCCCCCTCGATACTCCGTACTCCTGTACTCGTAGCCCCGAATTCCAAAGCCGTGATACAATAGCGACGTAGACATGCGTTGACTCCTCGAACAATGGATTCCTGTCCAGTGAGTCAAACATGTCTACCCTTATTCTGCAATCCAATCCCGAAAGTATGCATTAGTCGGATGAACCTCATAAACCGACCGAGAGGTATTTGCACTTGTCCCCTGAGTCATTGGTTACGTCTTCATAACCTTTTCAAGACTTCTGACGGAACATCGCAAGGCCACAGAGTCGCTAATCCAGCCCGCAAACCTGGCTTTTTCGGACAGACACTACATAAGCAATTTACGGAATACCTCTTGTGTTTCGACCATCCGGACGGGGGAGGGAAGGCGGCATTCTTCACCAGTTGTGGTTTTCAGACTGCAACATGGGAGGAATTTGCAGAGGTTCTGCGACCACACGGCAGGAACCGCGATGTGGTCTCAGGATACAAGAGTCTTCCTTCGGAACGCGCTACGTTGACGCCCACAAGGGGCTGCACTACACTGCCGCGAAAGATGTTTTTTCGATCGCAGCGAGTATAGAACTCATGGAACCGGGAGAAGCAATGTACACTATTCATGCAACCAGCCAGGCAAATCCGCCCTGTTGGGCGCTGCAGGAGCGACATTTGATTGACACGATGAACCGCGCTGCGGTGGAGTATGTAGAGCGCTACACGCGGCCCGACGGCACGTTTGTCTGGCGGGACGACTGGCCGGGACTGGATGGCTCCGACGACGGCTACGAGAGTTACACCAGCTTTCCGCTATTCTACGCTCTCGGCGGCGGGGAGCACATTCACGAGCTGGCGCGGAAGCAGTGGGAAGCGGTGACGCGTCAGTTCACCGGATTCGGTCAAGTCTACAACGAGTTCGACGCCTACTACGACTGGATGCACCACGGCGAGAGCAGTCTGTATCTTTACTACCTGGCGCTGGCCGACCCGCACGCGCTGCGCGACCGCGACCGGGCGCTGCGGTTTGCTGGCATGTATATGGGCGAAGACCCCGAAGCCGACAACTGGGATTCTGAGCGGAAGCTGATCCGTTCTCCCATCAACGGGAGCCGCGGACCGCGGTTCGAGATGTCCGCCGTGGATTGGGTGACACATCGTCCGGTTCTTGCGGAATATCTCGCTCCCTACGAAGACCTCGCCCCGGAGCTTGCCACCAACCCGTTGCATAAAGTCAACTGGAACGATGACGCGATCTTCGCAGAAGTGCTCAAACTGTTGAACCAGCGGATGGCGCGCGGCGACGTGCCTCTGAACCTGACCTCCACGAGTCTCATTACGAATGCCTACCTCTACACCGGCGAAGAGAAGTACCGCCAATGGGTGCTCGAATACGTGGATGCCTGGAAGAAACGCACCGCGCAGAACAACGGCATCACGCCTGACAACGTGGGACTTTCCGGGGAGATCGGCGAGTGCATGAACGGCAAGTGGTGGGGCGGTTACTACGGCTGGCGTTGGCCGCATGGAGCCGTGAACATCCTTGAAGCGACTCTCATCGCCGGATATAATGCGCTGCTGTTGACCGGAGACGAATCGCATCTCGACCTGATACGTTCCCAGTTAGACCTCCTCTGGTCGCTCGGGAAGGAGGAAGATGGCGTTTTCAAGATTCCCGCGCGGCACGGAGATTGCGGGTGGTTTGACTACCGCCCTCCCGACCCGCGTCTCTACATTCATCTCTACTACGTATCGCAACAGCCGCAGGACCGCGAACGGCTGAATCGTCTGCCGGGCCGCGAACAATGGGCAGGCAGTAGTCGCTTCGGCAAAGGCGCGCAGTACCACCCCGCGGCTTGGTTTGCCTTCAATGAAGGGGACAATCCCGATTACCCGGAACGCGTGCTCGAAGCCCACTATCAGGAAGTCTGCCGACGGATGGAACTGCTCCGCAACGATCACGGAGACCCCAACCAGTGGGATGTACACCACTGGCAGGAGATCAACCCCGTCGCGTGCGAAGGGCTGGTGCAACTGATGACGGGATCGCCAGGCGTCGTCTATCACGGCGGACTGCTGCATTGTCGTGTGCGTTATTTTGATCCGGTGAACAAACGCCCGGGACTGCCGGAGCACGTCGCCGCGATGGTCTTGACGGTCAATCCCGACAACGTCGTATTGATGCTGGTCAACTGCGACCCTGTTCAGCCCCATGAGGTCATCCTGCAAGCGGGGGCCTTCGGAGAGCATCGCTTCACGGAAGTCTTTCCCATTGGCGAGGACCGTCCCGTGAACCTGAAGTCATTCGTCAACGGTCCGCACGTGCAGGTACAATTGCATCCCGCGTCGCAAGTCCTCCTCCGGGCAAAGATGGATCGGTTCGCCAACAAACCGACGTACGCGTTCCCGTGGGAAACTGCACAGGAGGATATTCACTGATGCGTGAGATTGTTGAACCGTCCCGCAAGATTCCTGTCACTGACGACTTCGACGTAGTCGTCGTTGGCGGCGGGGTAGCCGGCGCGGCGGCGGCGATTGCCGCGGCTCGTAACGGCGCGCGCGTTTGCCTGATAGAAAAGGAGAATGCTCTGGGCGGACTGGCAACCCTCGGGCTGGTGGTCATCTATCTGCCGTTGTGTGACGGCAAAGGTCGCCAGGTCATCGGTGGACTGGGCGAGGAATTGCTGAAACTCTCCGTCACTTACGGCGGCGAGAAAATCCCGGAATGCTGGACGCGTTCCGCCACGGCGGAGGAACGCTCGAAAAAACGCTATCGCGTCACCTTCAATGCCGCGGGGTTTGCGATGGCGCTGGAGGAGCTGTTGCCGGGTCTGCCGATTACGCTCATGTACGACACGCGGTTCTGCGACGTGGCCGTTGAAGACCGTCGCGTTGTCGCTGTGCTGGTTGAAAACAAGAGCGGACGGCTGGCGGTCGGATGCCGCGCGGTCATCGATGCCTCTGGCGACGCCGACGTCTGTCATCGCGCCGGGGAGGAAACCGTGTCACTCGACACAAATCGTCGAAGTGGCTGGTACTTTGCGGCCAGCGACGGCAAGACCGAGATCCGCTATCCCGGCGATCCCTACTGGCTGGATATTCCAGAAGGCAAGCGAACCTACCGCGGGGACAAGTGGGAGGACGTATCTGACATGAATGTTCAGTCGCGTGTGCTCATCCGAGAAGATATCAAGAGACTGCGCGCGGAGCGCGGCGACGATTCGCTGATCCCTCTCATCATTCCCACCATCCCGCAGTTCCGGCGGACGCGACGGCTCAAAGGCGCCTTCGAGCTGGACGAGAGCGACGATGGCAGAACTTTCGACGACACAATCGGCATGACGGGCGACTGGAGGAAGGCGGGACCGGTCTTCTCGATTTCATTCCGTTCGCTGGTTGGCATGCAGACGGACAATCTCATATCCGCGGGCCGGTGCATCTCCGTCACGACCTCCGCCTGGGAGATCACTCGAGCGATCCCCACGTGTGTTGTCACCGGCGAAGCCGCGGGCGTCGCCGCAGCGATGGCCGCAGCCAGCGCTCGCCGATTTGGCGACCTGAAGATACGCGACCTGCAAGACCGCCTTCGCCGCCAGGGAGCGGTCCTGCCGGAATAGCTTCTGTGGTTCCCGCTCTTGCGTTCATCCGTGCTACAATGGCAGACCAAGATTCTTGGAAAGGGCGCAGTAGCGCCATGCGACGTTGTTCTCCGCTATTCTATCTGGTTCTGATCCTTGCGTCACGCGGCGTCGCCGAAGACCTGCTCGCCGATCTGCGCGCCGAGGTGGCCGCCGTTGTCGCCAGCGCCAGTGTGCGGTGCAGCGAGTCTGTCAAGGGCGACGGCGGCCCCATGGTTCGCAACTGTGCCCTCAAGCTCAACGGCGAATCGGCATCCTACGAGTTGTCTTACAAGAGCTTCCTGCCACCGAATCACGCCCGAAACCGCTCCGAGTTGAACGACTGGGCCAGCGGACTCGGCATGATACAGCCCTCCATTCACGGTTGGTACTCGAACGGCTTTGTGGAGGTATCTCTCTCGAACTCCAAATCTGTCGCGAACACCGCCGACTGGTGTGGGAGCGCGCGCCTGGTGAGGGAATCGGGGAAGGTGGTGGCAGGCGATTTTGCGTGGGACCTGCCAACCGGACAGGTAGTCCTCCGGTTCTTTCTATTGGCGGATCGAGCGGAGTTGTTTCTCCAAGTGTCAGCGCGACCCACGATCCCCGACTCTCGGATTCAAGTTTCATTCCGCTGCTATCCGGGCGGTTTCCAGGGGCCGTTCGACCGGGTGGTACACACGGCGCTTCAGCAGTTCGCCAATGACGGCCCGAAGGATGTCGCACTGAGAATCGACCCGCAAAAGGAACCGTGGATGCTGCTGGCAGACCACTACGCCGGCGTCACCCCGCGGCCAATGGGGCCGTGCTCGATCGCAGCCGCGCCAGAGGATATCGAGTCTGCCAGCGCCACCATTAAACGCAACTACTCAATACTGCCGACCTATGCGCTCGCGCCGGGAAAGACAAGCGCGCGGTTCGCCATCCGTGAATTTCCGCCCATTTCATGGCAGAGCGCAAAGGCGGAAGTCGCAGCGACATCGGAAGAAGCGCTGGCGGCGGCGCGCGAGGCGCTCAAGTTACTGCCGCCACTCCATGAATGACGCGGAATTGGTTCCGACCACACAGGGAGAGAATGCGATGCGACATTGTTTGAACACGCTGCTGATTCTGGTCACCGCCTGCGCAGGGATCGCACAAGAGATTGCCGCTCCTCCTTTTGCCCCCGCTCCCGTCATCGAGTGGGGGAAGCCGTTGGAGGGCGGCCCGATTCGCGCTATCTTCCTCCTGCAAAGCGCCAAAGAGGAGGGTCTGGAATTCCTGCGTCGCTTTGATGTGCAGGGCGATGTGTACGTCTCGAAGAAGGGCGGCAAGTATGGTGTCGACACAACCTCCGCCAGCCTTTGCCGACGCAAGCTAACATCGGAGAAAATCGACGTATTTGTGGTGGGCGGCATCTACTGGAAACGCATTCCGGCAACCTTGCGCCTCGCGGTCCTTGAGAAGGTGCAGGAAGGCATGGGACTGCTGTACGTAGACGCGCCGAATTCGGCAATGGACACCACGCTGCCCAAGCTCATGGCAGCCTCCCCCGCCCCCGAGGCGGTGGCGGCAGTGACCGAGGGAATCCCGATTCCGTTGTTACCGCTTGTCACCATTGATCCCGAACGTAACGCCTACACCATCTATCCCGACGCCGAGCATCCCGCGCCCAAGCCGGAGGAACTGGTCTCCGCCGCACGCTTCGGCAAGGGGCGCATCTGCCTGCTGCACTATTCCGTCGGTCAGAGCAATGTTGTGTATCTGTATTCGTTGACGCCCGGGCTTCGCAGACAGGATGCGCCCTTCCTGAGAACCTATCCATATTGGGAGTATTGCCATTCGCTGCTTGGAAAGGCGGTGCGGTGGTGCGCAGGACGCAAGCTTGGGGCGGTCGTGCGGGCTAAAGCGTCGGGGTGGCCGGTGGCAACGGACCCACTTGCGGAAGTCACTGTCACAGGACAAGCCCCCCCCTCTCCGGTGGATATAGAGGTGGTTATTCGCGACCGTTACTTCACCTCCCTCGGACGTGTCACAAAGAGGATATACCTGGTGGGCGATGAGACGTATAAATTCGACGTCAACATCTCCACGGCCCAACGTCCATTTGGTGGACTGTACTTTGTGGACGCGTGGGCTCGCTGCAACGGAAAAGTCATGGATTGGGCAACGGTTGCGGTCGAGATCCCACGGGTTGTTCGTTACAAGCAAGTGGTCCCCGAAAAGCTGCCTTCGCCTTACATCCTGCTTGAGCCGCGCGAAGTCCGCCACCCACGCATCGAGAAAGTGAGCCTGAATCAACCGCGGTATGCGTCCAATGAACCCGTGCAAGTTCGGATGGAGGTGTCGAATCCATCATCGGACACGCTTGTTGATATTTCTCTTGTCGGAACCGATGGACGCATCCTGCAACGTCAGACTCTCCCCGCCCAGAAACAGGTTTCCGCAAGCTTCAGCCTCGCCGCAGCGCAGACGCTTGTGAGCTACATCGACGCACGGCTGAAGAAGGGGAACCAAACTCTCTGGCGAGAGCGCACCCCGGTCTTCCTCGCCCCAGGTACACCGGACGAGTTCTTCGCCTATTCGTGGATGCAGGGAGAAACGTACTACTCTCGCGACTACCTGCGGCGCATTCAGGATCAGGGCGTCGACTCGATTCTCGCGGGCGGCGGCGCGGCAAGCTACTTCTTCGAAGGCGGGAGAATGGCGGCGGAGATGAACCTGCGCCTCGTTCCCACAAACGTGGTGGCTGTCCGGTACGAAGCTGGAAAAGAACCCACGAAACTCCCCCGACCACTCACCGATGAGAAGACTCTCAACCAGGAACGGAAACGCATCCGGGAGACGGTTCCGTACGTCGCGCCGCTGCAACCCATCGGCTATTCCCTGATGGACGAGTGGGTTCTCGGCTTGCCGGAAGCGCGAACGGATTACTCCGACTCCGCTGTTGCTGCTTTCCGTCTGTGGTTGAAAACTCAGTATCGTGACATCGCTGCTCTGAATGCGGAGTGGAGCAGCAACTTTGCCACATGGGGTGACGTGCAACCCGCTCAACTGGAACAGGCGCGCGAGGGTCTCGACCTCGCCAACGTGGATTGGTCGAAGCTCAACCTGTCCTCCTTCGTGGACTACCGCCTTTTCATGGACACCGTCGGCCCGACAGCCTTTGTGGACTTCGCCCGCACCATTCGTGAACTCGACCCGGGGGCCAAAGTGGGGCTCTGCGGAACCGAATCGAGCAGCACGTGGTTTGGGCACGACTGGTTCCATCTCTGCAACGCCCTGGATTTCGTCGTGGGCTACGGCGACGCCGGGCCCGTCCCCAACATCACCAACTTCCGAGGCTTACAGCGGGAATTTCAGCGATCCTTCCTTCAGCCCGGTTCTCTACTGGGCTGCTGGGTCGGGTACAGCGAAAGCGACTTCTACCGGGAGCAGGCACTGAAACTGCTGCTGCACGGGTTCCACGGGATTGCCTATTTTGCAGGCGACCCTTCGGCCTACGAAGACTTCCCGTACCTCAACTACGATTTCACGCTGAGCCGTCGCGCGCTCATCTCTGGCGAGGGTGTGCGGGAGATTCGCCAGGGCTTGGACCAGCTTCTCTGGAACAGCCAGTGGGACAACTCCGGCATTGCGATCTACCTCTCGCAGTCCAGTCTGCACGTGGCATCCGCCCTGGGGCAGGAAGGCAAGTGGGGAGATAACTGCGTTGCCATCACCCGCGCCGTGGAAGACGCGGGCTTTCAGTATGACTTTGTCGCCTCCGAACAGGTGGAGAAAGGCGTGCTGAAGGAGCGCGGGTACAAGGTTCTGATCTTGCCGGGCGTTGCCTGTCTCTCCGATCCCGAACTGTCCGCCATCCAGGCATTCATCGCTGCAGGCGGCGCGGTCATCTTCGACCAACTGCCCGGAGAGCTGGACGGACACGGGAAGAGTCGCTCTCAACCCCCGCGGTTCGAGGGTGCGAAGGCCGTTCCGTTCTCGATCGTGGCTGACCGATCCGCCAATGCGGCGGCGATGCGTTCTGCGCTTGACAGGGCCGGACGCGCGGCGCCGGTGCAGGTTGATTTCGACGACAAGACCTTCCTGCCGACGGAGACCATCCTCCACCGCAACGGGGATCACCTGCTGGTCAGCCTGCAGACCGATGTTGCCTCGTGGAATCAGCCGAAGCCGACGGCGCGCATCACACTGCCGCTACAAGGTTTCGTCTACGACGTTCGAGAGGGCAAGCCCCTCGGAAGAATGCAGACGGTGTCGGCTGTCCTCGACCCCATGCACATCCTGCTCTACGCCGTCCTGCCGTATGAAGTCAAGAGCATTGCCGTGGCGCCCAGCGCCAAGATGGTGAAGCAAGGTGCGGGGGCCAACCTTCGGGTTTCCGTGATCGCCTCCGCTCCGGCAGGAAGACACTTCGTGCGAGTTTCGGTTCAAGCGCCCGACGGTCAGACGCGCCCCGGCTTCGCGAGGACGGTGCGATGCGACGCTGGTAAGGAGGAGACTACGTTGCGTTTCGCTCTGAATGACCCAATAGGGGTATGGAAGATCACCGCGCGCGATGTGGAGACAGGTGTCACGAGTAGCGCGACGATGGAGGTGACGAAATGAGGTTGCTGCGGTGGCGAGACGCACTCCTCGCGCTGGCGATCATCGGGCGCGCCCAAACTTCGTCCCTGTCCGCTGAGGATTCACTGTTCGACCTTCGGGCGGAGGCGCGGCAAGAGGTCGCCGCGGCCGCTCGCGTCGAAGTGAAGACAACAACCACCGAGCAGGGCAAAGGCGAAGCGAAGGACATGCAGGTCGAGAAGAAGACAGTCGCGCTGTCAACAGGGGAGGCGGTCTACACCCTCGAATACGTGTGCGCTACGGACGAAGCCACCGGCCGCCGATTGGAGCAGGGCATGACCCTTTCGGAGCTTGGCATGGCGACGCCCGCCCCCGCTAACTGGTACCAGGGCGGGTTCATTGATGTGGTACTCGATGGCGAAGGACTGGTTCACGTCCCCGCGAAGATTGATACGCTCCAAGTGCCCGAAGGCTCTGCGGCCACGCGCTTCACCTGGTCGCACCCTCGCGGCGAGGTCACCGCAACGTTTCGCACGTTGTCCTTCGATTCCGTTCTGTACGTGACTCTCGGTCTGCCTGCGGCTGCAAGTCGGCGCGTCACCTTGCTCTGCTACCCCAATTCGTTCCAGCTTCCCCGCAACCGGTGGATCACTACACCCAATCGTGACGTGCAACACCGGGACAACCTGATCGAGACTCTGGGACGTGAAGAACGCGACTGGGTACTCTATTCCGACCGCTCTGCCGACCTGGTAGCTGCGCCAACAACCGGACCGTGCGCGCTGGTTCTGCTGCCCGACCAGATGGAGTCCGTCCGGTTGGCGATGGGCCGCCCCGAACGCCCCGACTGGCCCGCGGTGCAAAACTACGGAATAATGACCGACCTGACGCCCGTCCCCGCCGTGACGCGCCTCTCCTTCGCGCTCATCGACTTCCTGCCCATGACCTGGACACAGGCGGAAGCGAGGCTACGCGAGGAAACCTCACGGGTACGGGAGATTCTGACCAGACTGCGCAAGAACGAGAACTGAAAAGGGCTATTGGAAGAGATGACAGTGCGTTGCAGGAGAAGCTAATCCTGCTCATCAACGCGCGCCTATTGGACATTTTCACAATACTTCACTCTTCTGCAAAGGTAACTACTCAGGTGCCAACGGCACCCGTAACGAGTATAATCACGAGGTCACTCCACCTCGTACCTGCACCACCGCGTCCCATTCCGCGCGGGTACCTCGACACGCAGAGACTTCCCACCCTTCAGCTTTCGCTTCGTCCCGCTGTCCATGTCTACGAGGCGGTATGTGACGTCCGTTTCCAGACCTGGCAGGACAACTTCCGCCGCATCGTCGTCCGACTCACAGCGGAAAACCATGAAGTAGCCTTCGCCCGTGTCGGGATCGTGGAACTGCACGCCGTCATATTCGCAGAGCGAGGTGGGGTTGAAGAGGGGATGGAAATCCTTCTGAATGAGGTGGCGAATGGACTTGTACTTCGCGACTTCATCGCGCAGCGTTGCCCGAATGGCGCGCGTCCAGAGGCGTGACTGCTCCGCGAATCCCAGCGTGCCGGCCATGCGAGAGCGGAGGATGCAGGGGGGATACCCGTCCCGGCGCAACGATGCGAGGCTCTGCGTTCGACGGGACTCATGCGTTGCCCACAGGAAGCAGGAGTTACCGTAATTCCCCGGCAGGACGCGGTTGAGTCCTTTCTGGAAGCACCGAATGGCGTCATAGGAGTGCGAGTTGTCATTCATCCAGGCCGAGTTGGCGCGGCGCAGCGTCCCGAGGTCCATGCGATGCCCGCCACCCGCGCAGGCCTCGACATGCACCTGCGGGCAGCGGTCGCGGAAATCGTCCAACAGCGCGAGCAGACCCGCGCCGTAACCCAGGTGCAACCAGCCCACGCGGTCCTCGGTTTCGTGCGCCTCCCAGAATGCCGCCGGACCGTCGTTGAAATCCCAACGGACCCACTGGATGCGGTACTTCTGCACCCATGACTCGAGGAAGTCCGCCACCTGCGAGCGCACCGACGCGTCCTCCAGCCGCAGCAGCAACTCTTCGTACCGCGTGATTCCGTAGAACTGGTTCTGTCGCTCTCCCGCGTCGCGGAACCAGTCGCGATGCCGTCGCCCCCAGTCGGAGTTCTTCATGGCAAACTCGATCTCCAGCCACGATCCAAACTTCATACCTTTCGCTTCCACGTAGCGGGAGAACTCCGCCATGCCGTTGGGGAAGCGGCGGCGATCATCCAGCTCCCAGTTGCCGATGCCGTTGCGGAAGTAACCCTCGTACCAGCCTGCATCGACGATGAAGTACTCCGCTCCCAGCTCGGCGTACGCGTCTGCCTCGCGCCGAAGAATGGTCTCGTTGAAGTCCGCGTTGTTGAGTCCGTACCAATGATTATAGAAGACCGGGGGCAGCGATGACGCGCCCTCGACGGGTCGCATGACGTGGTTCACGATGTGGCGACGCAGCGCGTTGCTGCCCGCGACGCTGTCTCCTGCTCGCGCGCTCACTTGGAAGAAGCCGATGTCCACCTTGGGGATCACCACCGATTCCCCCGGCTTGAGGTCGGTGCAGATCCAGCCGGGGTGCGCGTAGAGCGAAAGCTCTCGATGGCCACGGGTGTCTTCGCCCACACTCACATTCATGATCCACCGGCACGGCCATTCCAGCACCACCCACATCCCCGAACCTGTTTGAGGGTCGGTGAGGATAAGGTAGGGCATCGGCCCCTCCGTGGACCGGCCGCTCTCACGCCCGCCGATGAGCGTCAGACCTCCGTGCGGCGTCAGGTCGGTCTCGCTGACTCTGTAGGACGGCGGAGGATAGCACCCATCCGTGCTCGCGCCGCCGTGAACCGTCGTCACTCGTGGCAGCCCCATGCCGCGCAAATCGCAAGTGAGAAACAGCGGGAACGGGCCGCGGAATCCCTTGATCGTCTTCTTCCCGCGGTTGGTCATCCTGCCTTCCAGCTCCAATACGCTGGTGTCGCGGAAGGCTGTGTAACGCACGTCTGCCTCGAGCTCACTGACCATTGCCATCCATTTAGTGTCAATAACGGTCCGATCCCCGCATGTTTCCTGCTTATGCGACAAGGCCCGTAATCCGATGCGGAAAGCATCCGGCCCGACCGCATCCGTTGCCGCTGAGAAGATCGGGGATGGCTTCGGCCGCGATAGAAAAGCATTCGACAAATCTGGGAAGATTTCCTGTATAGGGTCAGTCATGATGTCACCGCTTCCTCAAACTGGCGTATCGCCTCGTCACGCTCAAGCCGCCGTGGCACGGATCGCCGGGGCCACGCTGTCGCCTGCCGACGCACTCCATATTGCCTCAATGGATGGTGATCTTCTCCTCCTCAGCCAAGCCACTTGCGAGGTCTGTCGCCCGTATCTTCCACACACCGGTGGGGTCGTTGATGGCAAAGGGAATCGCGAGGTTGCCGCTGTTCCCCTTGAGGGTGACGAACTTGCGGTACACTCTCACCCACGAGCCATCGGGGCGATGGACGTCGAGGCGGACGATGCGACCCTCGCCGGAGGGAAGGTTGATGGCGACTTTGACAGCAGTGCCGCGCTGGGCGAAAGCGGGGGCAGTGAGGCGAGGAGCCTTCAGGTCATCGCGGGACACGGCGAAGAGGTCGAAGCCGCGGCTGTCGGAGGGCGCAGTGATCGTGTCAGTCTCTCCGAGACTCTTCTGGTGCAGACAGTCGTAGACGTGCGCCTTCTCGCCCAACTTGATGGTTGGGGTATCCTTGTCCGACTTGCGTACGGAAGATAGCAGCGTCACTTTGCCTAACGCATGTGAGTAGACTCTCGCCGAACCGAGCGGCTCGACGGCAAACAGCGGACGCACTTTGGCCGTATCGAGCAGCGCGCCCATCAGATCCCTCGCCGAGGAGAGTCCCGCCTCGCCACGCGAGATACGCTCCGCGATCGATCCGTTCAGAAAGACGGCCGCGCCTTTGCCGACGCGTCGCTGGGTCAGCACGGGGATTTCCCCGCTGGACAACACGACCTCTGCGCCATCAGCGCGGAGGGATGCGTCGGCTTTGATGCCAGTGAGGTCCACGGTGACATCCCTCCCAAGCAGGTTCCCCTGACCCTTCACAGCGACCGGCTTCACCTGCGACGCGCCCGTGCGCTTGACGCCAAGCAGCCCGTCCAGTTGGCCCATCTCCAGCATGGCGCAATGGCCGTCCATCATACCGGCGGAGCCATCTGCGAAGAGCACGCCACCTGCCTCCACGTACTTGCGGAGCGCCTCGGCAAGCTGCAGACTGAGAGCGGTGGACATCGGCAGCAGGAGCACTTTCACTTCTTTCGGGTCCAACCCTTGGGTCTCCAATTGACGCGTGGTGACGAACTTGTAGTTCACGCCACTGGCGTCCAGCGCGGAGAATTGCGCCAGCGCCTCCTGCCTGGGGGGTCCAAAGGGAGCATAGAACAACCCGGCGTGCTCCGACGGCTGCGACCAGAGCAGCGCCACTCCGAAGTCCTTGGAGGTCGCGGCGGAGATGAGCGGCCCCGGCGTCTCGTAGATCTGCCGCAGGTCGGGAATTATCTGCTCGAAGTAATCCGCCCACGACAGGTCCGAGGCGACATTGGTCTCGTGGTGGCCGAGGTGACCATCGAAGAAGTAGTTCGTATTCGTCACGCCCTCGAACACCTGTCTCCAGAAATGCTTCACGGAAGCCGGACGGTCGAGTGTCCCGCCGTGATAGCCGCCCCACCACATGCCGCGCACCAGCGACCGCGGCGCCAATGACGCAAGCAAGACGTCAATGCGCCGGTCGGAGTAGGGTCCCCACATCTTCAATCCTTGCAGCGTCTCCTCCAAGTCGCCTGGCTCCGAACCTTCCGCGCCCACGCGGGCGTTCGGGTCCATCGCCTCGAACGCGTCCCTGAACTCGTGCACCGAGCGCGCATAGAGGTGCTCGATGAAAGCGAGACGCTCGTGCTTCTGGGGGAACTGCTTCGGGTCGGTCGCCTTGCCCCAGTCGACGGGCTGAATCTCATCGAAGGACGCGAAGGTTGTTTGCCATACGCGATTCAGTTCTTCGAGACTCCCGTACTGCTTTTTCAGGAACTCCCGGAACGTGGTCACATCACTCGGAGCCAACGCCTGGTCCGGTCCGCCGGTGAAACACTCGTCGCCGAGGGAGTAAACGTAGACTCCATACTGAGAACAGGCACGGTGGCGCTCGATGACGTCGGTCACCATCCTTTTCATCACCTCGGGGTTCGTGACCGTTCCTTCCTTGCCGTCAGTCACCGGCCCGATGCGCGTGGCGTAGCTGCACAGTTGCATGTCGGCAAGAGCAGCGAAGCGCGCAGTACTCTCATCTTGCGCGGTGCCCACAAGGGTGATGTTGAAGCCGATATCGCGCTGGCGACGAAGCTGGTGCAATCCATCGAGTCCATGCTCCACCCCTCCCCAGAGCAGCGACGGATACTCTGCGGGTTCCTTGCGCCGCACGATGAGCAGCGCCTGCCGCGAATCAAACGGTACGCCTGCAGCGGCATTGCCGCCCGCGGGCAGCAAATCAACCCTCACCCACTGCGCTAACGCGACGACGAGGTCCAGCGGGACGCGCGCCTTTGTTTCCGTCGCCCCCACGGCAACGGGATAGACCGCGTTCGCCACCTGCCGGCCGTACGTGTCCGTCGCGCGAACTGCCAGTTGTCCCGCAGTGGGCAGCGGCGCGGAGAACGTGACGTTCAACTCCGCCGCACGGTCACCCAACTCGTGGAATCGGTTGTCGAAGCTCATGTCGGCGATGGTTACCGGCGAGGCGACGGTGAAACCAAAGGCGCCGTACTGCTCGACGCCCTTCGCCGACTTGAGCCACACGTCGCAGAAGTGCGCGCCGGTAGACAGGACCGGGATCGCAAGCGGCAGGTCGTTGTCGCCAGAATTGATCGTGACCTTTCGTTCATTGCGCGATTCCTCTTCGCCAAACGGATTACGGATCGCGGCGACGACCGCAAGCTCCGCGGGAGCTTGGAGAGTGGAGCTCAGCTTCACACTGACATCAGTGTTCGGCAGGTCCCCGCGCTCGAAGGCCGCGCCCTCCGGCATCTCTTTCCACGTGAAGTCGGGCTTGAGGGAAGCTGTAGCCCATTGCAAAGCTCGGAGGAACAGAGAGTAGTGGTAGTTGCAGTAGACCTCATCCTCCGGCTCGATGCCAAAACCATACGGACGGATAAGCGCGACGCGGCCGCTGCCGAACGTCGCCGTCTGGACAACGCGTGCAGGCATGTCCTGCCACTTCGCCGCGCCGTAGCTCTTCATCTTCTCTGGCAGCGAGTACGCGGGCAGCGCGGAGAACGGCACTCCCGTCGTGATCGCCGCTCTGCCTTCCGGCGCGGGTTTGGTGGGCCATGGCAAGGCGCAGTCCGCGGCAATGAGACCCGTGCCGCCCTGCACCTGCCGCAGCAGGTAGTACTGCGCCTGCTTCGGCAGCCAGTTGCCGTCGAAGGCAATGAGAACGATGGCATCGTAGGGCTGCGACAGCTTGTCGATGGCCTCCTGTTCCTTCTCCGGCGTGCGGGAGCCGGCGATGTTGCTCTCCCAGTAGTCGCGTTCCCTTTGGTCGGGGGCGTACAGGAAGGCTGTGTAGTCCAGGTCCATTCGCTGCGCCAGTTCCACAATCGTCCGTCCGTAGATGCCCGGTCGTCGCACGAGGAAGAGAACCTTCGGCTTCCCCTTCGCGTTGGGTTTCAGCCATTTGATGTGCGGAGTCTCCACTACCATGCGGACCTCGTGGAGGTACGTGCCGTCATTGCGACCGGGAGGAGGGGCCGCGTCGGATGCGGAGATAAGCGCTCCGAGAATCATGCCTATTAGAAAGAACGGTCTCTTCATGTCTTGTTCCTTTCGTATGGTGACCTTTGTTGCATCTTCCACACGGCGGCGAAACCGCAACCAAACAGGGCCGGGAAGAATGGAAGGATGGAAGCATGGAAGAGGCCCGTCGCGTCCACGCATCCAATCATCCATTCTTCCTCCCACAATCGTCCCATGAGTGTCGTGCAGGATCTACGCAAAGTGCGTGCATGTCACGACCGGAGACTCTACTTCTCCAGTGCCTGCGCGATGCGCGCTTCGAAGCCAACATCTTTCGCCAGCGCCGCGGCTTCCGCGAGTTTGGCGGAGAGCGACTGAATGCGCGTCCCATCCGCTCCCACGGCGGCTGCCTGCTTGGCCTCGTCGAGCATCGCCTGTAAAGGTGTCAGCTTCACGAGCAGGTCCGCGCGCTTCTTCGCGTCGGACAGCACCGCGGCTTCGAAGCGGGCCTCGGTGATCTGCTGGGAAGCCCGCGCGATGGCGGCATCAAGCGATGGTCCCGCGGCGCTGAATTGCAGCAGACCCACGGGAGAAACGAGCCGCCACTGGTCGCCTTTGGTCTTGCGGACCGAGTCGACCAGTTTGCCGAACGCCGATAGGAATCCGCCGCCGAAGCAAAGGTAGCCGAATTTCTCCGGATGATTGTACGAGGCGCCCATGGTCCACGAAGCCCAGTTCTTCCCCGAGAACCGCAACACCTCGAATCCCCACATCGAGCCAGGCTCAGGTTTCACCCCAAAGTCTTGCCACGGGACCGACATCTCCAGGGACCAGGCTTTGTCCGTCACCAGCGTCGCAACCTTCGCGTTCGTCGCAGTCCAGGAATAGTCGATGCCCGCGTCGGTCTGGCGGAAATCGGTCACGATACCCGCGCTGCTGACGATGAATTTGAAGAAGTGGCCGTCGCTGGCGGGGTCGAAGTAGATTTCCGTGCTGTCGTCCATCCAGAGGTCCGGGTCGTCTCTCCCCGCGTGATTCGCCTTCAGGGCTTCGTCGCTGTCGTGGTAGAAAATGGCGGTCAGGTACAGGGACTCATCGTCACAGCCGGCCCGGAACTCACTGCGGCTGCCAGCAGGCGTGGGAGTTTCCTGCAGGAACTTGTATGGAAGCTCCGCCCACGATGCAGCCTTCCATGCCGCATCATCGGCCTTGCCGTCGATGGTGAGAGGCGCGGACAGTCGAAGACAGTCATACAGAACCACCTCCTCCGTCGCAAGGCAGAAAGATGCCGTCAATAGGCAGAGAAGCGCAAGAAGCGTTGCGATAATTCGGTGCATGGTGAAGGAGTTTCCTTTTTCAGTTTCGCTTCGTCGCTTCATTGCCCAACTGGAGAGCATCCGTCGTTTCCGGAAAGAGCTTCCGAAGTGGTTCAGTCATGGGATCACCGTCTTTCTGAAAGGTGTGCGTGCGGTCGGCATGAATGGATCGGTCTGGTCTATGCCTTGGGACGCTTCGAGAACGCATCGTCCTGGAAATTGAATTCCTCCGCTATACCGAGGAGGTAGCTCCAGGATATCTCGGGGTTCTTCCCGTGAACTCTGAGGGGATAGGTGTGCTGCCGCTCAGAGCCACGAACCAGTCCTCGCACTTTGATGGGATATTTGCCTCGACCGGTGCTCTCAATACTCAGCGCGTACTTCTTCAAGATGCGGCGCAACTCGCTCAACCTAAGCATAGGTGAGAGCTACCTTTTCATGGTGGCGCACGGCCCTGCCCAGCGCGGACCGGGCCCGGGGCGTGAGTTTTATTGTCTCCCTTTGCTGCGCGCTGGCACGAAGCTGGCAGAACATCCGCCAGTACTTCTGCGAGGCGGGCTTGAAGAGGCTTTGTCCCTCGGGGAGGTCTTCAAGATAAATGAGGATGGCCTCACGTATGTTTTCTTTGCACTCCTCAAGGGTCTGTCCACAGGACATCACGCCTAAATCCAGACAGCGGATGTAGAATTCTCCGGACTCAAACGTCACCAGAAAGTCAAGCCTGATCCGTCCCAAACCAGGGAGCCTCATGAATCCCGTGAGGGACTCACTCGGGATGACCTCCTGTTGGGATTGCGTAAGGGGTCTATTCTCCGTCATCCGCTTTCACCTGCCCTGTATTTCGGTATCCGGTACGTATGAATCGCTTCGTGGCGATAGTAAACCACAATTGCGTGGACGAGTCAAACTCCGACACTGGCCCGATGGCGGACGGCATCCACGGCTTGCGATGACGACGCAATACCTTGCATGACACTCACAAACTGTCTTCCAGACATTGGTGGAGGAAGTGATTTACCATCTTCTCTGTAAAGAGCGATAGTCTCTTCCACGATTTCACAGAGATCGTCGAAGACTCTCCTCGATTCGCTACCGTGACACCCTCCGTAGAACAACTCCGGGCAACTGCCAAGAAAGCATCCATCACTGTCCGACCACTCGATCAGTTTGACGTATCTGTCTGCCGCATTCATCTCTTGGACTCCTGTATCGCGAGGCGAACCGCTCTCTCCTGGTAGTCCAGAGCGTCGTCTCCTCCGAAAATAAACCGCAAAGACGCAAAGAACGCAAAGGCTCTTTGCGGCCTTGGCTGCTTTGCGGTTAAAAAGAACTCTCTCCCATTTTCATCTTCCGTGGTGACCGAGCGGTCATGGGCGATTCCTTCGCGATGAGCGGTTATCTGCCGTATGCCGTAGCCGTAGGTTAGAGCTGTGCTCTAACTTGGGCGTCAAACCTGGAGGTCTAACCCTGCTGGGCCGCGAGATTAGGCGTGGACGATGATGGTGCTCTGACTTGGGCGTCAGACCTGGAGGTGTAACCTACGGGGTTCACGGTGAATTCTCAACCTTAACGAGTATACGAAGTTTCTGTGGCTTCCCTTCCCGCCTCGGTCGATGAAACCGGCCCGACGGAGGTCAGCGATGAGGGAGCGCACCTTTCTTGGCATAGTTCGGCCACAATCAACCGCGGCGGTGTTCCACCGGTTTGCTGTTGATGCATTGTACGGCGGCAGTGCGCTGCTGTCAACTGGCCCCTTGCATCACCCACCCGAACGACCTACGGCGGAGGAAAAACCGGGCGAACATCGACCCGATTGGTGTGGGCACGTCTTCGCTGAACGCCCTGAAGTCCAACGGGATCCATGTGGTTTCGGTGAACTTCGCGAAGGAATCGCACACGCTGGACCCGTCGGGCCGATACAAGGTGCGGAACCTGAGAACCGAAGCTTACTGAAAATTTCGGAAAGCCCTCGAACCGGACACCAGACCGACAGTTTGTCCCCCTCTCTATAGAATGCTCGCGCAGGAGTGTCGCCGCAAAGTGATAATGTCTGGTTTTAGCAAGATAGAAATGTCCGGTATCCTGAGGGTCTCGAAAGGAGGTCCTCATGAGGGAAGAAAGGACATTTCAGTTGAGCAACAAAGAGCTAAAGCGAGTAGTGGTTGTGAGGAAGGTAATCGAGAAAGAGTTGACGCAGGTTCGTGCGGCGGAGTTGCTGGGACTGTCGGAGCGGCAGGTGGGTCGTCTGACAGTTCGGATGCGGGCCGAGGGCGA
>Ga0210049_1002025_pt1 | contig 19078 bp, 16 predicted proteins | sample CryGeyCG2014_300_2_FD_183964 | JGI IMG/M metagenome (GOLD analysis project Ga0210049, IMG submission 183964) | Groundwater microbial communities from aquifer - Crystal Geyser CG06_land_8/20/14_3.00 (SPAdes) (version 2) | ecosystem: Environmental > Aquatic > Deep subsurface > Groundwater | place... | reverse complement strand
CAGGTGGCGGGGCGCAGACCGCCATTCGCTGTTGGGCGGAAAGTTCACTGGCGATCCAGGCGACATCCACCGCTGCGCCGGCCAGTGCCCCAATAGCTGCTCCTAGTCCGGGGTCTCCTGCGATGGCTCCGATAGCAGCTCCCAATCCCGCGCCGACCATAGTTCCGCAGCCAATAGAAGCTGCGGCGAAGGCCAGCAAGCACACGATAGAAAGAACTCGAGTTTTCCCTTTCAATTTTATTCCCTCCTTTGATGGAAATTCTATCACAGGGAAATAAAAAAGCTATTACTGGGTGTGGATAAGTAAAATGTCAAAACGAACAATATATTTCCAAACACATTTTACACCGCGTCAAATTTATATTTTGATAAATTTTTCCTATTGACAAGTTTTTTGCAGGTGCTAGTTTTCTATGTAGAGAAGTTTTTTTTACAAAACCTCCCAGCGGGGAGGAAATTTCTGCCGAAAGGCGAGGAGGAAGGCAATGAAACGGAAATGGGTTAAGGTTGTTTGTATGACGTTGATGTTGGCGCTGTTGGGCGCCGGCGCGGCCTGGGGAGCGACTAAGAACGGCGATACCGGGCGCTATGCGTTTCAGGACTATGAAACCTTAAAACCCGGTCTCTTTGTTCTGGATCCGGTTATGCGCCGGTATGTGGACAGCGGCTACAAAGCCTACTGGGCCGGGCTGAAAGCCCAGGAGCCGATTGTGGCGAAAGCGGCGGCAGATGCTCTGAAAAAAGTGCATATGTATCGCACTTTAATGCTGTATTCGGGTGTGGCGACTATTCCCGGCTATATGGTCGAAGTGGGAAATGCCCGTTCTGTTGCCTGGGTCGCGGCTGACAACTGGGCGCTGGCACATGGTAAGCCGGCTCCTTACGGTTGCGCAGCTTACTCTGAATTCTTAAGCATTCCCTATAGCGTGAGGAATATGCCCGGAGGGCCTGCTCTCACCCTGGTCACAGGCGCTTTTACCGGGTTTAACCGGAGACTCGACCCCCTGACTGGAATGGGCCTCAACAGCTCTCTGCTGGTAAATGCGGCCATGTGCGGGTTCAAAGCGGCCACATTTTATCTGTTCCTGGATACGGGGAGCGGCGTTGAAATTCTGGCCCGGCCATGGATCCATAACTACATGGTCTGGGACGCTCTGACGGATATCCCGGCCAACTGGATTGTCGACGCCGCCTACAGCTTCAAGGGTGTGCCTTACGGGCAACTATTCGAGTATCAAAACAGCAATACTCCCGTGGGCGCCACCGGCAAATTCGGCAAGCAATATAAGGCCATGAGCAAGTTTGGCCAGCTGGTTTTTTAGGCCCGGGATGCCTGGGCGCCATCAAGGCTCGTTGAGTAATCTTTTCTCCGGAGGGAGGAGGGAAGCTCAATGAGCCTTTTTTTATTTTGGAAATGTGGTAAAATAAATCAGAAATTTTAAGCAGTCCGACCGCAGACAAAAAGGAATGCGGACGGACCGCGTTGATATTATGCCATTTGAAAAATCCGTCGGGGCGGTGGTGTTCCGGCGGCCCCGCACTTTTTCGCAAAAGATGAAAAGGGGCTCAAAAGTGCGGGATAAAGAGAAAAAGAAAATTTTATATTTAGTTCTTCTCAAAACTCCGCGCAAGCCGAACGCGTCGGATTATTGGGGATTTCCGCAGGGGCATATCGAAAAAGGGGAAACGTGGCAAGACGCGCTCAAAAGAGAAGTGCGGGAAGAAACGGGACTTAAGGATTTGAAAATAATCCCCGATTTTTACGCTTGGGTGAAATATTTTTACCGGGCAGTCGGAGAAGAAGCAAAAAAGAGAAAAAGAAAAAATGTCGGCCTCAATATTTTCAAAATTTCAACTTTTTATCTGGCTGAAGCGAAAACTGAAAAAATAAAATTATCGCATGAACATATTGATTATCAATGGCGGGAATTCAAAAAGGCATACGAGCTTCTGACTTTCAAGCAGACGAAAAAAGTACTCGAAAAAGCGAATCAGTTTTTGGCCCGCCTGCAACGCTTTGCGTAGCAATAGCGGGCAGGTAGCTGGTATTTGAGCTTTATTTTTTCCTTTTTCTGTGCTATAATAGAACTATAAAAATCAAACTCTTTATTCAATGTCCATTCGTCGAAAGATTTGGATAAAATTTTGTCTAGTCCTGATTCTTTTCCTGACGGCGGCTCTGATCGCCTGCCCAAAACCAATTCAAAAACCGGCCTGGCTCGGGAATTTTTTGTCACGCCTCAAAATCAACCTCGGCCTTGATCTTCAGGGCGGGATACATTTGATATATAAAGTTGATACGAGCGGAGTGGAATCGGGAAAGGTTCAAGACGCGCTTAACGGCTTGCAGGATGTGATTGAAAGAAGGGTAAATGCTTTTGGAGTAGCCGAACCGCTCATTGAAACTTCAAAATCAGGCGGTGAGCAGAGACTAATCGTAGAGCTCGCCGGCGTGAAGGATATCGAGGCTGCCAAAGCGATGATCAAAGAAACGCCGTTTTTAGAATTCAAGAAGTTAGCCGAACAACAGCCGCCGGCCGAACAATCGCAGCTTTCCGAAGAAGACAAAAAATTCAACTATGAGCAAAAGAAAAAAGCGGAAGATTTGCTTAAACAAATTCAAGGCGGAGCGGATTTCGCGGAGCTGGCCAAGCAAAACTCGGAAGATCCGGGATCAAAAGACCAGGGCGGCGATTTGGGATTCGTGAAACGCGAAACTTTTGTTCCGGAGTTCGACAAGGTTTTGTTTGACAGCGATCTCCAATCCGGACAGGTGTATCCGCAAATAGTCGAATCGCAATTTGGATATCATATTATAAAAAAACTCGAGGAGAGGGGAGATGGAGACGATAAGGAGGTTCACGCCCAGCATATATTGCTCACAAAAAAAACTCTGCCAATTGAGCCGCAGATGCCGGCTTTCATCGAGACGGGACTCACCGGAAAAAATCTCAAACGAGCCGATGTTCAGTTTATGTCCCAGAGCGGAAAGCCGGAAGTGGGGATTGAGTTTGACAGCGAGGGAGCGAAAAACTTTGCCCAGCTGACCAAAGAAAATATCGGGAAGCAAATTGCCATTTTCCTTGACGGGCAAGTCATCAGCGCGCCGACGGTGCAAACCGAAATCACCGACGGGAAAGCGGTGATCACCGGAAATTTTTCGCTCGACGAGGCCAAAAAACTGGCCCAGAGGCTGAACGAAGGGGCGTTGCCGGTTCCGATAACTCTCATCGGTCAGCAAAGCGTGGAAGCCTCGCTCGGAAAAATTTCACTCGAAAAAAGTCTTAAAGCCGGAGCGATTGGGATTGTCCTGGTTATGATTTTTATGATTTTTTATTACCGCTTTTTGGGGCTTGTCGCTTCAGCGGCGCTGATAATTTACACATCAATTATGGTGGCTTTATTCAAGATATCCGCCGGAACGCCCTGGTCAATCACCTTGACGCTGGCCGGGATTGCCGGATTTATTCTTTCCGTCGGAATGGCGGTGGATGCCAATATTTTGATATTTGAGCGGACGAAAGAAGAAATCAGAAAAGGCAGGAGTCTTGCCGGCGCGATTGACGAAGGTTTTCACCGGGCCTGGCCGAGCATCCGCGACAGTAATATCTCAACGATGATCACTTCGCTCATTTTGATTTGGTTCGGGACGGGGTTTGTGAAAGGATTCGCGGTGACACTCCTTATTGGAGTTCTTGTTTCGATGTTCACGGCAATTGTTCTCGTTCGGACTATTCTTTCGGCGGTCGTGGGGGAATGGGTGGAGGGACGCAAAGAATTGATCATTGCTAAGGAAAAAATAATTGAGGACGAGTCACATTAGAATCGCGGAAAATCATAATTTTCCGCTCACGTTATATCGTATGTATAAAATTATAAACAAACGCAAATATTTCTATGTCTTCTCCGGCGCATTGGTGCTTTTAAGCGTCATCGCTCTTTCCGCTTGGGGACTGAAATACGGACTGGATTTCACGGGAGGAACACTGGCAGAATTTTCCGCCAAAGGCGGACCAGCCTCTGGCTGGCAAATTGATGAGGTAAAGGGTGCATTAAAAGAAGTTGGAATCGAGGATGCAGTTATTACTCCGACGCAAAGTAATTCCTTTCTCATTCGCTACGGAAATTCCGACGACGGAAAAAACAAAGCCGTTCTTGCGAAAATGCGGGAGAAATTTCCCGAAATTAAAAACACCCGCCTCGATTATATCGGCCCCTCGATTTCTTCGGAGCTGAAGAAAAAAGCTTTTTGGGCTTTGGGAATTGCCGTGGTTGGGATTGCTCTCTACATCGCCTATGCCTTCCGGCAGGTTTCCCGGCCGGTTGGGTCATGGAAATACGGCGTTGGAGCGGTCATCGCGCTCGTTCATGATGTTTTGATAACCGTTGGAATATTTTCCGTTCTTGGGCATTTCTTGAATATTGAAGTTGACACTTCTTTCATCGCCGCGCTCCTTACCATTTTGGGTTTTTCCGTTCACGACACGATTGTCGTTTATGACCGGACGCGGGAAAATCTTATGCGGGGAGGCTCAAAAGAAGAATTCGAAGAGACGGTCAATCGCAGTCTCAATGAGACAATGGCTCGTTCAATAAACACGTCTCTCACGGTCATTATTACCCTTCTGGCGATTTTTATCTTCGGCGGAGAGACGATCAAAAATTTCACCCTGGCGCTTCTCATTGGAATAACTTTCGGGACTTATTCTTCGATTTTTGTTGCGTCTGCCCTGATGGTGGATTGGTGGAAATATAGCGTAAATTCCAAGTGAAAAATATCAAATTTCAAATCAAGCCCTAAATCCAAAGTTTAAAATTTCGAAATTTAGACATTTGAATTTGATTTGAAATTTGAGCTTTGAAATTTGAGATTATTCCTTGTTCTTTCAAAATCCCTGAATTTACCCAAAACTCTTGACAGTCTGACAACCCTGTATTATGGTTGTATATCAAGCTAATTTGAGCTAATATGACTAATAAGCAAGCTAAAATGCAGGTTATAAGAAATATGGTAAATTTAAGGGGAAAAACAGAGGTTATTCAAAAAATTCCGGTGAAATCGGATAGTGTCCGCTTGATGATTGGAGCGCTTCTTGCGCCTTTGAGCGCCAAGCAAAAACTGGTCATTTCCAGCCGCTTTGGTATTTCCGGCGGAAAGCCGCAGACTCTGGAAGCGATTGGAAAGACGCTGGGGATTACCCGGGAGAGAGTTCGGCAGATTGAATCTGGTGCCCTGGATAATCTTCAAAAATCCCAAAAGGGCCTCGAAGCAAACGCCACAATATCTCTTATAAACGAGATTGTTGCCGCAAAAGGCGGAATCGTGAGGGCCGACACCCTTGTCAGAGAAGTTGCAAGCCAGCATCCGGAGAACGCCAAAGAAAACGGAGACAAGGAGAAAAATCAGCTTATCGAACTTGTTTTTCCGGTGGCCGGCCTCAAGAAAGTGAAAGGCAATAGAGAACTGCACGATTCCTGGGCGGATAAAAACTTCAACTCGAAGAAGTTTCAGGAGGTAGTTGATGTTGTTGAAAGATTTTTTGAAGATAACAAAAAATTGCATTCCGGCGAGGATCTGGTGAAAAAACTGGAATATACGGAACTGCTCAAAAAGAATCCGGATATTGCGCCGGGGCAGGTTCTCAACTTTTTGGAAGTTTCGAAAAAATTCGATAAAAATGTTTTCGGAAACTGGGGCAAAGCAAAGTGGCCCCTGGTGCGGCCGCGGGGAGTGCGGGAAAAAGCGACGCTCGTTCTGCTCAACCAGAAAAAGCCTCTTCATTTCCGGGAAATTTCGCGTCTCATAGAAAATTTCGGGTTGAGCCGAAAGAAAGTGCATTCTCAAACCGTGCACAACGAACTCATTCGCGACAAAAGATTTGTCTTGGTCGGGCGGGGCACGTACGCTCTTCGCGAGTGGGGATATGAGGAAGGCACGGTAAAAGACGTAATTGTTTCGCTCCTGAAATCCGCCGGAGGATTCCTGTCAAAAGAAAATATCATAAGCGGAGTTCTCGGGAAAAGAAAAGTGAAAAAAGCGACAATCGCGGTGAATCTGGCTGATAAAAATACTTTTTCGAAAAAAGCGGACGGGTACGGATTAAGATAGTTTCAAGCAGGTTTACGAATTACAAATTTTATTCGGATATACGAATTCGTATATTAGTATAAGATTCGTAATTCGTAGATAGGTTTATAAAACAAAACTTAACAACTCGTATGGACTTCATACTATTTCTCAAAGAATATTTTCAAACAATCGGGCAAGCTGTTTCCGCCACTTGGTGGTTTGCGTGCCCGATTGTTTTGTTTTGGCTTTTTAAAGAGCTCTACTGGCGGTATGTCTGGATAGAATATAACAAGACTCTGAAATGGACCCTTCTTGAAATCAAGCCTCCCCGGAACATTGAAAGGAGCCCCAAAACAATGGAGCAGATTTTCATGATGCTTCACGGCATCTGGTCCACCCCGAGCTATTTTGATATGTACTTTAAGGGCCGGATTTTTCAGTCGATTTTCGCTTTTGAGATCCGAGGCGTGAACGGCGAAATGCATTTTTATATCCGAACGGAAAGCAGATACCGCAATCTGGTGGAAGCGGCGATATACTCCCAGTATCCGGAAGCCGAGATTGAAGAGGCGGAGGATTATATCAGCACCGTGCCTGCCAATATGCCGAATCCGAAATGGAATCTGTGGGGAACGGACTATAAGTTTTCAAGAGATGACGCCTATCCCATCCGCACCTATCACAAATTCCAGGAGGAGGTAACGAAGGGGATGATTGAGCCACTGGCCCCCTTGGCTGATGCTATCGTTTCTCTTCCCCCGGGTCATCAAATCTGGCTGCAGATTCTCGTAAGACCCATAAAAGATAATGAGTGGATGCCGGCTGTCCAAAAAGTGGCGGCAAAGCTTGCCGGCCGCGAAATAAAAAAAGAATCCGCCGCGGTCGTGAGATTTTTCAGCGAGGCAATTGATGTGCTGGTATCTTCAGTACAGAATATCTTTGGTCTTGTTCCGGAGAAAGAAGAGGAGAAAAAAAAAGAGGAACAGCCCCTGCAATTCAGGCTTACGCCGGTGGAAAAGGATATTTTGCAGGCAGTGGAAGAGAGTCTCAATAAAAAGGCTTTCAAAACGAAATTGAGGCTTGTTTATGTCGCTCCCCGCGATACGTTCAGAAAAGTTTTTTATCAGGCGGTGGACGGCTTCACTCACCAGTTCAACGATCTCAATCTAAATACGCTCACCAAAGACAATGAAACAAAAACTTATGCCAATTACTGGTTCAGGAAATATCGTATAACATGGGCGCAGAGAAAAATTTTCCGGCGCTATATCACCCGCGACAACGACGGACCGAATATGTTTTTGAACACGGAGGAACTGGCGACAATCTGGCATTTGCCGGATATGTCGGCGATGTCGCCGTCAATTGCCCGGATCGAAGCTAAAAAAAGCGGCGCGCCGCTCAATTTGCCAGTGGAATGAGATTCCAACATTCAATGTTAGGGTTTTCCTAACATTGAATGTTGAGAGTTGAGAGTAAAACCATGTCAGAAATAACAACCTTTGCCAAAACAAATTTCCGCGGACAGGAACGGGTTTTCGGGATCAAGGAAGATGATCGCCGAAGGCATTTTTACGTGATCGGAAAAACCGGAACCGGAAAGACGACCATGATCCAGAATATGGCCATTCAGGACATTCAGGCCGGCCGGGGAGTGGCCGTGATTGACCCGCATGGAGAATTCGCGGAAACGGTTCTCAAAGCCATTTCCTCAAGCCGGATCAACGACGTCATTTATTTTAATCCGGCCGACCAGGAATACCCGATTGCCTTTAATGTCATGGAAAAAGTAAACACGGAATACCGGCACCTTATTGCTTCAGGCCTGGTGGGAGTATTCAAGAAAATCTGGGCTGATTCCTGGGGGCCGCGCCTGGAATATATTCTTAGAAACGCGATCCTTGGCCTTTTGGAGTATCCGGGAAGCACCCTGCTGGGAGTAACAAGAATTTTAGTGGACAAGAATTACCGCGACAGGGTAGTGGATAAAATCACTGATCCGGTGGTGAAATCCTTCTGGGTGGATGAGTTCACCAAATGGAACGAGAGAGTTCTTCAGGAAGTTATTTCTCCGATTCAAAACAAGGTTGGCCAGTTTCTCTCGAGCGCTCTCATCAGGAATATCGTCGGGCAGACAAAATCGGCCTTTAATATCCGGGATCTTATGGATGAAGGAAAAATACTGGTTATGAATCTTTCTAAAGGGAGGATCGGCGAAGATAACAGCGCGCTTCTCGGGGCGATGATGATAACAAAGATCCAGCTCGCGGCCATGGCCCGGGTGGATGTTCCGGAAGACCAAAGGCGGGATTTTTATCTCTATGTCGATGAGTTCCAAAATTTCGCGACTGATTCTTTCGCCAATATTCTTTCCGAAGCCCGGAAATATCACCTCGATCTGATACTGGCTCATCAATATATCGGCCAGCTTATCACCGACACTTCGACGCGGGTGCGCGATGCCGTTTTCGGAAACGTGGGAACAATTTGTCTTTTTCGGGTCGGAGCCGAGGACGCGGAATTTCTGGAAAAAGAGTTTGAGCCGGTCTTTATGGCGCAGGACCTGGTCAATCTTCCCAGCTATAATATCTATATCAAGCTGATGATAGACGGAATTGCCGGAAACGCTTTCTCGGCCGAAACTCTTCCGCCAGCCGATCTTTCCAAGACGGAAACAAGTGCCGAAAAGGTGATCCGGATAACGCGGGAACGGTACGGGACTCAAAGGGAGATTGTCGAGGAAAAAATTGCCCGCTGGAGCGGAATGGTGACGGAAAAAGATCTGGAAACTGACAGAAGCACGGCAGGAATCAGGAGAGATAAAGTTGAAACTATGAAAAATGCAAAAACAATCAGAGCGGCAGGAAAGCCGATAAAAAGCAGTCATCCTGCTTCAACAGCTGGCGATCGGAAAATGTATTCCGCAAAATGCGCTACCTGTGACGCGGACATCGAAGTGCCTTTCAAGCCTGACGGCTCACGGCCTACTTTTTGCAAAGACTGCCTCAAAGACTATCAGCGCCAGCAGGCCCGGGTTCAGCAGGTAAGAGGCAATAAGGTCGGGGACGAGAAAAGAACAGCTGGCAGGGAAAATATTCATCCGCAGAAAACAATAACTCTTCGCGAGGCAGTGAGGATGCCGCCGAAACCCTTCCGGCGGGAAAAAAGCGAACGACCGAAAAAGAAAGTCAATTTGGACGAAGTGAGAGAGCTAATCAAAGAAAGTCTGGAAAATAAAAAATAATTATCGGTAAGTCCGATAAGGCCTATCGGACTCATTTTTTATATGAAAGATTATAAAAAAGTCATTATTGCCCTTTCCGGCGGGGTGGATTCGGCGGTGGCGGCGGCATTGCTTAAGAAACAGGGATTCGAAGTCGCTGGAGTTTTTTTTCGTTTCTTTAGCTCCAGGACATCAAGTTTTCAAGCGAAAAAAATATCGAAAAAACTTGGAATTTCGCTGAAAATCATCGATGCGCGAAAAGAATTCAAAAAGCGGGTAATTGATTATTTTATCGCTTCGTACAAAAAAGGTCTGACGCCAAATCCGTGCGTGGCGTGCAATAAGGAAATGAAATTTCAAGTGTTGTTTGATTTAATGAAAAAGTATAAGGCGGATTATGTAGCGACGGGACACTATGCCCGCCTCGGGCGGGAATTTTCAATTTTCAATTTTCAATTTTCAAACAATTCTAAAATTTCTAAATTTTCAAATACTAAATTATTAGAAGCCAAAGACAAAAACAAAGACCAATCTTATTTTCTCTATCGCCTCACGCAAAAAGATTTGGCGAAAATTATTTTTCCCCTCGGAGATTATAGAAAATCGGAAGTGAAAAAAATCGCGAAAAAAATGAAACTGCCGGTTGCCGAAAACGAGTCGCAGGATATCTGTTTTGTTGCGGAAAATTCTATTGGTGATTTTCTGAAGAAAAATATCAAAAGTAAGATAGGGGAAATCAGGGAAATCGGGGGAAATATTTTGGGAAAACACAAGGGTTTGCCGTTTTATACCATTGGCCAGCGAAAAGGAATCGAAATCGGGGGAACGGGGCCGTATTGGGTAATTGGAAAAAATGTCCTAAAAAATGAATTGGTCGTGACAGATGATCCGAAAAAATTGTTCACAGATAAATTTTGGGTTAATCAGGTAAATTGGGTAAATCAGAAAGTCAAATTTCCGTTGCGCGCCAAAATTCGGATCCGCTACCGCGCCGAAAAGTTTTCTGCTATAATTAGAAAAGTAAGAGGTGAAAAGTTGGAAGTGAGAAGTGAAAGATTTTTGCGAGCCGTAACGCCGGGGCAAGCGGCGGTGTTTTATAAGAATGGCGAGGTATTGGGAGGAGGAGTGATAATTTAATTTCTACCTTGTCATTCCGAGCGGACCCTGAGCGAGCAGAGCGAGTCGAAGGGGAAGTGGAGGAATCTACGTGCATAAGCAAATGGCTAGCTATTGCGTACGGACGCGGATCCCTCGGCTACGTCTCGACTATTCGTCGAGACTCCGCTCGGGATGACAAAATAGTATTACTTAAATTTTTAAGCGTATGTCTCTACTCGACGACTACAATCAAAACATAAGCGATGAGAATTCGCAGGCAGTTGATCCTTCAGATATTCGCAAAAAACGGGCCGAACTTGAAAGACAAATCGTGATTGCCGATTCGGATCTCAAAAAACTGCTTCGCGAAAAGCAGGATCTGGAAGCTGACCAGCGAAGGCTCAAGAAAGAAGAGGAGCGCATCCGTGTTGACCGCGACGCGCTTGACAAAAAACTCAAAAAAATTCAGGATAACGTGAGGCTTTTGGAGGAGGAAACCCATAGCCTCAAGAAGAAACTGAAGGTTCTAAAATAGACTCGGGAGGATTAGGAGATGAAACCTAAACCAACGGCTGTTGTTGTGGATGACGTAGAGGCTGTCGGCCAAGTTAGCTGCCGACTTTTGGATAAACTTGGCTACCAAACCACTTTGTTCCAAAATCCCATTGAGGCATTAGGGTATCTGGGGGCATGTGGCCGGCTGGATGTACTGCTCACGGACCACGATATGCCCGAGATAGCTGGCCTGCAGATGGCCAGACGGGCCAAAGAAGCCAATCCGGACATTCGGCAAATTATCATTGTCTGCGGAATGGCTGATGACCTCATGCCGGAAAGAGCCTCTCTATGCGGGTTCGAATTTCTGGAGAAGCCATTTCGTGCCCACGAACTGGCGAGAAAAATTAAGCCGTAATTTTTTACAACCTGGGCTCATACGGACCGCCCTTTTACCCCCGGCTTTGGCTGGAGTTTTTCTTTACATTTTTCTGATATTAAGTTATTTTTATAATCACGGGCTATAATAAAATACCAAATACCAAATACCAAATACTATCTACCAAACTATGACTGCGAAAGAATTACGTCAAAAATACCTCGATTTTTTCAAGGAAAAAGGGCACGCCATTATTCCGTCGGCGCCGCTGGTGCCGGAAAACGACCCGACGGTGCTTTTCACGACGGCCGGAATGCATCCCCTGGTGCCGTTTTTAATGGGCGAAAAGCATCCGAAAGGAAAACGGCTGGCTAATGTTCAAAAATGCATCCGCACGGTTGACATAGACGATGTAGGCGATAATTGCCACAATACTTTTTTTGAAATGCTGGGAAACTGGTCGCTCGGGGATTATTTCAAGTGCGAGGCAATCGAGTGGAGCTTCGAATTTCTGACTTCGGAGAAGTGGCTGGGACTTGATCCGCGAAGAATATATGTGACGGTTTTTGAAGGCGATGAAAACGCGCCGCGCGACGAGGAGTCCGTTCGGATTTGGCAGGATCAGTTTACGAAGGCCGGAGTCGAAGTGGGAGTAACGGATGAAGACAAGATAGTTAATGATAAGAAAAGAATTATTCCCCTAGGAGCTGATGACAACTGGTGGGGGCCCGCCGGCGAAACCGGTCCTTGCGGACCTTGTACAGAAATGTTTTATGATGTTTCTCCTGAAAAAGGAGCACTTAATGGGAATTTTGAAAATTTAGTCAAAAATAACCGGCTACTGGAAATTTGGAATGATGTTTTTATGGAATTTAACAAAAAAGCTGATGCGACTTTTGAAAGAATGAAACAGCAGAATGTGGATACGGGCATGGGCTTGGAGCGGACAATGGTTGTGATGAATGGCAAGGACGATATCTTTGATACAGAAATTTTTCATCCCATTGTCAGGAAAATTGAGGAATTGTCGGGAAAAAAATACGGCGATGAAGAAAATCAAAGGCCAATGAGAATTATTGCTGATCACCTGAAGTCGGCTTCTTTTGCGGTTGCCGACGGCGTCGAGCCTTCCAACGTCGAACGCGGATATGTTTTGCGCCGCTTAATCCGGCGGGCGATTCGGCAGGGAAAAATTCTGGGAATTGAGGATAATTTCACGTCGAGAATCGCGGAAGTTGTAGCTGATATATACAAAGACGTTTATCCGGAGCTCGAGCGGGAGAAAAATAAAATAACTGAAGAATTGACACAGGAAGAAGTGAGATTTCGGACGACGCTCGAAAAAGGTCTCAAAAAAATCAAGGAAATCATCGCCGAAAGCCGAAAAGAGGAAAAAATTTCCGGCGAAAGGGCATTTTATCTTTTTTCAACCTATGGATTTCCGCTGGAGCTCACAAAAGAAATCGCCGCGGAGCACAATATTTCTGTTGACGAAGAAAATTATCACGAGGAATTCAAGAAACATCAGGAACTTTCGCGGACGGTCAGCGCAGGGATGTTCAAAGGGGGATTGGCCGACGCGGGCGAAAAGGCGGCGAAATTGCATACTGCCACTCATTTATTACTCGCGGCTTTGCGCCAAGTTTTGGGTAATCACGTTATTCAAAAAGGCTCAAATATCACCGGCGAACGGCTGCGGCTTGATTTTTCGCACGACAAAAAAATGACGCCGGAAGAAATTCAGAAGGTCGAAGAATTGGTCAACGAAGCGATTTCAAAAGATATTCCCGTCAAATGCGAGGAAATGACGCTCGATGACGCCCAAAAAGCGGGCGCGCTGGGAGTTTTCGGGGAGAAGTATGGCGATAAAGTGAAAGTGTATTCAGTTCTTGACTTCTCCCGCGAAATCTGCGGCGGCCCGCACGCGAACGCGACGGGAGAACTCGGAAAATTTCGGATAGTAAAAGAGGAGGCCAGTTCCGCCGGAGTGAGAAGAATAAAGGCAGTATTGGAATAGAAATGAATTAAAAAACGATGCCGTGGCCTCAAAGGGTCACGGCATTTTTACTGGTTGTTGGGAGTTTCCCTAAATGGTACCCGTAATACAAAGTTGCTTTTCTCCCCTCCATTCCTCAACTCTCCAGATGATAGCCGAGAAATACTCCTTCGTCGCCTTGAGCCATGCTTCCAGGTCCTCCATAGACTTACAAGGGTTCAAGAAGGGGGTGCCGTTGATCCGGATAGTTTTGGTGAAAAGAATAGTTTCCTCTTTCATCGTAGGTTCCTCCTCGGGGTGTTTGTTTATCTAAAAAAGTCTCCTGTTATTATTTTCCATAATTTAAAGGAATTTAGCAAGTTTCCATCCACTTAGACATTCGATGTCTAAGTTATTTTTTATACCGGAAAGAATGCAGAAGATTTCCGCTGGTCGAATATAAATCAATCTTCACGCTTTTTTTCTTGGCGTTCACGATCGCGAAACTTTTTTCCAACGAATAATATTCGCTCATTCCAGCTTGAGGCGCGGAGTAGGTTTCCGAAACATCCGTTCTTCCCACCGTGAATTGATAGATTGAGTTGGCGGCGCCGGAATAAACAGAAGAGTTTATCAATCTCCGGTTGAAAAAATGCTCGTGGCCGACGAAAACCGCGCTCACTTTGTGGCGGTCGAGAATTTCCCAAAGCGCGTCGCGCTCGGTTGGGTAGGCGTCCAGACTCGAGCCGATGTGGAGGCTCGCCGGATAAGCCGGCGCGTGAAAGAAAATGAATTTATGTTTTTTCTTCCGGTTAAGAGCGAGGTCCTGCTCAAGCCAGTCGCGCTGAACCGAGTTTATCAGATTATTGATCGGTTTTGAGCTGTTGAGGACGATGAAATGAGAATTTCCCTTGTTGAAGGAATAGGCCAGCTCGCTGAATCCCTGCGGACCGTTCGCGGGAAGATTAAAAACTTCCTGCCAAAGCGAGTCGGCGGCTTCGCCCGAGACATTCACCCGATCGTGGTTTCCCATCACCGGATAGGTTTTTTTGAGAACGGGCGCGGCGGCCGATTTCCAGCTGTTCCAATAATTACGGCAAGTCGAATCATCCGCGCAATCATTGATAAGATCTCCCAAAACTATCACGGCCCGGGGCTTTTTCTTTTTGATTTTTTTGACGGCGCTCTCCATTGCTCCGCTTCCGGCGAGGAAATCCTTGGTGTCGCCCATCAAGGCGAAAGTGACGGCTTGGGACGGGTGAGGCAGGAAAAGTACAATCGAAACGAAAGCGGCGCAAAACGTGAAAATAATTTTTTTCATGTCAATTTAATTTATTTTGCGAAGGAAAATGTGTTGAGTAAAGCGCCTTTCGGGGAATACAGGTTCGTCGTTATTTCATTTCCATTGACTTCAACCAGCAAATAACTTTTCTTGCGGTTATAATATTCGACCGCGCGGCGGGGTTTTTTGTGGCTGTAAGCTTCGGTGTTTCCCACCGTGAATTGATAAATTGAGCTGGCGGCGCCCGGGTAAACCGAAGAGTCGATTTTTTTTCTGGCAAAAATTTGCTCATGGCCGGAAAAAGCGGTCGTGACGCTGTAATTGTCAAGAATTTCCCAGAGAGCGTCGCGTTCGGCGGGACGAGCGTCAAGACCTTCTTTAATTTTACTGCTCACCGGAAAAGCCGGCTCGTGAAAAAAGACAAAAATGTTTTCTTTGGCGTTCGCGGCGAGATCCTGCTCCAGCCAGTCGCGCTGGGTTTGGTCAATGAGATGCCACTTGGAACGATCGCTGTCAAGCACCACAAAGTGGGAATTGTCGTAGTCAAAAGAATACGTCCAGCCGAGGTAGCCGTTCGGCCCGTTCATCGGAGGATTGAAGATGGAAATCCAATCTGAAGAACTGATTTGATCATGGTTGCCGTGAACAGGATAAATATTCGGGAACAAAGGACTGGCGATTTTTTTCCAGGTGCGAAGTTTTTTGGCGCATTTTTTTCCGCTGCAAAAGTCTCCCATCGGAATTGTAAAAGTAGCGTTTTGGCTGGAAATATTTTTTATTGCCTGCCGAAAAGCTCCGTTGCGGCCGGTCGTGAATTTTTGCGTGTCGCCGATTACGGCAAAGGAAAAAGCCGAGGCTTTGGAAATTTGAAATACCAAAGCCACGAAAAAAATAAGAAATAAAATAAACGCAGTTTTTTTCATCCCATTAGACATTAGAAATTTTTGTTTTACCCGTTGCCTCCTTCCTTAATTTTCAGGCCGTCGGGGAATAATAGGGCATTTGGCGGATTTTGTCAACCCCTCACCAATTTCAGCTTTGCCGCCGTTAAAAATATATTACAACATAAAATTGGCGAGGGGGTGAAGTTATCCACAGATTGGGGTTGCGGAAATTTGGCTTGTCTGCTTTTATTAGGATAAGATATATCCGAAAACTGACAAAAAACAAAAGAGATTTATTTTAAGAGGGAGTCTCTTTTATTTTTGTGAAAAATAAAGAAATTGCGTATGGAACTTTTTTGCGGCTCGCCAACAAAAGAAAGCCGGTTCAAGAAAATCACGTGAGTGATGGGCTTGAATTGGCTTTTTTGATATTCTCTACGAATTACGAATTTCGTACGAATATACGAATAAGTAATTCACGGAAGAATAAATTTAATCCCTCCTCTTGGAGGGAGATCCAAACAGGAGGAGGATTTGAATTAAAAGCCAACTAGATTGCGAGGTGAATATGAAATGAAAAACATAATCAAGAGTCTGGTGGTTGTCGTCGCCGTCGCGGCGGTGGCAAGCGTTGCGACTTATGCGGTGTGGCATAGTAGTGCTTCTGTCACTGGAAACACTTTTTCTGTCGGCAATGCTGCTTTACAAATAAGCAATGATAAATCAAATTGGGGAAGCTCTTTCGCCGGTACAGGATTTTTCAATCTTTACCCTGGCTGGAGTAATTCCTACAATATTTATCTGAAAAATGCCAGTAGCTCTGCGATTACCCTTAGAGTGTTTCCCAATGTTCACTATATTGAAGGAGATGGAAAACTATTTGATAATATCTATCTTCAATTTCTCTACGAGGATGGAACGCCGGTAAATGGTTGTAACAATGTTCCTTTGAGATGGTGGTATGATTATCCAGATAACTTTCCCATCGGAGACATAACTCAAAATCAAGAAAGGGGTGCATGGGTTGCCAAATTCAGCATTCCTAGCACCGCTGGTGATGATATTCAAAATATGACTGTTAAATTTGACTTGAATTTTAACGGCATCCAGATCTAAGAACCATAGAGAATGAAACATCTCCAATCTCTCTTCACTCCGTCAATTCGGCGGGGTGATGAGAGCGAGGAGCCGATGAAATTTTGAATTTCCAATTTTGAATTTTGAATCAAATTCTAATGTTATAATTTTGAAACATTAAAAAATTAAGTCATTCAAAATTGATTCGAAATTCGAAATTAAAAATTTGAAATTTATTGCAAGGCAATGGCATCAATCGGGAAAATTTTTAAGTATATCATCAACACAATCCTAATCCTGCTGGTTTTACTGGGTGTCTTTGTCGTGTTTTCTTTTGTTCCGTTTCCCGGAAACTACAAAGTGTTCACGGTGATGTCCGGTTCGATGGCGCCGGCGATCGGGACGGGGAGTCTGGTTTTCGTGAAGCCTTTGAGCGATTATAACGTCGGAGATATTATCACCCGCCGCACCACCGACCCGAAAGTGACCATCACCCACCGAATTGTTTCCAAGGAAGAAATAAACGGCCAGATCGCCTTTGAAACGAAAGGAGACGCCAACGACGCGCCGGACGGGGAAAAATTCACGCGCGAGGGGATTGTGGGAAAAGTTTTTGTGACTATCCCCTTTCTCGGCTATCCTGTCGCCTACGCCAAGACCACGCCCGGGCTGATTCTGCTGATAATCATTCCGGCCGTTATCATCATTTATGACGAGATAAATAAGATTAAAGATGAAATTCGGAAAAAGTTTCGATATCGAAAAGCGGTTGCCACGAGAAATGGGAACAAGAACAGTAAAGAGGTGATTGAAGAAATAGATAAGGAAAATCCACCGCGTAAAATTATTTAAATCAGATGAAGCGAATAATCAGGAAAAAATTCAGGAAATTTTGGAAGTCGGTAATCAACAGGCGATTGGTAAAATACGCCTCTCGTTTTAGTCTGGTGATTTTCATGCTGGCGGCGGTTTTGAGTTTCGGAAAGATTCAAGGGACGAATTCGTTTTTTATGGATACGGCGAGCGTTACGGGAAACACTTTGAGCGCGGGGTATTGGATTCCGGTTCTCTCAATGGACGTCGATCCTTCTTCGCCTGACGGGGATGACGGGTGGTATGTGAATAAGCCTTGTATAAAGCTTTTTTCGGATATTGATGACGTGACTATCCACTACAGCTTTACTGGAGATAATCCGGAAAGCGGAACGATTGCGGAGGATACCTGTGTTTACGTCCCTGAAGGAGAAAACAGTTTTTCGGCTTACGCGGTAAATAACGCGAATTCAAGCTGGGTCAGCAATACGGTCAGCCAAGACTTTAAGGTTGATACGATTTGCCCCGTAGTTGATATAACTAATCCAAGCGACAACGATTCAGTCAGCGGAGCTGTTGATATTAAGGGGAGTGTTAGTGATATAAATCCTGATAGTTGGCAACTCAAGATTAAAAATTCTTCTAATACCGAAATTTACGATTCGGGAGATCAATCAATGTCAAGCTCATTTTCGAATCAGCTTTTGTACAGCTGGGACACTACGGCTGTTTCCGATGGGGATTATTCTTTCATCTTAACTGCCCAGGACAAAGCGGGTAACGATTGTAATGTTGATACTATTAAAGTTACGGTGGCCAACGCGGCGGTTCACGCAGGCGACGTTGTTATTAACGAAGTGATGTGGATGGGATCAACGGAAAGTGGAAATGATGAATGGATAGAACTCCGGAATATGACCGGACACAGTATTGATATAAAGAACTGGAATATATACGGCGCCGTTTCCGGAGGAGGAGGTCACTTGGAAATAGCGGGCGGTCCTTCAGATGTGATTCCCGCGCACGGATATTTCCTGATTTCGAATTTTGGAAAAAGCGGTTCGGCGATTGACGTGGATGTTGATTTAGTGGCTACGAATATAAGCTTTCATAACGATTACAATACCAACGGTCAGCTTATTTTGAAGGACAAATCGGGAAACACGATAGACGCGACGCCAGTACCGACAGGCGGTTCATGGCCAGGGGGATATTATGCGGGAACCACCGTCGGTTTGCATCAATCTATGGAGCGAAATAGCACGCCCGGTGACGGAACATCGGCTGGGAGCTGGCACACCTGCACATCCGATGGCTGCAACGACACGACCTATTGGGACAGCGAGGGGAACAATTATGGCACCCCCGGGGCGGCGAATCTTTCGGGGAACGATCCGACATCTTTAGATCTTCAAAATGAATTGGATTTAGAACCTGAAAGTGATACTTTACCAGCGGTGGCTGATGGCGCGGAAACACCGCTGGCAGACGAAGGGGCTTCGACGACAAATGATACGGATAATAATTTGGACAATACGGAAGTTGCGGATGCGACAACCGACGCGACTGCGGAAACTGAAACACCTCCTGAAACTGGCGCGACCCAAGACGAGCCGGTGCTGGTGAAAAAAGAATTTGATATAAACTTGAAGGGTAAACTGGACGTTCCGGAAGGATTTGAGGCGGATGTTTCGCAGAAAATAAAAAAAATCGAATTGAGCGGAGAGGAAGAAGTAATAAATGATTTGAAAGATTTTGAAATAGATCTCGCGAAAATTGATA